>Ga0306864_1000106_pt1 | contig 38564 bp, 28 predicted proteins | sample AntRauTorckE5430_FD_190448 | JGI IMG/M metagenome (GOLD analysis project Ga0306864, IMG submission 190448) | Saline lake microbial communities from Rauer Islands, Antarctica - Metagenome Torckler E5 #430 (v2) (version 2) | ecosystem: Environmental > Aquatic > Non-marine Saline and Alkaline >...
TTCAAAACAGCATAAAATGAAAGTCTCGCCCTACAAAAGGAATTATTAACCCAGACACACTTAAATGAACTATCCCGCAAAAACCAGAAGCCGTACCTTGAGCCCAACATGCAAACCGCATTAAGTAAACTAATATTCCTACTAATATTCCTGCCCGGAACCACCCTGGCCCAAGAAAGCAACTGCACAGGCGAAACCTTCACCCACCTACTATCCGATGAGCAGGGCCGCGACCTCCGCATCACCTGCGCCCTAACCTACCCCGGCCCTTCCGGAGACCTCCTGCTGGGCGGTGGCGTCGGCGGGCATATCGTACTGAGCCGTTTAGACCGGCAGGAGAACCTCCGCTGGCGGCGCGTCGTCCGCACCGGAAGCGAAAGCACTGAACTCTCTACCCTCAACGAGTTGGTGGTGGACCAGGCTGGTAACATCGCGGGAGTTGGTACCACTTTCAACGACAATATCCAACAGGCCTACCTGTTTAGGTACGACCCCAATGCGGATAGCCTGCTCTATTTTTTGCAGCCAGACTTCATCAGCTCAGAACTAACGGGCATCAAAATTCTGAACGGCGACGAATACCTCTTCCTTGGCAGCCGCCTGGGCGAAGCTTTCCCCGTCTTCATCTCCGCCTACAGCCAGCAAGTGAACCAAACCGACGGCCAGCCGAGCCAAGCGGCCATCCGCTATGATTACCGGGGTGATGAATCCTTCCTCGACGCTAGCCTGGCTCCGGACGGCACCCGTTACGTAGTCGGCAACGTTTCCGCTACGGGCGGAACGGGAGACATCCGGGCCTCCGTCTCCCGCATAACAGCAAATGGGACGCCGGAATGGACCCAGGTCGGCCCCGTGCGGGGAACCATCAACGGCAGGCTCTACGCCTTCGACGTCGAATTGGTGGACAACCAACTCTTCGTGCTCCACTGGGGCAACATCGGCAACATCACCGGCGGCATCAATACCACCGTTTACCTGAGTTGCCTCGATCCCGCAACCGGAACCCTCCTCTGGAACCGCAGCTACGACTTAACCGATTTCAACGGCGAATTCGGCATTGAACTGCAACCTCATAACGGCGGACTACTCATCTACGGCATCAGCCTAATCGGTAAGCGCGATCCCTGGCTGATGAAACTAAGCCTGACCGGAGAGGTGAACTGGGCCCGCAGCTACGAAATACCAGGCAATGCACTTCTCTATCTCCGCGCCAACCAACAGCTCCATACGGATGATACGGGGATTACCGCACTGGCTTCCTTCAGCTATACCGATGGTTCGCCGCGCAAGGGCCTTGTTCTTCGCCTCGATCCCAACGGACTCTCCGATGCGGGTTGCCTCAACGTCCGCTCTCTGGAAGTAAGCGTCGAACCCCTCACCAACGACTGGCAAAACGCCAGCCTGGAAACCAATGAACTGATAACCAGCTGGAACGACGCCGCTACCGGAATGGAGGCGGCCAACTTCACCGCTGCCGACGACTGCAACATGACTTGCGAAGATTGCTCGGCGCGCAGCCTGCTCCAAACTTTCGTCTGCCGGGAAGATTCGGTATTCATCGCAGGGGCATTCCGGAGGCAGGCCGGTGTTTATGCAGATACCCTACCCTCTTCCATCAGTGGCTGCGACTCCATCCAGTTCACCGAACTGATTATTTCCAACGGTCCTTCCGCCACCTATTCCGTCCGGCGGGATTGTGGACTGACGGAAGCTAAAGTACGGATCAGTGCAAGTGGCTTAGCGCTTCCTTTGAGTTTCAGCTGGTCGGCCTCCGGAGCGAACGGAAACACCGCCTACTTACCCGCCGGAAACTACCAGGTCACCGTAAACGACGCCATTCAGTGCCGACCGTTGGTCCTTGAGGTGCTTGTGGACGAAGTGACCCGTAGTAGTGCTTCACTTCAGGTCAGCGCTCCGGTCTGCCCGGGAGACAGCTCCGGAACCATCCGCCTTGAACCTCCGGGTTCCGGGGATTTAAAGCTCCTTCCCTTACCAAACTTTATCCCTGATGTACTGACTGGCCTGCCAACCGGAGAATACCAACTTATTGTCAGGGATTCTACCGGCTGTGAAGTTTTCAGGCAGGTAAGTGTGCCGCCGGCTGGTCCGGTTAGTATAGAAATTGCCGGTGCTCAACGGGTACGACTCGGCGATGAAACCCTCCTTGCACCTGCCTCCGGGCCAGATCAAAATTTTGTTGCTTACAACTGGACACTGCCCAATAGTTCCACTACCCAGGACTTCAGCCTAAGCCTGCAACCAACAACGGATGGCATTTACCGACTAACTGCGGTTACGGACCGTGGCTGCACCGCCACCGACAGCATCTTACTGAACGTCTACCGCGCAGCACCCCGGCTGTACCTACCAACGGCCTTCAGCCCTAATGACGATGCCGTGAATGATGTCTTCGCCCCCGGCGTCGGTCCCGAAATAGAGGCGGTCACCAGGTGGGAGATCTTCGACCGCTGGGGCAATCTCCGCTGGGCCCTTAGGGGCGAAAACTGGTGGGATGGCAAGGATGCGGCTCCGGGTGTTTATGTTTATTACCTAGAGGCATTACTCATTGACGGATCAACGGTTGCGTTGAGTGGGCAGGTGACGATTTTGCGGTAGCCCCCTAGGTGAAATACTGTCCCGGTCAAGCCCTTCCAGAGCGAGTTTCTGCGTTGCGAAGCAACAAAATGCATGATATTTAGCCGTTTTTCGCCCTAGGAACTCGCCCTGGACCGCCATAGGTAGGCACGTAGCGAACGGCTCAACCGGGACAATGACCGTCTTGAAGAGCAATGCCCCGTCCATCACTTTGCACCTGCGGCCCCGCCCAAAAAGCCCCCAGTTCAAAAAAGGATCCAAAAATCCGTACAGGTAGGAAACTATGGACGTGCCGCTCCCGCTATAGCAACGAGGGATTGATCAACTGCCCTCTATTACCTGTTATTTTAGAAAGCCCGCTCGCATCTCTCTGATGCTTGCGGTTTTTCTTTTTGCGCAACAGTAGTACCGGTGGAAGTAACTTTAAGTGCGGTGAGGGTAAAGTCCACCAGATCAAGAATGGCACTTTATTAAATTAAGGGCCGCGGCCGCAGGTGCAAAAAAGGTTTCTTAATTGCTCTCCGAAGCAACCTCAGTCGATGCACCTACAAGCACCGCCACACAGGCATCACCAGTAACATTAACCACCGTCCGGCACATATCCAGTGGTCGGTCTACGGCCAGAATCATCGCCAGCGCCAGCGGTAACTTTTCCGAAGGAAAGCCAACGGATTCCAGCACAATAACGAGCATCACAATGCCTGCACTCGGCGCACCCGCCGCGCCGATACTCGCCAGCGTCGCCGTGAGCACGATCACCAATTGGTCGTTCCAGGCCAGCTCGTGCCCCAGTACCTGACAAACAAAAACCGTCGCGATGGCTTGCATCAGGCTGGTAGCGTCCATATTGATCGTGGCGCCAACCGGGCAGACGAAACTCACCACCTCGTTGTCCACTTCCAACCGCTCTTCCAGGCAATCCATCGTTACCGGCAGGGTCGCCATGCTCGAACTGGTAGAGAGTGCGACCAGCTGCGCAGGCATTATTCCCCGTACAAAAGTCATAACGGGCATGCCCGTAAACGAGCGGACCAGCAGCGAATAAATAACCAGCATGATGGCCATCCCGAACAACAGCACCCCCGCGTAACTAATCAGCGCCTTGATGATGCCCGCATCGGAGGTTTCAGCGAAGAGCGCGGCCATCAGGGCCACCACGGCGTAGGGTGAAACCATGATGATTACGTCCACCATCTTCAACAACACCACGTTCAGCGCATCGATCAGTTTCTTCACGGGAGACTGGCTTTCCTTAGGCACCAACAACAGGCAGATGCTGAAGAAAATAGTGAAGAAGATTACTTGTAGTAAGCTGCCGTTCTGGCTTAGGCTTTCAAAAATATTACTGGGAACGATTCTGACGAAAAAGTCCAGCGGGCCACCCGTAGCGTTGCGGGTGCCGATCTCTACCTTTTCGCTGATGCTGGCGGGCATCCCGGCTTCCAGCGTAGCCAGGGTATCGGCACTGACGAAAGCTCCCGGCTCGAAGAAGTTCACCAATAAAAGACCAAGCAGTACCGCGAAAACCGTCGTGAGCATGTACCAACCGATGGTCCGTAAACCCATACGGGAGAGAGAAGTAAGGTCTTTAAGATCGCTTATTCCTTTGGTCAGCGAAACGAAGATGAGCGGTACGGCGATGAACTTGAGCAGCCGGATGAAGATGTCTCCGACCGGCTTTACCCAGTTGGTTACGAAGGCTGGCCCGCCGGCAATGGTCGAGGCCGTAAAGCCAATGCCCGCCCCGACAAAGATGCCGATGAGGATTTGAAAGTGAAGTGGTAGTCTTGGTCTTTTAGCGGGCATGCGTTATCAGCGTTTCGCCAAAGATGGTAAAAGCGTTCCTCATTCCACTACCAGCTTACGGACAAAGGTCTCCTTGTCGTAAGTGATCAGCACCTGGTAGACACCGCTGGGGACCTCCGGTAAAACGTAGTTCCCCTCTATCGGACCACCATCCTCAAGGTGCATTTTCTGGTAAACGAGCTTCCCTCCGAAAGAGAATACGCGCACGTTCACCGTACCTGACTGCTGTAGTTCGGGAATGCTAACGGTGAAGTCACGGTAGGCAGGGTTTGGGAAAATCCGAGGTCCATCCGCTGAGCTTCGTATTGTTGCGACACTGACCGGAATCATATCACTGGTAATCCGGTAGATATCCCCTTCAAACAAGTCTGCTACGTACAGGTTCCCCGCATCGTCTTCCCCGAAGGTGGAGATGCTGCCGATCGGTAAGTTGCGCTGTACGACGAGGCTCCGTCCGCTTCCCGTATCCGGCGTGATCAGAAAGAAATTCGAGGAGAGATAGTCAGCGCAGACGTAATGCCCAAGGAGGTCATCAGCCTGGGTTCCCCGGTAAACAAAGCCGCCAGTTATGGAGAATCCGCCCGTAGCCGAACTGCGTGGGTAATCAAAAATGGGATCGGTGTAAACGCTTCCGTTGCCGCAGAGACTGGAAGCAGAGCCGGGGGAGCTTCCGGTAGCCGGATAATCAGTAGTGCCTTCCCGACAGTCCCATCCGTAGTTCTCGCCTCCCGTGCTGGAGGCGGGTTGAAAATCAATTTCTTCGCGAGCTACCTGTCCTACATCCGCAATCCATAAATCGTTGGTCGCCCGGTCAAAAGAAATACGCCAGGGATTGCGCAGGCCCAGCGCCCAGATTTCATCGAGAACATTGCTGTTCCCGACGAAAGGATTATCGGCAGGGATCCCATAAGGAGTTGCCTCCTCCGCAACGTCTACGTCGATTCGAAGCATTTTACCCAGCAGGGACTGGGGGTCCTGTCCGTTATCCTGAGGGTCGCCACCGCTACCACCGTCTCCGGTACCAATGTACAGGTACCCGTCGGCCCCAAAAGCAAGGTCTCCACCATTATGGTTACTGAACGGTTGGGCAACGCTCAACAGGATCTTTTGGCTACCGATCTCTACGGCATCCAGATTAGCTCCGGTCGCCGTGTACCGAGCAATAACTGTTTCGCCCCTGTTGGGCGTTACTATTCCATTCGAGGTGAAGTTGACGAAGAAATAACCGTTGTTCTGAAAGTCAGGGTGGAAGGCCAGCCCGAGTAAGCCCTGTTCGTTACCCGCATCGCGAACGATGGACCTTAGGTCGATAAAATCGGCCCCTTGGATCATTCCGGTAGTTTGGTCAATCACCCGAATGCGTCCGGGTTGCTCAACCACAAAAAGGCGGTTACTCCCATCTCCTGCCCCCGTGATGTCTACCGGCCGGGTAAAGCCTTCTATTTTATCAACCAGGACAATTGCCGGTTGAGCGGAACAGAACAGAAAGCAGAGGCTTAAAGCGGTGGTGAATAGGAAGCGCATAGTAGCTGGTGTTTTGCGGGCTTAGTTGAAGTGAACGTACACAAGGTAAGTTGTCCTTCTTGATTGGGTTGAGTGCTTATAGCGCGGTTGCTAGTTATAATAATCGCGCTGTAAGCGCTCAACCCAGTGTGATTTATTATTCACACGAAGATGACATCTCTTTTTCGCTAAGCGCATACCGGGTTAGAATGTTTGCTCGAAAACGGTAACCCTTGTCTTCTGGGTACTTAAGGAACGTCAATTCAATAACTGTCGCTTTTCGGCCGTCTTATTTTGCCCCTGCGCGCACAAAAAATCATTTCCGTAGCTAAAACTATGCAAAGGATTTTTTGAGAACGTAGAAATAAAAATACCAGGCCGCAAATCAGACAGTTATTAAATCGACGTTCCTAAACGTCAACGCTTCCTCCATTCATCATTAAACGCACCAACCACTTCGGCAGCGGGTTTGCCCCCTGGGGAAAATCCTTTACCACCTCCACGCCAGTTTTCGCGGCCGAGGTAACTGGGCCACTTCCAGATGAACATGCCTTTAAGTTCGGGAGTCTCGTTCGCTGCTGTCGTCAGTGCTTTAAAACAGCGGGCCTGGGCGGTTCCGTTGGCGTTGCGGTCTCCTCCGTCGGCGTGGGGATTAGTCCAGGCTTTATCGACCGAGCGGAAGCCTACTTCGGTCAGCCAGAGAGGGCGCTTAGTGTTGCGGCTGACTTCAGCGGCCATGCTCATCCACTTGCGGGCCCCGGCGAGCAGTTCTTCGTCGGTCGGTTCGTCTTTTTCGCTCAGTGGGTAGTAGGAGTTCAGGCCAATAGCGTCGAGGTCTTCCCAGAAGGTAAAGCCATCGAATTCTTCGCCCCAATTGGCGGCGTAGGTGAGTTGGCCGCCGTATACTTTCCGGACTTTAGCGATAATTTCCTTCCAGCGATCGGGGTGCTTAATGGTGGTCTTTACCAGTTCTGTGCCCAGACAAAGTGCGCCGATTTGTTCCCGCTCGGCCATTACGGCGTAGTGCATGATCCAGTAGGTGTAATTGGCGAAGAAGGTATCCCAATCCTCGTCCGTTACAAAGTCTACGTCACCAGGCCAGTGGCCGCCACCAATCCAGATTTGGGGCTTCAACATGGTGAACCAGCCGCGTTTATGCGCTTCCCGCGCTGAGCACATGGTGGCCCAGTCGTTTTCCTGTCCGGCAGCGCTCGGGATGAACAGCGTCGTCGGTACGTTGGGCTTGCGCATAAACGTGTAGGGGACGATCGCCAGGGCGTTGACGTTGAGCTTGCCGAGGCTGTCCAACGAAGGCTTTATCTTCTCACCACCGTAGCCATTGTGGATGCGGTAGCCTTCGTGGGCGAAGGTCATTCCCGCGAGTGCTTTGGTTGGCGGAAGCTTTTTTACTGGGGGCGCGGCCGCAGGTGCAAGGGTTCCGGATGAAGGCAAGGAGGTAAGGTCTCCGCCGTCAGCAAGCGCTTGGAGGTCTTCCGCGAGGTAACCTTCGGATTTTGGGCGAACCGCCGCGGCCTGCAGGCGGGCACGCGCTTCCTCAAGGTAGGGGCTTGGGTCTTCCTGGGTTAGCATCTTTATCAGTCCGGATCCTTCGAGCCTTCGGGCTTCCATCATTCGCTGAGCGTAACCGTTAAGCGCAGGCCCGGCCTGCCGTTGGATGAGCGCGACGGCCTGCTGCCAACTACCCTTTTTCCCTTCCCAACTAATGAACGGACGCCAGGCCTCGAAGGATAAACGAAGGTCTTCAGCATTCACGAAGGACGGAACAAGGTGCATCACTTTTTCCTCCTCGTTATACTGCACCGCAGCCATATTTCCCGTACGCAGCCCAATTCGCTCCAGGCTCGGGTAGAGGCGGACTTCCGGATAAAAGTCATTGTCCGCATCAAGCACAAGGTTGGCAAGCAAACGGATCAACTCCAGGTTCTTGCGGACCTTATTCACTTCACCGGGCGCAACTTCACCGTCGTAAGCGAAAATTTTGATTCCGCCGTCTTCAGATACTGGCGCTCCGGGAGCTTTTAAAGCGAGCTCTGCTTTCGGATCAAAATTCCAGCTGGTATCGACGAAGGAGCCGTAGATCAGGTCGCCATTGGTCCGGTGCAGTTCGTACGCCCAGTTGGGCCAGAACATCCGGTCGGCCTGATCCCCGTACTCGATCTTCAGGCGGCTAACCAGTTCCGCAAGGTCGTCGGATAGGAAGAAGCCGGCTACGGTAGCTTCTTCTGACCAGGGGTTGCGGTAATAAGGCATCAGCAATACATCTTCGTTGGTGAAGGTTTTATTCGGGGACAGTCTCCAGGCTGGTCCGTCTTTCCCAACCGGCAGTTTCTCGGCTCCTGCGGGCAGGCGGTTGCCAAAAATGGTAACCGGTCCGGCGCCGAGGCTGTCGGTTCCAACGACGTCACAACTTACCACCTCGATGCGTTTGCCGAAGGGTTGTTTGTTTGCCATTTCTTGCAGCAAGTCCACCAATCCGGCATCATCGGTTCCTTCCTCCAGGCAGTAAACGAAGCGCCAAACGGAAGCACGCATGGCCGTACGGATGGTTTGACGAGGAGAAGGCTCGGGCTCGGAGATGTTACTGATTGCCGGGGCGGCGTTTCCTGTTCTTCCGCAGCGTTGTAGCGATGTGAGGACGATTAATAGAATGAACGGTAGACAGAAATACTTCACTGGGGGTAGTTTACACGAATGTAGAGACTTGGTGCTCGCAAAGAAGTAAAAATTTGTAAAAAGGGTACGATGCGATAGTTTGACCGGTGTATAAACTTCCTTGAAATTCACCCGGCGAGTTGGGCGTAAATACTTACCTTAACGGCTTAAGTAACCAACCACACCATTCAAATGAAAAGACCAACCATCCTGCTCTGCTTTTTAGCATGCTTTCTCTGCACCAGCGTCCGCGCCCAAGAAATGCCAGACGCAAAAGCGCGCATCGTCGCCTCAGTAGACGAACGCAATGATGAACTCATCGAGCTTTCCGACAAGATCTGGGCCCTTGCCGAGGTCGCCTTCGAAGAAAGCGAAAGTGCCCGCCTACTGGCCGACTACGCCGAGAAAGAAGGCTTCCGCGTAAAGCGTGGCGTGAGCGAAATGCCCACCGCCTTCATCGCCGAATACGGCAGCGGTAAGCCAATCATTGGAATTCTCGGCGAATTCGATGCTCTTCCAGGCATCAGCCAAAAAGCCCAGCCCACCAAATCTCCACTGAAGGAAGGCGCCGCCGGCCACGGCTGCGGGCACAACCTCTTCGGAGTCGGTAGCCTCGCCGCCGCCATTTCCATCAAGGACGCGATGGACCGCGGTGAAATCACAGGCACCGTTCGCTTCTACGGCACCCCCGCCGAGGAGAAGTACTTCGGTAAGCTCTATTTTGCCCGCGACGGCCAGTTTGATGACCTCGACGCCTGCATAGATTGGCACCCCAGCGCCGAAACCAGCGCCAACGTTCAGTCTAGTCTTGCCCTGGTCGACTTTATCGTAGAGTTCCGCGGCCAGGCCGCCCACGCCAGTGCTGACCCCTGGAACGGCCGTTCCGCAGCCGACGCTATGGAGCTCATGAGCATGGGCATCAACGCCTACCGTGAGCACGTGAGACCTACTGTTCGTATCCACACCCACATGCAGCAGGCCGGCGACGTGGTGAACGTAGTGCCCGACTACGCCAAGTACTGGGTCCGCGTCCGCGACTCCAACCGCGAAGGCATGATGCCCGTCTGGAAACGCGTAGAAGAAATTGCCAAAGGTGCCGCGATGATGGCCAACGTAGAGTACGAGATCACCCTCGTTTCCGGCCTCCACGAAGTACTGGTAAACCGGGCTGGTGGCGAAGTACTGCAAAGTAACCTTGAGCTGCTCGGCGACCTCACCTACACTGCCGCCGAAACAGAATTTGCTTACGGTATTCAGGACGCTACCGGCAAGGAAAAAGTCGGCATCGACGGAACCGTTAAACCCCTCCTGGCGACGAGAGAACACCCCGGTGGCGGTAGTACCGACGTTGGCGACGTTAGCTGGCTCGTGCCGGAAGTTCGCCTCGGTGTTACCACCGCACCAGTTGGCACACCCTGGCACAGCTGGGCTGTAGTTGCCTGCGGAGGTATGAGCATCGGCCACAAAGGAATGAACTACGCCGGTAAAGCCATGGCCCTCACGATGTACGATCTCTACAAAAGCCCCGAAACGATCAAGGCCATGCGCAAGGAATTTAATGAGCGGAAGGGAGATGCCGTTTATGATGCTATTTTGCCCGCAGCCGGCCCACCCATTCCCGGAAAGAAATAGCACTTTAGAAGTTAGAACTTTAGACCGTTAGATTGTTAGACCCTTAGCCTGATGAACAAATGTTCTGACGGTCTAACTTCTAACAAACTAACGGTCTAATTAATGATCTGGAAAACACTCCCCACCCTGGAAGGCCTGAATGCCTCCGGCCAAAACACTGCCGTAGACCACCTCGGCATAGTATTCACTGAAATAGGTGACGATTACCTCATCGCCGAAATGCCCGTTGACCACCGCTCAGTACAGCCGATGCGCATGCTTCATGGCGGCGTTTCCTGCGTCTTGATTGAGACGCTGGGTAGCGTGGCGGGTATGATCTCTGTGACCAATGTTGGTAGCGACTATGTCGTCGGTACAGAGATTAACGCCAGTCACCTGCGCGGCGTACCGGAAGGTGGGAAAGTGATCGGTAAAGTAATGCCCGTTCGGATAGGCCGACGCGTGCAGGTTTGGTCGGTGGAGATTTCTAATGAGGCTGGGAAGCTGATTTGTGCTGGTAGGATTACTTGCCAGGTTATCAGTAACTAAGGGCGAGTGAGCTGTGCTCCGAGTGAGCCCGAGCGGTAGCGAGGAGATTTGTGTTGGTAGGATTACTTGCCAGGTTATCAGTAACTAAGGGCGAGTGAGCTGTGCTCCGAGTAAGCCCGAGCGGTAGCGAGGAGTGGGATATCTTACTTCTCGCTCCCGTTTGAGAACCCTCGGGGCATAGCGGTAAGGAGGAGTGTTATGTCTTACTCCTCGCTTTAGGACCAAACGGTAGCGAGGAGTGTTATGTCTTACTCCTCGCTCCCGCTTGGGCATCCTTGGGGCGTAGTCCACTCGCCCGTTAGTCTACCTTTAGGACCAAACGGTAGGGAGAAGTGTTATGTCTTGCTCCTCGCTCCCGCTTGAGCATCCTTGGGCCAGAGTCCCTCGCCGCTAATCTATCTTTAGAGCCACGTGGTAGCGAGAAGTAGGATATACACTTCTCGCTACCGCTCCGGCATCCTCGGGGCAAAACCCCTTGCCCGTTAGTCCACCTTTAGCGCAATGCGCTGCTCCTTAATCCGCTCCATCAACACCGTCTTAACCCCTTCCAGCATCGGATCATCAATCCGGTTGTCCATTTCGTTAGGGTCTTCGTCGAGGTCATAAAGTTCGTAGCCTTCAAAGCCAGGCTCGGTGAAGTGGATAAGTTTGTAGCGTTCTCCCCGGACGCCTTCGTGACGGGCTACACGGTGGTAACTGTCCATCTGTTGGTAGTAGCGGTAGTAGATGTCTTCGCGCCAGTCGTCTGGGGTATTGTCCTCCAGGAGCGGGCGTAGGGAAACGCCCTGAACATCATCCGGAGGCGTTACGCCGGCAAAGTCTAACAGCGTAGAACTAAGGTCGATATTAAGCACTAGGTCTTCATTTTCAGACTCGGCTTTTACTACTGCGGGGTAACGGATCATCAGCGGCGTCCGGTGGCTTTCTTCGTACATAAAGCGCTTGTCGTACCAGCCGTGTTCGCCGAGGTAGAAGCCCTGATCGGAGGTATAGATGACGATGGTGTTTTCGGCCAGGCCGGCTTCGTCGAGGTAATCTAGTACGCGGTCTACGTTGCGGTCTACGGATTCTACGCTAGCGATGTAGTCTTGCATGTAGCGTTGGTAGCGCCACTCCAGTTCGTCGGTGGTGCCTTTTACTTCAAGCCATTCTTTTCCTACCCTTTCCAGGAAGGGTGCCCAAGCTTTTTGCTGAGCCGGCGTAAGGCGACCTAGCTGGTTGGCGGTGTTTTTAACCTGATCGAAGTTAGGGTTCTTGATGAAACCGGCGCCGCCGGTTCCGGGGTCGGGGTATTGGTAATCACCGGTTACTTTAAGGTCGTGGCTGGTAAACATATCGGCAATCCGCATGTCGGCGTGCTGGGCGGCGGGTCGGCCTTTATAGTCGTCGCGCAGGTTGGCGGGGACGGGGAAGCGGCGGTCGAGCAAACCGGGTAGGTCGCTGGTGTCGGGCATCCAGTTGCGGTGGGGTGCTTTGTGCCAGTAGAGCATACAGAAAGGTTGGTCTCCACCTGCGTTGCGCTTCAGTTCTTCGATAACGTAGTCGGTGATCAAGGTTGAGGTGTAGCCGGGTTCGGCGTCGAGGGTATCGCCGTTGTGCACGAAGCGAGGGCTGTAATAGCTGCCCTGTCCGATTAACCCTCTGAATTCATCGACGCCGCGGGGTACAGCTTGCAGGTGGTGTTTCCCGATCAGGGAAGTTCGGTAGCCAGCATTATGGAGCTCCTCGGTGAACGTCCACTGGTTGGGGTTGAAGGGACTGATGTTGTCGATCTTACCGTTCAAATGGCTGTACTTTCCGGTCAAGATGGCCGCACGGCTCGGGGCACAGATGGAGTTGGTGACGAAGCTGTTGCGGAAGAGCATTCCTTCATTGGCGATGCGGTCCAGCCCCGGCGTATTGATCAGCTCATCCGTGTAGGCCGAGATGGCACGCTGAGCGTGGTCGTCGGACATGATGAAGAGAATGTTCGGGCGGGGTGGCGGCGTGACTTCTTCGGGGGCGCTGCCGCAGGTGTAGAGTAAGGGAATGAGGAGCAGGCTAAGGAAGTGGCGCATGGACCGGAGGGTCTGGTATGTTGACATAGAACGTTAAGTTGGTCCTGTATGATTTGACAGAAATCGAGGCTTAAATATACTATTCTCTTTGGGATATGCTGCTTGCTGTAGTTTTCCAACCAAAAGTGCCGCGTCCTTCGCTATTCCGCTAGCGCGGGATCAGTCGTTTTAAGCTTCCGCTTAGGCTTCGTGAAGAATACAGCAGGGAGAGCAGTTAACTGCTCTCCCTGCTGTATTACAAAGAAACGTGATCGGTTGAACACTCAACAATCGCTACACTGCTGTCGGGCACATGAGGTAAAAACGTAGTGGCAAACGTAGCCCAGTAGGGGCAACCGCGAGGGATCGCCCCTACTGAGCCACGCTTGAGAAGAGCCGGGCTCGCTTCGCGAGCACAAAGTCACTTCATGTGACGGACGGTAGTACAGTCGCTAATGGCCTAAGGGCCACTGCATCTAGCTGCGCGTTGCTACTGGGGCAGTTAGCACACAATTTCAACGTGTCACCAGCTTCTAAAAGCACGAAATACCTGTCCCCCTAAAACCACAACCAGTACCAAACGTCAATCGGCGGAAACTGGACCAATTTCAGATAAAACAGATTGACCACCCCGAAGGCCAGGCCGGCGATTACCGCCCCAACGGCCACCCGGCCAAGTTGACGGGTAGTACCATCATAAGCCCAGTGCTTCACCCCTTTCGGGTCGCGCCGCGAACCGACTACATAATAGAGCAAGACGCCCAGTGAAATGAGAATACTAACGATCCAGACCGCCATCGCCGCAAAGCCGCCGTAAAGGGCGAACAAAATCATTACCCAGCGCGTGCCGGAGCGTGGCTCGTACGCACGGGCCACCCGTTCCTGGGATTGACGACGGATTTCTCCGAGGTCAACATCGTATCCCTGGCGTAGTAGTAACCGACGGGCAATGACGACCGCCTCAGCGTCCCACGCTGTTTCTTCTAAGAGGACATCTTCCAGTTCTTTGCGGGAATAGTCGGCAAAAGGGTGGGCATCGAGGTCTTCTTCCGAGAGGCTTTCTTCCGCAGCCTCCTGAAGCATATAGTTGGCCTTCTCAAATTGTATCGAAGGAATTTCAATCCAGAATTTTGGTTGCAGCGGAGAACCGATGATGGTGGCTTCGCGCCATTCTCCGGCTTCCTCGCCGGAGGTACGAACGATAATGTTGCTTTTTTGCAGCACTGCTACTACCGCACGCAGATCCTCTGCTCGGTTGAAACGCTGGTACACCGCGAAGTCAGTTGGGACCCTGTGGTCGTCAAGTAGGTTAGTAGGCATGGCTGCGAAAATAAGACTAAATTAGAGAATAAGGTTGTGTAACCGTACGCCACGGGGGGGAGTACTGGTGTTACTTGTCCATTGCTTATTTATTAGAAACTAGGGAACTAGTAGAGTGTAGTCTCTAATTCCCTAGTTTCTAGCTCCTACTTCTTTACGCCATAAAGCTTATCTCCAGCTTCCCGGTACTTATCGCCATCGACCCAGTAAGGGCGGGTATCGCGGTTGGCGATCAGGCGGGCAGCGAGGGTAAAGGCCTGGCAGTACTCTTTTAGGTAGGCCATGTTGATGGTTTCGGGGTTGTCCGTTACCTGGTGGTAGTACTTAAAGAGTTCGTCGGAGAAACCAGTAATACCAGGACTGAAGCTCAGGGCGGGAACGCCTTTAGCTGCGAAGCTCACGTTGTCTGAGCGGTCAAACAATCCCTGCTCCGGAGCGGGGTCATTGATTACTTTTTTACCGAAGGCGCTGGCGGCGGCTTCTACCTGAGGATCGATGCCCGTGCGGTTAGCGCCAATCAGGCTGATGCCGGTAATGTCGTCATAGCCGGCACCGTCGGTATTGAAGTTAAAGATGGTTTTTTCGAGCGGGATGAGTGGGTTTTCGGCGTACCACTGGCTACCGAGTAGTCCCATTTCTTCACCGGTGACGGCCAGAATGATGACGGGGCGGCGGGTTGGTCGCTCGGCGAAAGCGCGCGCACTGGCGAGTAGAGAGATGGTACCGAAGGCGTTGTCGCGCGCACCGTTAAAGATGCTGTCCTGTTCGGTAAAGGCTCCCCCACCCTGTTTGCCTACGCCGACGTGGTCGAAGTGGGCCGTGACGATCATGTACTCGTCTTTGAGTTCAGGATCGGTGCCTTCCAGTACACCACCTACGTTGAAGCTAGACATGCGCTCGATCAGCATACCGGAGCTGGCCATGCTGCCCTTCAGGCCCTTTTTCTTTTTGGTTAGGCGGCCCACAAAATCGTCTTGTACTTTCACGAAACCATACGGGATAGTTGCGGATTCTGAGCCACTATCGAGGCCCATACGTTCGCTACCGAGGTATCCCTTGAAGGAACCCCAGGGGAACGGGAGGGAGTACATTTCGAAGATGGCGACGGCACCGGCGTCGGCGGCCATCTTTGCTTTTTCGCGCACACCTTTGAAGACGCCAGCCTGGCTCACGTCTCCAGGGATGCCGGCGCGGGTGATCACGATTTTACCGCGTACGTTGATATCTTCGTAGTCGTTGTGCTCCGTTTCGGCATCCACCCAACCGTAGTTGGCGAACACGACGGAACCTTCAACGCTGGCTTCGGGGCCGCGCATGATGAGTAGGTCGCCCATCTGGGTAAAACCCATGTCGTCTACCATCAGTTTACCGGTACTGGGTGCGGCGGTTTTCATCAGGGGTACGGGCTGCAGGTAGCTGTCGCCGTTGATCGGAGCGTAGCCGAAGGCGCGTAGTTGGGCGGCGATGTACTGGCCGGCGATGACGTTACCACGGCTGCCCGTTCGGCGACCTTCGAGAAAATCGGAGGCCAGAAAGTGCATTTGCCCGGCTAACTCCAGTTCGTTGAAGGAGAACTCAGGGAGGGTCTTGTCGATTTCTTGGGCAAAGGCGGTGGTGAAGCTGCTCACCATCAGGAGCAGGAATAGAGCTGTGTTTTTCATGAGGTAAAGTTATGGATCGTTGGGCAATTTGGCCCTACAGTTGTCGTACTAATGAAAACGAGACTTATCAGGACGCGGGCGCGGGTGCAATTATTGGTTTTGAGTTTCGGCTTTTAGCGAATTAGCTAGGTTCGCTGATCTGCGCGAACTCCTTCTTGATCCGGGGCTAGTGGTCTGTCAATATTGAATTTGTGGGTAAGGTACTGATGAATTTTGGCGTTGAATGAGGCGAAGGATTTCTGGCATAGCCGTAGCTACGCAAGGAGTTCTTCAACGAAATTCAGCACCAAAAGGCATCGCAGATTACCCCAATATTTAATATTGACAGACCACTAGGTATGAAACAAGCCAGCGATACAACCAGTCATCAGACAAGCAACCGTACCGCCTAAAAGTGCGATCATGCCCAGGTCCGTAAGGTTTTTACGCTGCCCCGGCGCAATGGCGCTGATACCACCCACTTGAATGCCGATACTCGCGAAATTGGCAAATCCACACAGCGCATAAGCGGCAATTAGGGTCGCCTTCGAGCTCAACTCGGCACCGCCCGCCTGCACCACCCTGAAGGTGTCGTAGGCCACGAATTCATTGATCACCGTTTTGAGGCCAAGTAGCTGACCGACAACCGTGACATCATTCCACGGAACACCGATAATCCAGGCTACCGGAGCAAAACACAGGGCCAGCAAGTAGGTAAAACTGAAGCCCTCAAAGCGGCCGTTGGTTGAGGCCTTGATCGCATCGTTCCAACTGCCTATGTTTGGGTCAAAATAAGTGAAGAGATCGTTAACAAGGTTGGTGCTGCCCAGGAAAATTTCGTTCAGCATGAAGATCAGTGCGGTAAATACCAGCAGCATTGCACCAACATTAACGGCCAGCTTCAAGCCATCCGTTGTGCCCCGGCTGATGGCGTCAAGGAGGTTGTTACTGTCATCAGCGGCCATCGTAAGACGGCTGTCTTTTTTTGGTGTGATGCCAGATGAGCTACCGTCCTCATTGGTTACGGCGGCAAGTTCTTCCGTTGTTTCAGGAAGCAGCATCTTGGCGCAAACGATGGCCGCCGGTGCGGAAATCATACTGGCCGTAAGTAGGTGTTTCGCAAAGAATTGCTGCAATACCGGATCAGAACCGCCGAGAAAGCCGACGTACGCAACAAAGACACTACCCGCAATCGTAGCCATACCGCCCACCATTACACAGAGTAATTCCGAAGGCGTCATTTTCTCGAGATACGGCTTTACTACCAGTGGCGCTTCGGTCTGGCCGATGAACACATTGGCAGCAGCAGCAAGGCTCTCAGGGCCACTAAGTCCCATCGCTTTACTCAGCAGCCACGCCAAACCATAGACCACCTTCTGCAAAACGCCGAGATAATATAAGATAGCAGACAAGGCCGAGAAAAAGACAACAGTGGGCAATACTTGAAAGGCGAAAATGTATCCAAAACTGTCCATATCGTTTACAATGCTACCGAACAGGAATTCGGAACCCGCGGCGGTAAACTCCAGCGTCTTACGGAAGCCCGTAGCGATATAATCGAAAATTATGGATACGCCCGGCACCTTCAAAATCAGAACAGCAAGGAAAAATTGCATTCCTACGCCTATTCTGACCAGCTTCCAGTCGATCGCCCTCCGATTGCGGCTGAACAAATAACAAACACCAAGCATGGCGGACATACCGAGAATACAGCGGAAAAGATCGTTGGCAACAGACATGGCGCGAAGGTAGAAACTAGAAATTAGAAATTAGGAAGCTAGAAACTAGTTTCTAGCTTCCTAATTTCTAATTTCTAGTTTCTACCTTCTAGTTTCTACCTTCGCGCCATGAAACACCCCTTTCTGATCGGCATCACCGGAGGTTCCGGTTCCGGCAAAACGACCTTTATCCGCCAATTGCGGGATGGCCTTGACCATAATCAGGTTTCTTACCTTAGCATGGACGACTACTACCTGCCCCGTGAACAACAAAAAGTGGACAGCCAGGGAGTCTTTAACTTTGACCGGCCAAGGTCTATTTACCGCAACGAGTTTGTCCGTGACTTGGGAAAGCTCTGCGCCGGTGAAACGGTAACCCGCCAGGAATATGTCTTCAATAACGAACTAGCTGAGCCCAAAGAACTGGTTATTCGCCCCGCTCCTGTCATCATCGTTGAAGGGCTTTTTGTCTTTCACTACAAAGAACTTCGCAAGATGCTCGACCTGCGCATCTTCCTTCACGCCAAGGATAACCTGAAGGTTATTCGCCGTATCAAACGCGACCAGATTGAGCGCAATTATCCGCTCGACGATGTCCTCTACCGCTACGAGCACCACGTACTACCCGCGTACGAGAAATACGTTGAGCCCTATATGGGTAAGGCCGATGTTATCGTCAATAATAATACTGACTTCAATATGGGCTTACAGGTGGTACGGGCTTTTGTGGAGACTAAGATTTGAGGTTAACCAGTCCATTATAATTCGCATCACTATTCTAACCGCTGGTCGTAAATTCCCTGCTTAGGCCAGGAAGCCGCACCTACAACTACAAATTCCTTAATCCCATCACAGTTGATCTCCGCCAAATCGGCCTTACTCTTGTATTCAGTGATCCGTTGCAGGTCGATAAAGTAGCATTTTCCTGCTGATTTTGCAGCGAGAGAATCACCATTGAAAAATGCACGTTCAATCGGGCATAGCAAGGTATCCTTGCCGGCAATCAGGGCAACGTTTCCTTCACCGCAGCCGGGTGCGTGGTCGATGCGGGTAAACCAGTTCAGAGCAATGGTTTTTTGTTCAGAAGAGCAAGCCAAGAGGCTGAAGAACATGCAGACAAAGAGCATTCGTATCATTAATTATGGGTTTTGAGGCGTTGTGCGAGCAGCCGTTTGTACAATTCAGGATCAGCGTAAGCCAGCTCCCAGGCGTAGTGAACTACTCCTTCGTAGATCGTTAGTTTAGACTTCATGCTTTTGGCGCGAAGGTTTTCCATCATGTTGATGGGTTCGGAGGGGTGGATCAGGTCGTCGTAGACGCAGTGCAGGAAAAGAACGAAGGACCAGTTCTTCGGGTTGCCGTTGTATTCTTCCGGGTAGTTCACCAAGTAGTGGATAATGTCCAGCCTGAGACTTAGTTGTACATTAGTAAATTGTCATAATACATCATAAGAAAATTAAGGATGAGTAAAAAAACATAAGTCCGTACGGTCATTTTCTGATACAAGCGCAGTTGCTGCGCGGGGTGCAAGTGCCGTCATGATTGAATAAAGAAGAGAGAGGAACAATGTACGGCGAACAAAGCGGTGTTACAGTTCCAAACACTGCTAACGAAAACTATCCGTAGTGATTACCCTGGACAGCACCCGCCTCCTAGCTTGGCGACGAACGGAATTCGGGGGTATACCCTACCTTAGCCTCTAAATTACATCAATGTATCGCCTATCCCACCTACTCATCTTAGTTCTCATTTGCTACTCCTGCGCTGGCGATAATTTCGATGAAACAACCATCCCTACTGAACAACTGAGCGCCGAACTAGCCTTCAAACGCGTCGCCGACCACGGCGGTTTGGAACCAGTGGTTGAAGATGGTCAGGCGTTTAATGAGTGGCAATTTAACATCAGTTCTTCCAGCCGTGTAGTGGTGATGAACAATAAGACCGAGTTCATTTATTGGCTGAAAGACCGTTCCGGAATAGAATATAAGGTTAGCTCAAAATCGACTTCCATCGGCCTTATCGAACAGATGAAAGAAACCAGCTACGGCTACGCCACCGGTAAGATTGTATCCGTAAAGCGGGATTTACCGGCTGGAGAGATTGCGGTAGAGCTGGTCCTTACTTCCTGGCGTGAACGGGAGCAATAACGACACGGTATACTAGAAGTAGCAATCCGGTGCTGTCTTTCCTGCCTATCTGAGACAGTTATTAAATCGGAATTCTTAACGGTAGCTAAGGCACTGTATTACTTGTTGGCCACTTGCGGTGGAAACGTGTTCACGCCAGCAAATACGGCCCTTCCATCTGCTTCCTCTAGGGAAGATCCCTTGCAGTAGCCCGTACAGGGCCACGTTTTTACTTCATATACCCGACGGCAGTATGCCTTTTAATTCTATCCTACAGAAAAAGACTGCATGGCCTTCTGCAGCCCATCCACATCACAGCAACCAATAAAGTACTTACGGCCATCTTTCGTAGTAACCGAAAGGCCATTACGTCCGGACAGGCTGAAGCGAGACTCAGCACCGTAGCTTAGGTTTCCACCGTGCCATTGGGCAATTTTTGGCGTTTTCACGATGGTGCATTTCTTAACTTCTTTCCACTTAATCTTGCGATTAGTCGTATGGAAAGGTGCCATTTGATACTTGATACTTTTGTTGCTAATTTTAACCTTCAGTCGTAGCTTGACCAACCAGAATAACCAGCCACCGAGTGCTAATGCTACCAAGAAAAAAGTGCCCGCTTTGATATATGCCGAGGGAGTAAACAACAGTGTATTAATGGCTGCATAAAGTAAACCAAGTATGCCTATACCCAGCATCGCCATGACCACTTTGTCGTTAAAGCGTTGTTCTTCTTTGTGCAATTTAATAGACATGGAGCAAGGTATTTGACGGGCTGCAAAAAACGAAGAGCCCAGAGGTGAACTGCAAAGATACACATTTTACATTGAGTTAACATTGGTTTTACCCTAAATTAACACATATTGCGCTTCATTAATTACTCCAATACCCGTCTATACCCTGCAAACAGCCCCTACTCTACTCGTACTAATTTCTTTCCATCCGCAGCGGCCATGGCCCCAAAAGGTTCTACACTAATCCCGTTCTGCATACAGATCTCTCGAAAGGCATCCGCCTGTTCCGGAGCGACGGCACACAGCAATCCGCCACTGGTTTGTGGATCGGCCAGCAGCCATTTCTGGCGGTCGGTGGTGAGGGAAACGTGGTGGCCGTAGCTGGTCCAGTTACGCTTCGTCCCACCGGGGATGCAGCCCTCAGCGAGGTAGTGATTAAGAATAGTCTCATCGATTAGTGGCACATCAGCCAAACGAATAGTTGCGGTAGTATCACTCGCCTTACACATTTCAGTTAGGTGACCAAGCACACCAAAGCCAGTAACGTCGGTCATGGCGTGAACGTAATCCAACGTACCAAGAACAATGCCAATTTTATTTAGTCGGACCATCTGTTCGGCCGCTAAATGGCTGTGCTCGGGCTTCAGTTTCTTTTGCTTCTGGGCTGTACTCAGAATACCGACGCCAATGGGTTTGGTTAGGAAGAGAACGTCTCCCCGACTGGCACCACCGTTCTTTTTCAGGTTTTTAATATCTACCCTACCGTTCACGGCTAGGCCGAAGATTGGTTCCGGGCTATCGATGCTGTGCCCTCCCGCGAGAGGAATACCCGCGTCCGCACACGCCTGGCGACCGCCTTCCACGACCAGCCCGGCTACTTCGGGAGGCAGCTTATCGATCGGCCAACCCAGAATCGCGATGGCCATCATCGGTGTTCCGCCCATTGCGTAGACGTCAGAAATGGCATTGGTCGCCGCAATGCGGCCAAAAGTCAGCGGATCATCAACGATGGGCATAAAGAAATCAGTGGTGCTGATCACTGCCGTACCATCGCCCAAATCGTACACTGCGGCATCGTCACGCTCATGGTTTCCGACCAGAAGGTTTGGGAAGTCCGGCCCTTTCTGCGTCTGCCCCAAAATAGTATCGAGAACGGCGGGCGCTATTTTGCAGCCGCAGCCGGCGCCGTGAGAGTATTCGGTTAGTTTTATATTTTTCATGTTGGTCTTTATTTCTTTGGGGGCAAAATAGGCATCAAGCGCCTGGCTGGTCTGGTTTGGAGATAATGTTTAGATTTCGAGGTCTCGCCTCGCGCCATAACCGGCGAATAGAATAGCATAACAACCCGGGACGGTACTACGTTTCGTCCCGGGTTACGATAGTTAAGTCCCACGGGCCAATAGACGGATTACCTCCATGTTCTTTGTGCTCTATATACCCCATATGCCTCGTGTGATATTACCTTAGCCCCCATGAAAGAAATACTGGTCATCGGCGCCGGCAACCTATCCTGGCACTTAGTTCAGGTCCTCCAGAAAGCGAAATTTGACGTTACGCTAGTGACTCGAAATACGGAGCGTGTTGCCGACTGGCCAGTACGTGTTCAAACACTGTCTGATTTATCCTCTAATCCTTATTTCATAATTTTAGCCGTGCCAGACGACGTAATCCACCAGGCCTCCACGGAGCTAGCAAATTACTTCCCGTCCAAAACCCCCGTCGTACATACCAGCGGCGCTACTCCAACGGTAATGATCAACAGCCATTTTGCCAGCCGGGGTGCTTTGTGGCCCATCCGAAGTTTGCGGGCCGGAGAACCGGTTACCGACTGGCGCGACGTTCCTCTTGTTTACCATGCAACCAATGCGGCGCTGGCGCAGGTGCTGAGTGAGGTAACCGCAAAGCTCTCCGACCTGACCTATCCGCTCGACGACACGCAACGGGCGAAGCTTCACCTATCTGCTGTCTTCAGTAACAACTTCGTAACCTGGCTCTACGAGATTAGCCACCAGCTCTGTACCGAAAGTAATATCCCGTTCGAGATTCTCCTCCCGATAATCAGGAACACGGCGCTAAAACAAAATGGGGCATCCCCAAGCTTCAGCCAAACTGGCGCTGCTGCTCGCGGAGATCAGGCCACTATGAACCGCCATTTGCACCTGCTGGCGAGACACCCGGAGTACGCCCACCTTTACCAGTTTATGAGCAGTACCATCCAAACTGGATTAGCGAATAAAACCAGACCTCAGGAACCAGAGAGCTAGTTCCCATTCCGCTCCCCATCCTTGGTGTCCCAAAGGTGGCTATTCTATTTACCCATGCGCTATTGGAAATACCACAGTCCTTTTGGCCTTAAGGTTACTTTGTAGGAAGTAGAGAGCTAGGAAGTAGGAACTAGAGAACTAGGAAGTAGGAACTAGGAACTAGAGAACTAGGAAGTAGGAACTAGGAACTATTGAAGTAGTTCCCCAGCTCCTACTTCCTAACCTTTAGCCAAATCTTAACAAGCCTGGTACATCCTTATATATAGCATTACCGTTCCTTTAACTGAAACAAATAACCACCACCCATGCGTACCATTTATTCCTTTCTCCTTTTAGCCACCTTACTCTTCACCGCCGCTCCCGCCCAGGCCCAGTTCGGAAAATTACTCAAGCAGGCCTCCGATAAAGCCGAAGCCGTACTTAGTGGTAAGAATCCACTCTCCGAAGAAGAAATAGGCAAAGGCCTAAAGGAAGCACTCAACCAGGGCGTTGATAAAGCGGTAACCTCTCTTTCCTCCGTAGACGGCTACTACCAAAGCCCCTACAAGATTTCCCTACCGGAAGAGGCCCAGACGGTAATCAAGAAACTATCCATGGTCCCCGGTTTCGGAAACCTGGAACAGGACCTTACCGAACGGATTAATAAAGCTGCCGAACTTGCCGCCACCAAGGCTGGGCCTATTTTCGTAGACGCCATCAAAGGCCTCACCATTAAAGACGCAATGAATCTCCTGCTGGGTGAGCAAGACGCCGCTACCCGTTACCTCGAAAGCAGCACCTCCTCTCCCCTCACCAACGAGTTCCAACCCATCATCCGCAACAGCCTGGATGAGGTAAACGCCAACGAAATCTGGCATAAGGCGGTTACGGCCTACAACAAACTCCCCTTCGTCAAAAAGACGAATCCCGAACTCGATGCCTACGTAACCGAGCGTGCACTTAGCGGATTATTCGGTTTGGTAGAAGTTAAGGAAACGGAATTGCGTAAAAACCCCGCGCTGCGAAATACAGATTTGCTGAAACGCGTCTTTGCTCGGCAGGATAAAGAGTAAATTACGTGCGGACAAGCCTTCACAACTAAGTGAACACCAAGACTTAACATTCAGTTAACGTTGGTTATTGGATAGAGTTAGACCTTTGCGGCATAAAGATGGTGTACCATCACGTGTATTTAGGTTTTAATCAACTAATCCAATTTTTTCCGCATGAGGATCTTTACTAGACTATTCACCGTAGCACTGCTGCTGTCCGCGTCTCTGACCGTGTCTGCCCAGGGTGTTACCACTGCCTCCATTTTTGGCAAGCTTACCGACCAGGAAACCGGCGAAGCACTTATCGGCGCTACCGTTCAGGCCGTCCACACACCATCCGGTACCAACTACGGCAACGTTACCGACGTCGACGGTTTCTTCCGCCTTCCTGGTATGCGCGTTGGTGGCCCGTACGTCATTACCACTTCCTACACGGGCTACGCGCCCATCGTGCAGGATGGTGTTTACCTTCAGCTCGGTCAGGCTTTCCAGTTCAGCAAGAAGATGGGCATTGATGCTATTGAGCTCACCAGCATTGAGGTTATTTCCAGCCGCTCCGACATCTTTAACGGTGAAAAGAATGGCCAGGAAACCAATGTTGGAGAAGAGACAATCAACGTCCTTCCTACCATCAGCCGTTCCATCGGTGACTTCACGCGTCTTACGCCACAGTCTACCACCAGCGAAGGCAACGACGGTTTAGAGCTTAGCTTCGGCGGTATCAACAACCGCTACAACGCCATCTTCATTGACGGTGCTGTATCTAACGACGTATTCGGCCTTGCCGGATCAGGCACCAACGGCGGTCAGACCGGTGTATCCCCAATTTCTGTGGATGCCATCGAGTCTTTCCAGATCAACCTCGCTCCTTACGACGTACGCCAGGGTGGCTTTGGTGGTGCTTCCATCTCTGCCATCACCCGCTCCGGTTCCAACAACACGGAAGCATCTGTTTACGGTTTCTTCCGTAACCAAGCGCTTACACGTGGTGTATTAGACGGTGCAGAAATTGACGATTACTCCGCTTACACTGCTGGTTTCCGCATAGGTGGTGCGATCAAAAAAGACAAGATCTTTTACTTCGTCAATTACGAGCGTCAGGACGAGACCACTCCCCTGCCCTTCAACATTGACAACTACACCGGCAATGCTGACCTAGCAGCGATCAACGGTCTTTCCAGTTTCCTGCAAAGTGAGTACGACTATGACCCCGGCACTTTCTCCGATAACGAGCGCTTCCTTGTTTCTGATAAATTGAACGCCAAGTTTGACTTTAACATCAACGCCAACAACAAGCTTGCCCTGCGCCTTAGCTACGTTGGTGCAGACAACCTGGAAGGTGTACAGTCTAACAACAACAACATCAATTTCCTGAACAGCTCCGAGCGTTTCAACGCTAAGACCTACGGTGCCGCCCTCGAACTGAACACGATCATCGGCTCTAACATGAGCAACAGCCTCGTAGTTGGTTTCACCCGTCAGGTAGACGACCGTGACCCCAACGGACAGCCGTTCCCTTATGTATCCATCGAAGATGGTTCCGGTAACCTTACTTTCGGTTCCGAGCGCTTCTCTACGGCCAACCTGCTGAACCAGAACGTGATCACGATCACGAACAACTTTGAAATCTTCAAGGGTAAGCACACGTTCACCGTCGGTGCCAACCTCGAGCTCTACAAAGCCGAGAACCTCTTCCTGGCGTACAACTACGGTCAGTACCAGTTTGACGATCTCGAAACTTTCCAGAACGGTGGCAACGCTTCTTTCTTCCAGCGCGTGTACTCTCTGCGGGACAATGTTTCTGGTGACGACAGCCAGGCCATCGCCAGCTTCGGTGCCGGCCAGGCTGGTCTTTACTTCCAGGATCGTATCCAGTTTGCCGAGAACTTCAGCTTCACCGCTGGTGTTCGTCTTGACCTCCCGTTCTACGACGATACTCCCGTCAACGACGACTTGAACGACAACGTGCTGCCCGCACTTGGTGCGCTCTATGACCTCCGCGGCGCAACGTCCGGTTCCTTCATTAAGCCCAACCTGCTCATCAGCCCCCGCATTGGTTTCAACTGGGATGTTCTTAGTGATAAGACTACCCAGGTACGTGGTGGTGTTGGTGTCTTCACCAGCCGCGCTCCTCTCGTATGGGTTGGTGGTGCATTCAACAACTACGGCCTAAACGCCGGTTACACCCGCTCTTTCAGCACGCCGTTCGTTGCTGACATCAACGGCCAGCTCCCCGGTAACATCGATCCGAACAACGTAACGCCCAGTGGTGGCGTTGACCTGTTCGCCGAAGACTTCAAACTACCCCAGTTCCTGAAGGTGTCCCTCGCCGTTGACCGCAAACTGCCATTCGGCTTTATCGGTACCCTCGACGTGCTCTACAACAAGACGCTCCAGAACGTAGCTTACCAGAACCTCAACGTTGGCGGCCCTACCGGCCAGCTTGACGGCCCCGACAACCGCAACTACTTCGGTAATGGTGATGACGCTCCTTCTGAAACCAGTGATGGTTACGGTCGTATCGTACTCGGTTACAACACCAGCGAAGGTTACGGTTACAACCTGACCGCTAACCTCCAGCGCCCGTTCTCTAACGGTTTCTTCGTACAGGCCAGCTACTCTTACGGTGATGCTTACAGTGTCTTCGACGGTACCAGCAGCCAGAACTCCAGCCAGTGGCGTGGACTCAACTCTGTAAACGGTCGTAACCTCGATCAGCAGCTCTACCGCTCCAACTTCTCTGGTGGCAGCCGCTTCCTCGGTGTCGTCAGCAAGCGCTTCTCTTACGGTGCTGAGAACAAGCTCGCAACTACCCTTACGGTAATCAGCGAAACAGCTCAAAGCCGCCCGTACTCACTGATCTACAACGACAACGGCCGTCTGAACGGTCGTACCGACAGCCGCGAGGCCAGCCTGATTTACATCCCCGCCAACGAAGGCGAGATGAACTTCGTAGACGAGTCTTTCGGTGGTGTTGATTACACTGCCGCCCAGCAAGCAACAGCTTTCGAGGCTTTCCTGAGCACCAATGACTACACCAGCACCCGTCGCGGTCAGTACGCTGAGCGCAACGGTGACCGTGGACCTTGGTCTTCTGTTATTGACATCAAAATCGTACAGGACATCCCACTGGCCGGTAAAAACCGCCTCCAGCTAAGCTTCGATGCCCTGAACTTCACCAACCTCCTGAGTGAGAAGTGGGGACGTCGTCGCTTCGTTCCTAGCACCTACCAGGTCGTGAACTTCGAAGGTTTCGAAGACGGATCTCTGACGCCTACTTACTCTTTCAACCCCGCTATCCTGAACGAAGACAACGAGCTTGAGCCATTCGTGGACGACCGTGGTATTCAGTCCAGCCGCTTCCAGGGACAGATTGGTATCCGCTACATCTTTGAGTAAGGCGTAGTTCCTTAGAAACGTCAATTAACTTGGTGTTCCTAAACAACAATGCTTAACGTTAAGCCCCCGTTCACCTTGGTGAGCGGGGGCTTTTTTATGGCGCGCACGCAGGATGGCATTAGGAAAAAATCGAGCCCCTTCCGAAGGCAACGGAGGCTTACCCGGTGGTTGGCGATGTCTTCATCCGTCACGTCGGAGGGGACTCCGTTGGTGGAGTCGAAGTCGAGTACGAGGCGGGTCGAAAAAATAGTGGCCGTGTCGTCTTCGCGTTCAGCTCCAGTGGTGACGAAGGGCTTACCCTAACCACCGGGCGGTCAGCGTCCCGTTCCTGCGCAAGTAAATCTCACAGTGCCGATAAGGCATTGCGTAGGCAGACGGCTCCGGATTCAGAAACTGAGCTCTGTTTCAAGAGGAGGCCATCCCATCTTCAACCCTTCAAGGGAATTAAGCACAATATCGGTCATGACATAATCCCGGTACCAGCGCTGGTCTACGCCTACGATGTGCCAAGGGATTTCGCTGCGGTCGATCACGTCTTCGTAGGCCGCGCGGTACTCGTCCCAGTGGTCGCGTTCTTTCCAGTCACCGTCGTTGTGCTTATAGTGTTTGTCGGCTTCGTTTACCCGCTCCAGGAGCTGTTGTTCCTGTTCCTCCTTGCTGAGGTGGAGGTAGAATTTGAGGATAAGGGTATTGTTATCATAAGCCAGCAGCTTCTCGAAGGCGTTGATGCTTTCGATACGGCGGTCTACCCGCTCCTCGTCGATCCAGCCATGAACACGCTGGATGAGCACGTCTTCGTAGTGGCTGCGGTTAAATATTACCATTTCACCCTTGGCAGGTGCTTCCTTGTGGATGCGCCAGAGGAAGTCGTGGGCGAACTCGAGATCAGTAGGTTTCTTCCAGCCAACGGCGCGCAGGCCGAAGGGCATGCACTTTCCGAAGACGTTGCGCATCGCGCCGTCTTTCCCGCTAGCGTCCATGCCCTGTAAGACGATGAGGACGGAGTGCTTTCCTTCTGCTACAAGTTGCTGGTGTAATTCGGCTATGCGCTCGGCTCGCTCCTTGGTTATTCTACGGGCTTTGTCTTTATCAAGGTCGTCGGGAGCGGTGGTGGGTATCTTACTTAGGTCTGTGGGCATGGTCAGTCTTGTAATCATCCCTGAGCTCCCCTCGGCACTTTACGCCTCACTGTGTTCAGGATGTGATGTATCCCCAGGCTCCACTCATGCTGCGTACTCGCGGACTCCAGGATTAAAACGGTTCGATCCCTCCGGGACCTTTAGAATGTCCAAGTTAGTACTTTTTCTTCGAAATTTTATTGTAGGTAATCTGTTTCTGAGCTTTGGACTTGAAGCGATTAACGCCTTCGACGCGAAGTTTCTGATGCTTCGTTTTGCGGCCCTGTACGCGGGCCCGCCAGCGCTTCCAGCTGTTCAGCTTGAGTTCCTTCTTCATCAGCTTAATCACGTCGGCTTCAGAAAGGCCGAATTGAAATTCAATGGCTTCGAAGGTGGTGCGGTCTTCCCAGGCCATGGCGATTACGCGGTCGGTTTCTTCGGGAGTAAGGTTTGGTGGTGTTTCTTTCATCTTCCGGGTAACGACGTGAGGGGAATAGGGTTCAGAAGTCAGGGTTCAGAAGTTAAACCTCAGCTAACAGAGTTCAAGAATTATGCTGCTGTCGGGCACATGAGGTAAAAACGTAGTGGCTAACGTCGCCCAGTACGGGCGACCACAAGAGATCATCCCTACTATAGTCGGGCACATGAGGTGAAAACGTAGTGGCCAACGTGGCCCAGTACGGGCGACCGCAAGGAATCGCCCCTACTGGCCTCCCTTGAGAAGAACCGCGCTCGCTTCGCGCGCACAGGATCACCTAATGTGACCGACGGTAGTATGAAAGCTACTCCCTTTGATGCCTGACTCCTGACTTCTAAAAGTACCGTCCGATTAAAGGATGCTCGACGATAGCCCGCCGGAGTTCAAGAAAATCTACTTCCGCCTGCTGCTTGTAAACAACGTCTCCACCCGGGGCGACCATGATCGTGTACGGAATAGCCCCGTTCCAATCCGGGTCAATCGCCTCGATGAGGTCGTAAGTATTCCCGCTGGCGAAATGGTAGTTGGTTAAGGAAGAGTGGCTCTTTTCGAGGAACTTCAGGGCTGCCGGGCCTTTCCCCGGTTTATCAAGGCTGATGGAAACGAATTCAAAATTACGCGCGCCGTACATCCGTTGCAGGACGACGAAGTCGGGGTATTCAGCTACGCAGGGTCCGCACCAGGTGGCCCAGAGGTTGATTAGGCGGAGGTTGTCGGAGTTGTTCTTTAGGAGGTCTTGCACGCCGGCTACGTCGATGGCTTCCATGCTTACCGGCTGGTCTTTCCACTGCTGTTCGTCTTTGACCTTATAGTTGGCTTTCCAGGCCCACTTGGTGGCGCAGCCGAAGGTTTTTGTTTCGGGGGTGGTTACTTCTTTACCGGCCAGGATTTCGTCTACCGCCCGGCGAAGGTCGTCGGCATTGAGGGTGCCTGGTTTTTCGTGCTTGTCCATCCGGCCGACGTAACGGAGTTTACGGCCAGCATCGAAGACGAAGGTATGGGGCGTGGCGGCGGGGCCGTACTTTAGGCTGGCGGCGTGGTCGTCTCCGTCGTAGAGATAAGGAAAGTTGTAGTTGGCGTCGCGGGCGCGGAGGACCATGTCCTCGTAACGGTCGTCCAGGTCGGAATAACCGAGTTCGTTGTACATCACGCCGAGTGGGCTATTGGGGGAGATGGCGACTACCTGAACGCCCGCGCTTTTATAATCGGCAGTGAAGTCTTTCAGCCGTTGCTCGTAGGCTTGGGCGGTTGGGCAATGGTTACAGATAAAGACGATGACGAGCATTTCAGCGTCGGAATAATCAGCCAGGGTGTGGTATTCGCCGTCTACGCCCATTAGTTTGAAATCGGGGGCGTCGGCGCCGATGGCTAGGCGCTTTACCTCTTGCTCTTCGACTGGGATTGGGTTGGCTTTATATTCCTTTACTTCTACTACTTTTTCTTCGGGCGCGGCCGCAGGTGCCGGGTCAGCGTTACAGGAGCAAAGGATGAACAAACAGAGGATGGGAAGTAAACGTAGCATGGGTTTCGTATTTTAGAAGACTTAGGGATGCGAACAAGACAAAACCAGATTTCTGACCGCCTTGTTTTGCCCATGTTGCCGCCAAAATAATTTCCGTAGCGATGCTGTGCAAAGGATTTTTGGTGAGGGTAAAATAAGGCGGTCAAAAAGCGTAAATTATTTGTGCGGCGTCCCTAAAGATAGAAACTAAGAATTACTCCGTTACAAGTTCCTTACTAGCCCACTAACTCCTACCCCCAAATCGCAAACACCACATAAACACCAAAAAACACCACCCATGTTCCCTGATAAAACCGGGAGATAGAAGCCTGGTCATCAAGGTCCAGCTGCGAAGCGACGAAGCGATAGCCAGCCAGCAAAGCCGCCAGCCCTACGCCCAGAAACACCCAACCCACCCAAAAAGCGTAGGCCGCGGCCAGAAACAGCGTTACCGTGAGGAGCAAACCGCCACGGCTGTACACCCACTCCCGATCACGAACCAGGGTCAACGTGCGGATACCAAACTTTGCGTCCCCCTCAGTATCCGGGAGGTCCTTGAACCAGGCGATGATGATGCCGAATACGAAGATTACCCCGGTCAGCAGCCAGACCGTTCCCTGCACCTGCGCTGCGTCGCCCAATGGCTTAAATTCCGACGCTGTTGAACCCGGCCACAAGCTTGTTCTGAAATGAAGGTAAAGCAACAGGTTGACGATCAACCCCCGCACCACAATGATGCAAAACGCCGCCCAGAAGTGATACTTCTTCAGCCGCACTGGCTCCGCACTGTAGGCCGTACCGATCAATAAACTAGACAGCACCGTGGCCGTAAGCCAGGGCCGGTAAAGGAAGCTGGACACCACGGCCAACACCAGGCAAGTACCCACAATCGCCTTCCCCGTCCGCATCGAATACGCACCGCTGGCCAGTGGCAGGTACGGCTTATTGATCCGGTCGATCTCAACGTCCGTTATCTGGTTCAGCCCCGTGATGTAAACGTTCGCCGCCAAGCAGGAAAACAAACTGATCCCGAACATCCACCAGTCGTTCGTACCGACATGACGCGCCGCCATCAGGTAGAGCGCAAGCAAAGAAAGCGTGGTACCAATGAGGGTGTGGGCGCGTCCGAAACGGAAGAAAGTAATCATGTTTTAAGCATTTAGAACTGAGCATTTAGCAAACAATCCCGTAGGAATTCAACGGTAGGAACCCGGGACGCAACGAAGCAGAATCCCGGGTTATTACCGATACTTAGCAGGACACAAATGGGTCAGCAATCTGGTTTTATTTTGTTCGCGTTCCTTACCGGCGCGTAGCCCGCAAAACCCCGTACCGAATAGCCCCCGTCCGAAAGCCTTCCTTCATAAACTTCATCGCCCACGCTCCTTTGATGGTGCTCATGCCCGCACTGACCAGCCCTGGCCAGTTGCGCGGGTCGAGCCCGGAACTGATGACTGCGCCCCAGAACGGTGCTACGGCAGCAGACCAATCATCGGTAGCAATGTCATGGAATCCGGCTTTCTCCGCCGCTTCACCGAGCGCAGGCACGCTGACCAGTGGCGGCAAATGGTACAACTCACAAATCTTACTAAGCACCTTTCGGTCCCCTCCGGTAAGCACCGGCGGCTCCTCCCGATGGCACCAAGTCGCCATCACCAGTTTCCCGCCGGGACGCAGCAACCGGTAGAACAAATCCATCAGCGCCTGCTTGTCTTCCATGTGCTCGGCCGACTCCATGCTCCAGATAAGGTCAAAGGTATTATCATACTCATCATCAAGAGTATAAACATCCTGAGCACGAATATTTAGCCGGTCGCCAATACCCGCTTCATTATTGTAGCGAACCCCGTTTTGCGCTTGCACCGGACTAAGGGTCACCCCCAAGCCGTTCGCCCCCGGATGACGTAGGGCGAGGTAACGGCTACTCCCTCCTACCCCACAGCCCGCATCGAGGAAGTAGCGGACTTGCGCAGGAGCCTGCCCCCAGGTCAACAACTCTTCGATCATATCGACCTGAGCTTGCTTATGTTCGACCTTCTTTTTACCGTCAAGGCCATAAAAGCCGTGGTGCATCTGCTCACCCCAGGTGTTTAGCCAGAGAGGCGTTGAGGCGTCGTAGAAGTCTTTTATTTTTGTGTTTAGATTGGACATAAACTGATTACTACGGGCGAAGGGCTGTGCTCCGCGAGAGGCCAAGCGGTAGCGAAGAGTATGTCATAAAACTCCTCACTACCGCTTGGCCTCCCGCGGGATACAGCCCCTCGCCCTTTGTTTTAACGACGCCGAGTTAACCGATTAATAATCAGAACAGCAGCAACCACCCCAACCGTAGCCAGAGCCACCTTTTGGTGTAAATTCAAAGGTTCCGGCTCCGCATCGATGCCACGCATCGGCGCGGTGACAGAAGCTAATAGTGCCATGGGAATGAAGATGAATCCGGCGGCAGAACCGAGGAGTACCCGGCCGGCAATCATAAGACCACGGCCGAGGGTTACGCCTTCGTCGCTCATAGCAACCAGCTGCTGTTCTTCGGCAACTGCTTCGTAATGGTTCGGGCTTTTACCCGGTAGTGGCTTGCGGCCGATTATGGCGATGCCATAACGTTCATTTTGCTGCCAGTGAGGAGCAACGTAGGTGTAGTCAATACGGTCGAACCCAGCGGTTTCCATGTACCGGAAGTAATCTTCCTCCGGCGGGAAAAGCATCCACGTATTGGCCGCAAATTTACTGATCGGATTAACGGGTTCCAGCGGACCAATCATGAGCGCCCATCCGCCTGGTTTGGTCACACGATAGGCTTCATTCAAGCCGCGTTGCGGATCTGGCCAGTACTCGATCGAACCTGCCGACACGTAGCGATCGAAAGTATCGTCGTCAAACGGAATATTTTCTGCGTCGCCGAGCTGAAAAGTACAACCCGTGAGCGCTGCCTTAGCCTTGGCGTGGGCCATTTGATGCGGACTCTGGTCTACACAAGTAACGCTGGTTGCAGGCACTCGCGCTACGATCCCTTCGGTGGTAAAACCAGTTCCGGAACCTACATCAATTACTTTCAAGTCACTGTCGCTGTCCCAGTAACCAATGTCCAGGGCTTTCTCGCGCATGCGCGCCGTCCAGAATAAGGGGTTGACAAGTTTGTCGTAAAAAACAGAGAGGTAGCGGTAGAACCAGTAGGCTTCGCGCTTGTGTTGCATCAGTCTCATTCAAGAGTTATTTTGGGTTCGTGGTAAGCTACGGAAAAGATGTTAAAAGCTAGTGGTTAAGAGCTCGGAGGCTAGTAATTAGAGAACTATGCTACTACTGGCTAATGTGTTCGCGCCAGCGAATACGGCCCTCCCAACGGTAGTGTAGCAACTAGTTTCCAACGACAAGGGGCCGCATCATTATGGTGACGGGCCCCTTATTCCTAGCTTTTAGCTTCCTATACTTCTGTTGGGCACATGAGGTAAAAACGTAGCCCAGTACGGGCGACCGCAAGGGATCGCCACTACTGGTCTCGCTTGAGGAAGGCCGCGCTCGCTTCGCGCGTACAAAACCACCTCGTATGACCGAAGGGAGTATAGGAACGTCAATTCAATAACTTTCGCTTTTTGAACAGTTATTAAATCGGCGTTCCGTATTCCCTTACTCGGGTATCTTAGTAGGATCCAGTAGGTCGTAAAATTCGTTCAGCTTGGGCAGCAGAATAATCCGCGTTCGGCGGTTGGTGCTGCGGCCTTCGGCGGTGGCGTTATCGGCCAGGGCATTGTACTCACCGCGTCCGGCGGCGATCAGGCGGTTAGGGTCGATGCCATAGGTGTTTTGCAGGGCTTTCACTACGGAGGTGGAGCGCAGCACGGAAAGGTCCCAGTTGTCATTGATACAGTTGGTATTGATGCTCACGTTATCGGTGTAGCCTTCTACCATCAACTCCAAGTTGGGGCGGCTCTTGGCGATGGTGGCGATCTTTTGCAGAATTTCACCGGCACGATCGGTGATCTGGTAAGAACCTGACTTGTAGAGCATCTTGTCGGAGAGGTTGATGTAGACGACGGTCTTGTCGACTTTGATGTCTACATCGGCGTCATCGATGCCGTCACGTAGTACCTGCTTAAGGTTTACGGCCAGGGCTAGGTTGATGGAATCGGCCTTGGACTTGGCGTTCTGGAGCAAGCGGATGTACTTGTCTTTGCCTTCAAGTTGCTTCAGCGTATTGCCGATGTTCTCGTTGGCGCCCTGGCTAAGTACGGTGAGGTCACCTACCTGGGTCATTTGCTGCTCACGCTGCTTCTTTAAGTCAACGATCTGATCGTTGGCTTGCTGAACCTGGCTTTCAGCTACTTTTACCCTAGTGGTTACCGCAGCTTCGCGGCGCTCACAGTCGGCAAGGCGCTCGGCGTAGCGGTTAATTTCCTTGTTATGCTGAGACATTTTCTGCTGGTTGGCATCCAGCCTCTCCTGCATGGTCATCTGTAGTTCGTCGTATTGTTTCTTACTTACGCAGGAAGAAAGGCCAAGCGTGAGGGCAAGGCAGAGAAGAATTAGCTTATTCATAGATATGATTGGTTATTTTAATTTTGTTGCGACTTCAACAAATTGAACGTAGTAAAGCAAAGGAGGTTCGCTTAAAAAATAGGCTTTCTAAAAGCGCGGCCGCTGGTATACCACGCAGGTTGTCAAGACGTTTCAAACAGGGTACAGTGTCGCAACACCAGTAATTCTCAGATCGAACGTATTCAATTCTCTAATTATTGATCTTCAGTACAGATTGTCGTTCCCGATTAATGGTAAGCTGCGTCACATCAGGACGGGAATAATGGCCGCTCGGGTCAAAATTCTGTCGCTCCCGCAGTACTTCTTTGGGGTCGATCTCGGCGTAGACTAGGGCTTCTTTGCCCGCGATGGGTTCAATGAGCCAGCTACCGTCCGGGGCGGCCAGGCAGGAACCTCCGTCCGCCGGCATTTCGCCAAGGTTCTCAATGATTTCCTTATAGTACGGTGTGCTTTCAGGAACATCTTCTACCCGCATCAGGCCGCAAGCTGAAATACAGTAGCTTCTTCCCTCTCTTGCCAGAAACCTGGTCAGTACCTCCGTGTTGCGAACGCTTCCTGGCCAAATGGCAATATGCAGCGTCTCCCCCTGGCCGTAAAGTGCCGCGCGGGGTAGCGGCATCCAGTTCTCCCAGCAGTTAAGGCCGCCGAGTTGGAAACCTTCGATGGGAAAGGTCCGCAAGCCATGCCCATCGCCCGGGCTCCAGACCAGGCGTTCCTCGTAAGTTGGTTGTAGCTTCCGGTGGACGTTTTGGATCGTCCCCGTCTTATCAATGTAGACCAATGAGCAGTAGACGGAGCTACCACCCCGGTCTAGCGGTCGCTCCAGAATCCCCACCACTACGGCGATTTTCAACTCACGGCAACGGCTACAAAGCGGCTCCAGCATCCCCTCTTCGATGCAAACGGCTTCGGTAGCGTAGTGCAGAAACATGTCCTTCTGCATCGGATCATTGAAGCGGGCACCTCCCGTCCCTTCCAGCCAGAAGGGGTAACCGGGGAGGATCGTTTCTCCGAACACGACCAGGTCTGCGTCGTTCCCGGCAGCGTCTTCTACGTAGGTGATGATTTTGGATAAGGTAGCCGCACGATCGAGCCAAACGGGGGCTATTTGAGCTATCGCTATTTTCATTTTAGTTTCGGAGTTTTAATTCCCGCCTCAGTTCAGGATATTTATGGATTTACTTACCGAACCACCACCCGCCCCTCAGCCACCCGGTCCCGTTCGGTAACCCGCACAAGGTAAGCCCCCGCAGCAAGACCGGCTACATTAAGCTCCAGTAAAATGGGGTTCGTTCCAATCCGAACCGCCTGCCCTCCGCGTACGTGCCTGCCAAGCGCATCATAAATGTCTACCCGGGCGCCATCGCTAAATACGAGGGCATTGGTTTGGACTACAGTACTAGAACTCGCAGGGTTCGGAAAAATGGCCGTGATCGCGAGAGCCTCGCGTTCCCCGGCACTACAGCTTTCCGCAAGGAAGAGTTGTGCCTTTGCAACGTTCAGGGTTCCTCCCGTAGCCGTTCTGGTGGTAAGTGAAGCGTTGGCATCCGTGGCGCTGAGGATCGCATTTCGTACGATCAGTGCTGCCGCCGCCGGATCGGACCTGACCCGCTCCAGCAAAGAAGCACACGGCGTTGCGTAGAGCAAAGCAATGGCCCCGGTAACGTAGGGTGCCGCTGCGCTGGTACTTCCAAATGGAGCGTAGGCGTTATTGGCCTGGGTGGAGTAACTCCCCTCCCCCGGTGCCGCCAGGTCCACACTCTCGCCGCCGAAGCCGGACGAGTAGTACAGCAAATCGTTTTCTCCTAAGTTAGCAACGCCGATCAGGTAATCCGTCGGGCAATCCGTTGGCATGTCACCGAACATGTCTACATCCCAGTGGCGGTTGGCGGTGCTTGCCGCGGTCAGAATGCCCTCGCGGCCCATCTCTTCGTACATATTGCCCCAGGCGGAATTGTTAGCACAGGTTCCGCCTTCGATGCCGAAACTGGCGTTGGTCGCTACGACGAAAGCGCCTTCCCGACCGTCGGAAGCGTTGTAGCGCCTGCGTTGCTCGCGGATGTACTCATAGGCTTCTACCACGTCGGCGGTAGCAGAAATGCTGAAAAGCATCACTTTCACGTCCCAGTTCGTCCCGGAGATTCCGATGCCGTTGTCTCCTTTTGCACCAATCAGGCCGTGAACCTGGGTACCATGCCCATTGACGGGAAGAAAAGGATCATCATTGGCCATGTCCCAACCAAAGAGATCGTCCACGTAGCCGTTGTTGTCGTTATCGAGGCCGTCCATTGGAATTTCGGCTTCGTTTCGCCAGAGGTTTTCACGCAGGTCTTCGTGGCCTGTATCGAAGCCCGCATCTAGTATAGCGACTACTATTTGCCGGCCATCCGTTGTTTTACCACCAGGGGTGAGTTCCCAGGCATCAGGGTAGCCGGCACGTTCGAAGTTGATGCGTTGTTCTGAGTAGTTGGGGTCATCAGGATCCGTTCGAAATTCTACCGGCAGATTTGGTTCCACCGAAATGACAGCGAAATTTACGGATAAAGTGTCTTCAGCCTTTAGTCGCTCCTCCAAACTCGGGAAGCTCAGCAATTCCGTACCAGACGGACGCGACAGCCACCTTCTGGAAGCAAGCCCTTTCGGTACGACTTTTCCGGCCTCTACCCCACTCTTCCAACGGACGATGAGGTCCAGTTCGGGCGATTGCCCAAAGAGACTCACATTTAAAAACATAAAAAGAAAAAGCTGGATGAGTAAAAATATAACACTCTTCATTTTTCGTAATTTTATTGCTTTGAGAACCAAAGGTCGAGGAGCTATGCTCCGAGGAGGCCGAGCGGTAGCGAACATAGCTCCCTTGAAGACCAAAGGTCGAGGAGCTATGCTCCGAGGAGGCCGAGCGGTAGCGAACATAGCTCCCTTGAAGACCAAAGGTCGAGGGGCTGTGCCCCGAGGGAGGCCGAGCGGTAGCGAGGAGTATAGTTCATGCTCTTCGCTACCGATTCTCTCGGAGCACAGCTCCTCGACCCTTGGCTTTTTCTCGGAGCATAGCTCCTCGACCCTTGGCTTTTCTCGGAGCATAGCTCCTCGACCCTAGTTTTTCAGTAATATTTTCTCTTTCAACAAGCGTGCCCGGTACCCTACCCCGGCCATCCAAAAGCCAAACAACGTCCAGCCGATGATGATGGGATAGAAGACCATCCGCATGGTGTTGTCTAGGTCTTCGCCGCCGAAGGCGGGGTTGCCAGCAGCTCCGGGGTGGAGGGAGTTGCCGGACAGCCGCGGAAGAATATAGATCAGCGGGATCAGGCAGGCGAAAGCGAAGATGTTGTAAGCAGCGCCCAGTCTCGCCCGTTGCTCAGGATCGGGGAAGCTGGCGCGGAGGACGAAGTAGCCCGCGTAGATCAACAGCGCAATCAGGGTGGTGAACTGCTTGATGTCCCAGCTCCAGTAGCTGCCCCAGGTGTACTTGGCCCAAACGGCACCGGTGAGGAGACCAAGAACGCCAAACAGCATCCCGATGCTGGTGAAGGCGACGGACCAGTAGTCTGCTTTGTCCCGGAAGGAGACGGTATATACGTCTTCATCACTCGTGTAGCGGGAGCGCAGGAGGTACTTCACGGCGTAAGTCACCCCAGCGATGAAGATAAACATCATCGCGAACCAGAGACTAACGTGGAAGTAGGTGTTGCGGATGGATTCAGCGAGGTGGCCACGGTAAGGGAAGGTGGTCCACGGTGTCGCCGTCAGGTCCCCCTTTTCAATGGAAGAGGTACGCCAGGGAGCTTCCGCCTCCGCCACAGAGCCGGCCGGTGTTTCCTGGCGAATGAAGAGACCTACGGGATCAACGAAAGCCCCGTCGGTCGGGCTGTTGACGTAGATCGGTAAGGTGGCTTTCTCGCGGTCTAAGTCCGGTAGGTAGTCGGGAAGTT
>Ga0306864_1000107_pt1 | contig 38504 bp, 28 predicted proteins | sample AntRauTorckE5430_FD_190448 | JGI IMG/M metagenome (GOLD analysis project Ga0306864, IMG submission 190448) | Saline lake microbial communities from Rauer Islands, Antarctica - Metagenome Torckler E5 #430 (v2) (version 2) | ecosystem: Environmental > Aquatic > Non-marine Saline and Alkaline >...
TGGATGTGATCGTGGTGCGGTGGTCGTGGTGCGGTAGTCGTGGTGGATGTGATCGTGGTGCGGTGGTCGTGGCGGATGTAGTCGTGGCGGATGTGGTCGTGGCGGCGGTAGTCGTGGCGGCGGCGTAAGATAGGTCGATGTGGTCACCCCGGACTTCGTCCGGGGTTATCTGAGGAGTCGTCCCTACAGGACTACTCGCTTCGCTCGCCGGCCTAAAGGCCGGGGAACCAGCTAATAGCCGATCAACTTCCGGAAGAGTGCGTCGGCTTCGGTACGCTCAGTGGCTCTCCCCTACCGTGGCTTTGTGGGCGATGAGTTCGTCGAGTGCGTTGCTCACCGCTACGTTTTTGATACGTTCTTGTAATTCGGCAAAAGCTACGGGTGAATTGCGCCCTTCGCGCAGAACATAATCTGCCGCGAGGATAGGACGAAGGTAGTAGAAATACTTCTTCAGGTTCCAACTGGGCCTCCGTCCCTTAGCCAGAGAAGCATCGCTCCTACAAACCTTTTACTGCACCTGCGGCCGCGCCCTAAAAGTCATCGAGGGTCAACAAACACCCGCACGCCTAATTCCAGTGTTGCCTGCCAGGGATGAATCCGCGCCGTCCCCGTCCGGTTCACCGTCCGCAAATGTTGTTGAAAAACAGCCATCCCGTAAAGGGCGATATGCTCGTTGAAAACGTAGTTTGTCCCAAAACCCGCCCGTCCTAAAAAACTTACGGATCGGTACCATTCGATGGTTTCAATTTTAAGCCCTTCTGCTGCACCATCAGGCACGACGTCATAGTCAACACGGCCACCGGTAGTTACGTACTTGCCAACGCCCAGGCCGATTTCAGTGAAAGGTTTCCACGCTGAGCGTGTCCGTAGCTGATAACCGACGGACAGCATTCCTTCCCCATAATAGTCCCTGTGCTGAGCATGAATGGAACCCGTTAAATCCGGATCAGTACCGGGGTCAAAGCCGCCGTCACCATCGTGTTGGGTTCCCCACCGTAAACCGTCTGTCTGCCAGCGAAAACCGTACTGGGAAAACTGAAAACTTGTACGGGCATAAGTCTGTCGGCCCAGTTTAAAACTTGCACCGAAGCCAAATCTACTTACGTTAATCGGGTCGTAATTGTCTTCTAAGTTAAGTTCACGAAGGATGCTATTCGGCTCGTTGGATAAGCCGTGCGCGCCAAAGACCTCAAAAGATCCATAACACTGCGCCCCAAGGCAAAAGGGCAACAGAAGAAAACAACAGAAAAAGTATTTCATAATTCGTGGGTGTAGGCATAAGACCGGAAAATACACCTCATTGGTACCCTCCGATAAAATTTTAACGTTCGCTGCCCACTTCCGCGGCCTTAAGGTGTTAGCATCGCCATGACGATGCTCCAACTCCTACGTACCCATCCCCGCTACCTGACTTACGGCTTCCTCCATTTCTTCTTCAGTTCGGTGGGACAGACCTTCTTCATTAGTCTTTTTGTTGTCAGCGTGACGGCACGAATGGGCTGGCAGGAAGGCACTTTTGCGGCGCTTTATTCCGGGGCTACATTGGCGGCGGCCTTTACTTTGCCGTCCATCGGTACGCAAGTGGACCGTTTGCGGATTCGGTACGTGAGCACGACCGTTGCCGTTTTACTGGTGCTTGCTTGCGTAGCGATTGCTTACACGGCCAACATTTATCTCTTCGTGGTAGCCTTGTTTTTCGTCCGCTTAGGCGGGCAGGGAGTAATGAGCTTGATTGGGTCTACGGTAACCGGGCGGTACTTTACGGAAGGACGGGGCAAGGCACTTTCCGCCGCCATTCTTGGTATTTCTCTGGCGGAAGTCACCATTCCGTCGCTCGCGGTATACGTGATGGGTAAGTATGGCTACGGACCGGTTTGGATGGGCATGGCGGCTTTGTTGCTCGTAGTTTTCATCCCGGCCGTCTGGCTACTAATCTCCCGCTACGATAACTTTCAGCGGGGAGATACCGTCGCCGAAGAGCAAGCCAAAAAAGATCCCGCTCAGGCCGGATTAGCATCGTGGACGCGGGGCGAGGTCCTGCGCGACCGGCGCTTCCAGTTGCTGATGCCCGTCTTTGTTTTCCTACCGTTTGTTTTTACCGGTCTGGTCTTCAACCAGTCGGTAATCGCTGAGCTGCGCGGCTATTCGGCGGAGTTGATGGCGATTGGTTTGAGTACTTACGGTGCTTCACGGGTGGTCTTTCTACTGGGTGCCGGAGGGCTATCGGACAAATACGGGCCGGCTAGGCTACTCCAACTAGCCTACATGCCTTTACTGATTGGGCTGGTGTGTTTATTACTCATCAAAGGGACCTCATCGGTACCGATCTTCTTCGCCCTCGGCGGCATGACGGCGGGTATGGAGTCGGTCCTGATGCCAGCCTTGTGGGCGGAGCGCTACGGACCTCGTTTCCTGGGCAGCATCAAGAGTACGGTCCGGCTGGTGGTGGTACTGGCTTCGGCGGCGGCACCGGTTGTGTTTAGCTACGGGTTTCGGTTAGGATTAGAGACCTGGCTTGGGTTGATGGTGATTTATGGAATTATTTGTTTGGGTTTGCTTTGGTTTGAGCGGCGGGTTTGAGCTTCCCTGAAATAGGTTTATAGGTTATGAGTCAATTCCTGATTAGAGTTGACAAGTTAAATGAAGTTCCTTAAATAGGTTCACGCCATCGATTCATCGTCCCTTACAGCAAGCCATTCGTCACAACCGCCCCAACCGGCAGCTGTTGCTCCTCCAGCCCATTATCCGCGAGAAAGCCGAGGAAGCGGGCGATAGCGCTTTCGTCCATCCGGCCCCAACCCTCCGCATCGCCAAAACTAGGGGCGGTGATGGCCAGCGCTCGTTCCAAGTCAATATTCTGGTCGTGTTCGGGGACGAAGCGGGCGAGGAGGGCGGCAGCGGCGGCCTGGTGCTTGCTGGCGTAAAGGTATCCCCGTTTGGTGGCGGCCAGAAAGGCGGTGTAGGCCTCCTTCTTTTCCGTCAATAAAGCCTCGTTGGCCGCAATAATTGGCGAGTAGGAATAAGGGATATCGTAATCGGCCATCTTGAAGTAGGTCAGGTCGTCGGTAGCGTCGTTGGCCTGAACGCCCTCCCAGTTGATAAATACCCAGGAAGCGTCGAATGCCCCACTCAGCAGGGTATTCCAGATGCCCAGCTTGGCGGGGTAGTCGATACTGATGTTACCGCTACCGCCGTCGTTGGTGATCATCCGCCGGACGATGCCGTCTTCGTAACGGGCCTGGTAGGAAGCGTAGCGTTTGCCGTCCAGATCTGCTGGTCTGGTGATGCCGGCGGCCCGGCGACAAGCGATGGCGCTGAGGTCGTTTTGTAGCACAGCCGCTACGGCGATGAGTGCGAAAGGGGTCGTCTTCGTCCGGTAGCTAATGATACTTTCGGTGGGGCAGAGGGCAAAGTCGGCCTGGCCCAGCTCGACTTTCTTGGCCGGAGTTTCGGAGTAGTTGTCTTCTGACGGGTCGGCTAGCGTGACGTCGAGGCCAGCGTCGGTATAAAAGTTTTTTTCCTGGGCGACAAAGAAGCCGATATGATTAATGTTTGGCGTCCAGTCGAGGGCGATGGTGATTGGAGTCATGCGTAATTATTACAGTGGTTGATATTTAAGGAAAACATAAGTCATCCCGATCCCGAAGGCGCAGCGAATTGTTGGCGTGCAAAGTACAGTTTCCAGTCGATTACTAAACGCTAATTACATCGGTAAATCGAGGAATCTCCGGATAAAGTCTGGAATAGTCCCTGTTTGCCCCGGAGCCCTGGGGATAGGAAGCTTAACACAAGCTCGGCGAGAAACCACATCCCATAACCATTCATCGCACCAGCGTCCGCGCCACTTACTCCACTTCCATCCCCCGCAACCGCCGCTTAGTATTGAACGCCTCGATGTTTTCCAGCAAACTACCCGCCTGCTCAATCTCGCGCAGGGTATAAAAGTTCAGGGCAAAAGACACGCCCCAAATCACGAACAGCAGGCCGAACAGGAAGAAATATAGAATGGACTGCAGCACCACATTGGCGTTATCAATGGTAACTACATCGGCGTAAAACACCCAGTCGAGGAAGGCGAACAGGAGACCGCCGATGGTCGTATCCACCAGCCACATCGTCGGGATGGCCATGAGGAGGAGGAGAAAGAAACTGTCGTAGCTTTTCACCAAGTTGGTGTACACAAACCGGAAGGTTTCCTTAATGCTGGCCAAGCCCGCGTAACCTGAATAAGCGAAGGTGAGCGTAAAGGGCAGTGCTAGAAAAACGAATAAACAGGCAATTGCTCCGCTGAAGGCCATAAAGAAAGCAATAGCCAGGCAGACGAGGTATAGGAAAGCCTCAGACCGCCAGTTGGCCGGCAGCAACTCAATAGCAGATGCCCGCCAAAAGACCTCGAAGGCTAGCCGCATAAAGCCGTATAAACCACCTCCGACTAGCAGCATATACAGCAGCCCCCGATCCCGCGAAAAGGAAGTCAACAATTCATGCGCATTGTAAAAATCACCCCAAAAGTCTCCGCTAAAATCGTAACGGGTAGCGGGTATCGAATTGTAGAACAGAAACGACAGCAGCACGAACAGCAACGTAATGCCCGCCAGCCCTCCGAACAGCAAACTGGTGTTGCGGCGCAGAATACTGAACACATCAGTCATGTTCTCTCCAGCGTTGCGGATGAGGCTTAGGTTTACTTTTCCTTCTGTCGTATCCCGCGTGCGGAGTGCGTCGGTTCGGTACCGGCGGGGGCGAGCGGCCACCGCCCGCGGATACAGCACGTAGTACCACAAAATGAAAGTAAAGCACAGCAGAATAAACACCCCGCGAATGACGTCGGGCAGTTCGGTATGCCTTGTCAGGTAGCCCTCCAGAAAGCCTGCGATGATGAATAGCGGAACGGTGCCAAGCATAATTTTCAGCCCGTCGCGGGCAGACTCTTTAAAGGCTTCAAAGCGAGAAAGTGTGCCGGGGAACAACAAGCCGCGGCCCATCGCCAGGCCCGCTCCGCCCGCAATCACGATGCTACTGATCTCCAGCGCACCGTGAATCCAAATCGTGAGGAAACTTTCCTGAAAGATGCCCTGGTCGTAAAAAAAGTACTGAAAAACACCCAGCATCACCCCATTTCGGATGAGCTGCACGATAGCCCCAACGGCAAAGAATGCCCCGGATACGAAGGTCACCAGCGCAACCATAATGTTGTTCAGCGTGATGCGCAGCGACATCGAAAATGGCGAAATCTGTTTGTACACCGCCATCGGGTCACCGTTAGCGATGTTTTCCTGCGTCATGTTCATGTAGGCTTCCCCCATGATCGTTTCGGCGAAAACTGGGTCGATACGGTAGCTGATGATGCCAACCAGCATGGCCAGCACGAAGGTGATCAACGAGATCAAGAGTGGTCGCCGTTGGGCGTAGACTACGCGTGGCAGCTCATCTGTCCAAAAAGTAAAAAAGCGTCCCGCTTCCCCCCGGCGGCCACGGTACACCTGCAAAAAAGTACGTTGCGCCAGGGCATTGAGGTACACGCGCACGGAGCGGTTGGGGTAAAATGTACGGGAGTAAGACAGGTCATCAGTGGTGTGAATGTAGAGTTGCTTGAGTAACTCAGGATCCTGCTCATCACGCTGTAGGGCGCGCTCGTAGCGCTTCCACTTGTCCTTGTTTTTGTCGATGAAGTCGGTTTCCCGCATGCTGCAAGGTACTAGATTAATAGTGTGATAGATTAGTCTATTCTGGGCGCGGCCGCAGGTGCGATGAAAGGTTCTGAAACGACCGACGGTTCCGAGAGGTCTCTTTCCTCCTTCAATGCCCCATTTGCGGAGCAGAAGGCGGAGGTGAAGTACTCATCGGAGGCGTAAAACGGGTTACGATCAACCACTTGAAGATATTCACCACCACGTTAAACCCTTATAAAACCCGGAATAACCAACTCTTTGCCCGTATATTAACCAGCAGCAACGTATCCCACAATTAAAAACCATGATGAACTGCGCTACGCTTGGCTTGGAAACCTACGTCCCCTCCGAAGAGCAACCCTGGGATATAGGCCGCGTCCAACACCTTTACCGCCGTGCCGGATTCGGTGCCCGGCCCGCTGATATTTCACAAGCCATAATGGACGGCCCCGCAGCCACCATCAACAGAATTATAGACGCCGCCGTAGCGCGCGAAAGTCGCCCTGACCCCGAATGGGCCGGTTGGGACCACGATGAATTCATAACCAATGAGGTCGATATTTTTGACAGTTTCATCTCCCTCTATTACAACTGGATCGACGACGCCATCGCCTACGGTGTGCGCGAAAAGCTCTCCCTCTTCTGGCAGAACCACCTCGTTACCATCTACGAAACCCACAGCTGCCCCACCTACCAGCTCCAGTACCTTAAACTGATCGATCAGTACGGCTTCGGAGACTACCGGGAGTTCGTCCGAGAAATGACGAAGACACCCGCCATGCTCTTCTTCCTCAACGGTTTCGAGAACAACCGCGAGAACCCCAACGAAAACTACGCCCGCGAACTCTTCGAACTCTTCACCCTCGGAGAAAACAACGGCTACACCCAGGAAGACATCGTGGAGGCCAGCCGCGCCCTCACCGGTTGGAATGGCTGGACGTCCTACTGCGGTAGCGTAGATTGGGCCGACTGGGGCTACGACAACACCGATAAAACGGTCTTCGGCCGTACTGGTAATTTTAATTATAGTTCCCTGATCGACGTCCTATTCGAAGAGCGTGGAGAGCTCATCGCCCGTTTCATCTGCGGTAAACTCTACCATTACTACGTTAATAAGACCGTGAACGAAGACGTAGTGGAAGCTATGGCACAGACCTTCGTCGCGAACGATTTTCAGATACTCCCGGTACTGCGCGAACTCTTCTCCAGTGCTCACTTCTTCGAAGCAACCAACGTCGGTGTGCTCATCAAGAGCCCGATGGAAGTAATGGTATCCTTCCTGCGCCAAGGCGATTTCGGCGACTTTGAGAACCGCCAGGGCTGGGGGTTATGGTCCGTGGCCAACATGGGACAGTACGTCGGCCATCCTACCGACGTAGCGGGTTGGAAGGGAGACCGTGCCTGGATTGACTCCAACCGGCTCACCCTCCGTTGGGATTTCATCGACGGCTTTTCCTGGGGTATACACAACGCCAGCGAAACTACTTATCCCGACTTCGCAAAACTACTAACGGACAGCAGCAACGCTCCGCAGGTAATTGCCCGCACGATCGTAGACTACTTCGTCCCCCGCGGCCTGGTGAGTGAAACGGCCTACGAAACCGCCATTGACGTACTGAAATGGGACATCCCCTCCAACTACTACGATACCGGAGAATGGAACCTCAACTGGGACACTGCTTCCTGGCAACTCACTTTGCTATTGCGCCACATCGGCCGCATGCCCGAAGCCCAGCTCAGCTAAACCCAATTCGCTCCATCCGGCCCCCAAATACTTTCGGCAGGGCTGTAAAACATAGTCCAACCATGGGACACCAGAAAAACACCTCCTCCGGTAACCGCAAAGGCGCAAAACTGGCCGACGGCCTCGCTCACGACCAGGACCACAGCCGACGCGGCTTTTTACGTAACCTCGGCATCCTAGGCACCTCCGGCTTCCTCCTCAACAAACTACCGATAGGCTCGCTATCTCTTTCCTCCCCGCTAACCGCCGCACTGGCGGACGGCAACGAAGACCGAGTGCTCGTCCTCATTAGGCTTAAGGGCGGAAACGACGGCCTCAACACCATCATCCCCGTTCACGATTTCGGAACCTACCAAGCCCAGCGCCCCGATATCTACGTGCCGCGAAACGAAGCAGTAGACCTCACCTCTACCCTTTCGCTTCACCCCCAGCTTCAGCCACTCTCCACCCTGTGGAACGACGGGCAGATGCGGGTGATCCAAAATGTAGGGTACCCCGATCAGAACCTTAGTCATTTCCGCTCTTCAGACATTTGGGCAACCACCTCGGATGCCGAAGAAACCGTGAGCAGCGGCGTCCTCGGCCGTTACATCAACGATCTTTACCCTGACTTCCTGAGTACGCCGCCCGAAACGCCCCCGGCCATTCAGATCGGCGGTGTAGGAAACCTGCTGTTCAATAACGCCGATGATTTCAACTACGCCATCTCCACCGAAAATCCGACGCAGCTCTACGAAATCGCGCGCACCGGCCAGCTCTACGACGTCAACGACGTTCCGGAATGCACCTATGGCGAGCAACTTGGCTACATCCGTGCCGTAGCCAATACCACTTTCCGCTACGCTGGCGTCCTCTCCGAAGCCTTCGACGCAGGCGTCAATTCCGCTGAATACGAAAATGATCGGCTGGGAGACCAACTAGCGCTGATCGCCCGCCTGCTGCGCGGTCGTCTCGGCACCCGCCTCTTCGTCGTCGAGCTGGAAGGCTTCGATACCCATGCGGATCAAGTTAACGGCCACGCCTACCTGATGAACAGCCTGAGTAAAAACATCACCGCTTTCTACAATGACCTCGCAGACGGTGGCATCGACGAGCGCGTGTTGGGCATGACCTTCAGCGAGTTCGGCCGGCGGAGCTACCAAAACGGATCTCAGGGCACCGACCACGGCGCGGCGGCCCCACTTATGCTATTTGGTAAAGGCCTTAACGGCAACGGTACCACCGGCGGCCTGGCCGATCTCCAGAATACAAACAACGGCAACCTAAATTATCAGGTAGACTTCCGCTCCGTCTACGCCACGGTACTGAGCAACTGGCTATGCATCGATTCCGATCTGGTGGACAGCGTGATGGGCCAGCGTTTCGAGCGCATGGAAGACCTTGGCCTCTACTGTCAGGGCGTTACCAGTACCCGTACTCCCGATCGTTCCGCAAGCATCAACATAAACGCTTACCTAAGTGGCGGAGATGTCGTGATTGATTACAACCTGCCCGCCGCCGCGAACGTAGGCATTCACTTTTTTGATGTATCCGGGCGAAAAATCAGCTCCCCGTTCCAGGGGCGTCGCTCTGCAGGGCTGCAAACGCAGCGCCTAGCGATGAGTAGTATCGGCTGGGCATCAGGCATATACGTCGTCAGCCTGGAGGTTAACGGGCGGATGTATAGCCAGAAGTTGGGATTCTTTAAGTAGGTAATAAGTAGTGCTGAGTAGAGTAGTCCACAAATAAATACTTAGCCACTACCCACCTAATCCCGTAATTTAGGGTTATCCCGATGCCGGACCGCATCCCTTTTAGTCTTTTTGTCAAGGTTCTTACGCAGGGCATCCGTAAGGTCGACCCCGGTTTGGTTTGCCAAACAGATGAGAACGAAGAGCACATCGGCAAATTCGTCGGCAAGGTCATCTTGTGCCGTTTCCGCATCTGCCGGGTTTTTAAACGACTGCTCTCCGTACATACGGGCCATGAGGCGGGCGACTTCTCCCGTCTCTTCCATCAGGATAGCAGTATTGGTTAATTCACCGTAATACTTCACCCCAATGGTGGTAATCCACTGATCTACGGTCTTCTGGGCTTCGGATAATTGCATATTGTGATTTTTGATTTTAAATGCCCGGGCAGGATCAATGCGCGCGCAAAAGCGCAAATAAAACGTACTTCTTCCAGGTCAAAAATGCACCTCAAACAGCGTTTTTCAAGCTTTTCCAAAAGAAATCGAAGATTTTCCACCGATTAAAGATGTGAATAGAAGGCAGTAGTACAATAAATATTTCACAAAAAAAGTGTTTAACAATATTGACAATCAATTAGTTGTGATGTTAATTATTTTTTATTTATTCACAAATAAGTAAATCTGTTCTTTAATTAGCCTTATTCCTGCCCCATATTTGTATTGTCGGAGGGAGAAAGCTCCTTGATCACGACAAGAATTATGTTCATGGGATTATGATTTATAAGTGGCGTCGTCCTGATGTTTGAGTCAGGACGACGACCCTTTTACTACATACTCGCACGCTTTGAGAACACACACAAAAAAAGCCGGGCCCAACGGGGGCACCGGCTGTATACATTCATGGGATCAAAACAAAAAACACTAAAGATAATTCGAAGATAAGCCGTATTAATGTACAGTGCAAACTTCGAGTTAATGTTTTTTCGTGAGATTATGATGTAGCCCCTCCGGATTATGGTTCTGGTGGGGCCTTTTCGTGTCTTATCACCCCGTTAGTAGCTACTCATCAAAGTGAATTTATTATCGTTCAGGGTAATAACGTCTCCGTTTTTCTTCCCTTTAAATGTTCGAAACAAGAACCTCTTCGTAGAAGTTCCGCGGCAGTATTTTCCTACAGCTGTAAATTCATCAGCGGCGACGGCGACGAAAAAATCACCCCGGTCGGCCTCAATCACATCCTCTAACTGCACCTCTTCAGTTGTCTCAATTGAATCGATACCGCTCAGGATATTAGTATTGCGCTGCAGCGCCTCCACAACAAATGCGTGAGCCTCAACGCGATTAAGTGCCTCGCCGGTTTCTCCGCCATGAAACACCACGCCCCAACTCTCGCTGGACTTTTCAGCTCCGGAAAGCTCAGACTCCTGTATCGCCACCATGTTATTGTAAGATGCCTCTTTCTCCTCCAGCAGGTGAGCAACGATTGCCTCTTTAACAGCATTTTTGTCTTAAATTGACATAATATCATAGTTTGTCGACCACCGTCTGCGCTTTAGGACCACAAGGTTTACACGACTAGGCTACTGTTGGCTGATGAAGCCTCAGAGCTTACGTATAAAACGAAGCTATTCGACAGGCTGTTCGCCTATCTCTTCAATCTGGTCTGACGCTGAAATAGGTTTCATAATGATAAAGCTTGCCTTAGGGACGTGAAACAAATAAAACGTGTTTTATTTAATTCGCGTGCCTTAGTGTGCTTCCAACCAGTTAGCCCCCTGATCCGTCTCTACAACAATAGGAACAGTAAGGTCAGGAATCGCCTCACGCATCAGTTGCTCAATGATCGGGATCACGCGATCCACCTCATCTTTCGGCGCGTCGAAAACCAGTTCGTCGTGCACCTGCATAATCATCTTGGTCTTGAAATCGCCTTCGATCAAGGCCCTGTCAATGCGAATCATTGCGACTTTAATCATGTCCGCCGCAGTACCCTGAATCGGGGTATTCATCGCCATCCGTTCGGCGATGGAGCGGGTCAGGCCGCTTTTTGAGTTGATGTCTCGGAGGCCGCGTTTACGACCGAGTAGCGTCATGGCGTAGCCTTCCTCACGGGCGGTTTCCACGCTGGCGGCCATAAATTGCTTCAGGCCTGGGAAACGCTCGTAGTAGTTTTTGATCAGTTGAGACGCTTCCTTGCGGGTGATCTCTAACTGCTGCATCAGGCGGGTGGCGCCAGCGCCGTAGAGGATAGCGAAGTTGATCGTTTTTGCTTGGTTACGCTGATCGCGGGAGACGTCCTCGAAGGGAACGTCGAAGACCAAGGCTGCAGTAGCCGTATGAATATCCCGGCCGTTCTTAAAAGCATCCACCATACCCTCGTCGCCGCTGAGTGCTGCGACTAACCTCAGCTCGATCTGGCTGTAATCCGAAGCGATCAGGGTGTGGTTTTCGTCGGTCGGGACGAAGGCTTTCCGGATTTCTGCGCCCTGCGGCGTCCGCATCGGGATATTCTGCAGGTTAGGGCTTGAGCTAGACAAACGGCCAGTGGCCGCTACCGTCTGGTTAAAGCTAGAGTGTACGCGACCGGTCTCTTTGTTCACCAGCAACGGCAGCGCATCAACGTAAGTACTAAGTAATTTCGACAGGCTACGATAGCGAAGAATCTTCTGCACGATGGGCGCTTCACCAGCAAGCTCCAGCAAGGTGGCCTCGTCGGTTTTAAACTGGCCCGTAGCCGTCTTCTTGCCTTTATACGGCAGTTCCATACGGCCGAAAAGAATCTCCCCGATCTGCTTCGGCGAGCCGATGTTGAAGGGTGACCCCGCCTCGTCATAAATCTCGTTTTTCAGGCTTTGGATTTCGCCACTCAGCACTTTGCTGTAGTCTTCAAGGAAGGGAACATTAAGTTTAACGCCGTTAAGTTCGATATTTTTCAGGACGGGAATCAGCGGTGCTTCGATGGTTTCATAGAGTTCCACGAGACCTTCTTCTTCCAGTTCGGGCCACAGTGCTTTGTAGAGGCGCAGGGTAATATCGGCGTCTTCACAGGCGTAATCCACCACCTTATCCACAGGAACATCCCGCATCGTGAGCTGCTTTTTACCCTTACCAATCAGGGTTTCGATGGGCATCGGTTTATAGTTCAGATACTCCTCGCTGAGAATGTCCATTTTGTGGCGCTTATCGGGCTGCAGCAAGTAGTGCATCACCATCGTATCCAGTAATTTCCCACGTACCGGCGCGCCGTAGCGTTCTAGCATCGTGAGGTCATATTTGATGTTCTGGCCCACTTTTTCGGTACTTTCATCAGCTAGGATTTCGGCGAATTCGGCGACGATGGCTTCGGCTCCGGGGCGGTCCGCTGGAACGGGGACGTAGTAGGCCTCGCCTTCTTTCCAGCTAAAACTAAGGCCTACCAAATCGGCTGAAGCGGCGTCTACGCTCGTCGTTTCGGTGTCGAAGGCGTAGGTTTTTTGCTGCTGCAACTCGGCGATCAAAGCGGCACGTTCTTCCGGCGTATCGACTTTTTTATAAGTCTGTTCGGTGTTGCCGAGGTGGTGATCGGCGATGGCGTGGGCGGCGGGTTTTGCGTAGCGCGCATCTTTTTTTTGCGCGGCCGCAGGTACAGGGGAGCTTGAAGGAGCAAAGAGGTCACCCTGAGCACCAAGCTGGTTTTCATCTTCGTCTTGAATCCCGAGGATATCGCTAGAGAGTTTCCGGAATTCGAGCTCCCGAAAAATATCGGTCAGGTGCTCCCGGTCAAAGTTCTCGATTTTATACGCTTCGGCGTGAAAAGTTACGCCGGGTACGTCGATAACGATTGTCGCCAACACCTTACTCTGCATAGCCTGCTCGCGAAACTCACGAAGGCGCTCCTGGTTCTTGCCTTTTATTTTATCGGTATTCTCCAGCAGATTTTCTATGTTGTCGAACTCCTTGATGAACTTCTCGGCTGTCTTCGGCCCGATGCCGGGTACGCCGGGGATATTGTCTACTTTATCACCAATCAGGCCCAGCATATCGATCACCTGCTCAGGCCGTTCAATGCCCCATTTTGCCTTGATTTCCTCTACGCCGAGGATGTCAATTCCGTTGCCCATCCGGCTGGGCTTATACATATAGATGTTCTCTTCCACCAGCTGGCCGTAGTCCTTATCAGGCGTCACCATGTACACTTCGAAGCCTTCGCGGGCGGCCTGTTTAGCCAGGGTGCCAATCACGTCGTCGGCCTCATAGTTGTCGATAATGATGATCGGGATATTGAAGCCCTGCAGTATCTGGTGTACGTAGGGAAAGGCGACGTTAATATCTTCCGGGGTCTCCTCACGGTTGGCCTTATAGTCCGGGGCGATCTCGTTTCTGAAGGTTGGCCCGCTGGGGTCAAAGACGACGGCCAGGTGGCTGGGTTTTTGCTTTTTCATCAGGTCCCACAGCGTCCGCGTAAAACCAAACATAGCCGAAGTATTGATCCCCTTACCGTTGATCATCGGTCGGTTGATGAAGGCAAAGTGGGAGCGGTAGACGAGGGCGTGGCCGTCGAGGAGAAAGAGTTTTTTATCGTTGGTGTCGGACATGGGGCTAAGGTACGGTCCCCGGCCGATTACACCACCTTCTTCAGCGCCCAGTGCGCCAAGCGGTTCCCCGAAGCCAACCGCATCAATCCATTAATCAGCCACGGCCGGTCCGCCAAAATGCGTTGGCCGAGGTGCTTCATCTTGAAGTCGAAGCCCATCTTTTTGGTAACTGCCTTATCGTAGGCGCGGAGGGATTTTGCGTCAAGTCGTCCGGAGGCAAGGCATTCGCGGGCGACGGCAGCGGCCATTTCTGCGCTCATCATCGCGTTACCGATACCTTCTCCGGTGAAGGGGTCTATCAGCCCGGCGGCATCACCAACGAGCATGAACCCGTCTCCGGAGCGGGGAACGGTGCGGGAGCCGAGCGGTAAGCCGAAGCCTTCATTCTTACCAACCTGCTCCGCATGAGTGAAGTGGCTTTTCACCTGGGGAGATTCAGCTACGATGCGGTCTAAACTATCGCGCAGGTCAATTTTACGTTCAGAAACCTGGCGGGAGAGCATGCCGAAGCCTACGTTAAACAGGCCATCTTTAAGCGGAAAAATCCAGAAGTAGCCGGGGAGGAACCCATCGAGGAAGTAGAACATCATCCGGTCGTCCTTGATGTCGGTCAGGCCACGATAATAAGTGCGGACGGCAGCGCAGTAATGGTTGCGGTCCATCTTGGTGTCCGTTAGTTTTTTGGCTACTACGGAGTGCGCACCGTCGGCTCCGATGATGAGTGGGGCAGAGAGCTGTGTCCCGTCGGAGAGCGTAGCGATGTTCTGTCCATTCTCACGGACCAGGTTCTTTAGCTTCGTCCCGAAGTGCGTATCGAGCCGTGGGTAAGTGAGTGCTTGCTCTAGCAGGTACTGGTCAAAATCAAGACGGGGGCAAGTGTAGCCGTCGTTAACATACTCAACATCGAGAATCGTGCCAGAGGGCGAGAAGCCGCGAGTGCGGCGTAGGGGATTAAGCGCAGGGAGCCCATCCCAGTAGTCCCGGCTCCTACGGCGACCCACGCGGATGGCCGTTCCGGGAATCGCGTCACCACAAATCTTATCGCGCGGGAAGGTCGCTTTATCAATCAGAGCAATGCGCAGGTCCGTATCCGCAAGGCAGCGGACGAAGGTGCTACCGCCCGGGCCGGCGCCGGCTACTATTATATCGTACTGCTGCATATAGCTTAATGATTTTCAATGAGGTTGCAAAGTAACGTAACTGGAGCGAAACCGGTGTAAAGTTTCTCCTACGGTGAATACTTATTACCGAAGGTAATTCGGTCCACTTTAGTTGTTGGAGGCAAATTATTCCAAAAAAATAAGCCGCACTAAAAGCACATCCAAAAAATAAAAGTGCTGCAAAACACTCAAGGAAAATGAGCTCTAGGTAGTCAGGTAATGAGAGCTATCAATTCGGCTAACTATTCACTACTCTTAAAAAACACGCCATTGCATCCTGCGTCCGCGCCATAAAATGAACATAACTCCCCCAGGCTTGCTTTTCCTTAAGGACCCTCCTGCTTGCGGTAGCCCAACAGACTAACGAACCAACAGACCAACGAACCAATGAACGAGCTAACTCCCGAACGCCTCTTCGACCTGGAACTCCGCGAACGCCCAGAACACGCTGCGGGCCTGAAAGCCGTCGCGATCAGCGTACAGCACGTAGAAGAATACATGCACTTCGGCGAAGGCATGCACGCCCTGCTGAAAATGAACCAGAAGGACGGGTTCGACTGCCCCGGCTGCGCCTGGCCCGACCCCGACGGCCGCCGCAGCCCCGTCGCCGAGTACTGCGAAAACGGTGCCAAAGCCATCGCCGAGGAAGCCACCAATATGCGCGTCACGCCCGAGTGGTTTGCTAAGCATTCCATCAATGAGATGGGAGCGATGACCGATTTCGAGCTCGGAAAATCAGGCCGCATCACCCAACCGATGTACCTGGCTCCCGGCGCAACGCACTATGTCCCCATAAGCTGGGACGACGCCTTCAAAACCATCGCCGAAGAACTCAACGCGCTGAACTCCCCGGACGAGGCCACCTTCTACACCTCCGGCCGCGCCAGCAACGAAGCAGCCTTCCTCTACCAGCTTTTCGTGCGCCAGTACGGCACCAACAACCTGCCCGACTGTTCGAATATGTGCCACGAAAGCACCGGTACAGCCCTAAGTGAAACGATCGGTATCGGCAAAGGCACCACGACGCTGCAGGATTTGCACGACGCCGACCTGATCATAGTGATGGGCCAAAACCCCGGCACCAACCACCCGCGCCAACTCAACGCCTTCGAGAAATGCAAGAAGAATGGCGGCCGCATCATCAGCGTCAACCCCCTTCCAGAAACCGGGCTGATGAAGTTTATTGACCCCCAAAGCCCGCTTGATATTCTAAAGCGCGGCACCAAACTTACCGATCTTTTCCTGCAGGTAAAAATCAATGAGGACATGAGCCTCGTGCGCGCCATCTGCAAAATTCTCTGGGAAGAAGAGAAGAAGGCTCCCGGCACCGTATTCGACCAGGAATTCATCGAGACCCACACCGCCGGCTACAACGCCTGGACAAAAATGCTGGAAGATACCAGCCTCCAAGAATGCATCGACGGTTGTGGCGTAAGCGCAATGCAAATCCATGAAGCCGCCGGCATGATTCATGGCTCCGAAAAGATCGTACTCTGCTACGCAATGGGGCTAACCCAGCACGAAAATTCGGTCGACGTCATCCAAGAAATGGTCAACCTGCTGCTCCTGAAAGGCAGTATCGGAAAGCCCGGTGCCGGCATTTGTCCGGTCCGTGGCCACTCCAACGTACAGGGCGACCGCACCGTTGGCATCTGGGAAAAACTGAAGCCTGAATTTCGGGATGCGCTGAAGGCCCACTTCAACTTCGAGCCCCCAAAGGAAGATGGCTTCGACGTTGTAAACAGCATCAAAGCGATGCACGCGGGCACCGTAAAAGTCTTTTTCGCCCTCGGCGGAAACTTCATCTCCGCTACCCCGGATACATCGTACACAGCGGAAGGCCTGCGGCAGTGCAACCTCACCGTTCAAATTAGCACCAAGCCGAACCGGAGCCACGTTGTCCACGGCAAAAAAGCGCTAATTCTACCCTGTCTCGGCCGTACGGAAAAAGACCTCCGCGCTAACGGAGAGCAGTTCGTAAGCTGTGAAAACTCAATGGGCGTCGTCCAGATGAGCAAGGGCGTACTGAATCCTAAAAGTCCACATCTACGCAGCGAAGTCTCCATCATCTGTGGCGTAGCAGCCGCCACCCTCGGCGACAAAAGTACCGTTGACTGGGCAGCCATGGCCAACGACTACGACAGCATCCGCGACGCCATCGCCAGCTGCGTGACGGGTTTCGAACGCTATAACGAAAGGGTCCGCGAGCCCGGCGGGTTCTACCTGCCCAACGGACCGCGCAACCGCAACTTTGGAACAGACGACGGCAAGGCACACTTCACCGTCTCCCCCCTCAGCTCCCACAAGCTGGAAGCCGACGAATACCTGATGATGACTGTCCGCAGTCACGACCAGTACAATACCACCATCTACGGCATGCACGATCGGTACCGCGGCATCCATAATGAGCGCCGCGTAGTGATGATGAACGAGGCAGACATGAAGAAGGCAGGCCTCAAAAGCGGACAAAAAGTAGACATGTCAAGTGAATACGACGGGGAGGTGCGCCACGCCCGCCTTTTCCAGGTGGTGCCATATTCTATTCCTTCCGGGAATATCGCTACTTACTTTCCTGAGGCGAATACGCTGGTGCCGATTACGCGAACAGCGCGAAAGAGTAATACGCCTATTAGCAAGTCGGTGCGGGTGAAGGTGACTGCCCAGAAAGACTAAAGGAATACTTTTTAGGCGCGAACGCAGGTGCAATGAAAAAGACGGGACGAGGCTTTCCTTAGCGATAGAACTCGTTAAAAACCCCATCTTTGCGTCCATATTTTCTTGCAAATGAACCTAGCAATCTTCGTATCCGGCGGCGGCTCCAACGCCCGTATCATCATCGACCGTTTCCATGCGCATCCGGAATACGGCATTGCGGTGGTCCTCCTGATCAGCAACAAAGCGACGGCTGGAGCGCTGATGATAGCCGCCGAGCGCGACGTTCCGACGCTGGTCGTAAAGCGCGACGCCTTTTACCAATCGGAAGAGTTACTAGCTGATCTTAAGTCCTTCGACGTAGACTTCATCGCTTTGGCCGGTTTCCTCTGGCTCGTGCCGCCTTACCTGATAAAAGCCTTTCCCAACCGGATGCTAAATATTCATCCGGCCCTGCTACCAGCCTACGGAGGCAAGGGAATGTACGGCCCCAACGTCCACCGAGCCGTAAAGGCCAACGGGGAGACGGAAAGCGGGATTACCATCCACTACGTTAACGAAGCCTACGATGAGGGTGATTACGTTTTCCAGGCCGCCGTCCGTCTCGATGCGGAAGATACGCCGGAGCAAATCGCCGAGCGGGTGCTGCGGTTAGAGCACGCTAATTATTGGCGGGTACTACGCAAACTTGCTGCTTCTTCGCAAGAATAAAAAGACTAGGCACCGCGTAATGAAGCCGTAAGTAAAACACGGTGTGTAGCCCTGATGTACCGGGTCGTCTCCGATGGGAAAGAACATAGCGGTGCTAGCTAGTAGAAGGTAGTGCGTAGTGCCTTGTGGTGTGCGTTATAAATTACTGGCTGCTACGCTACATTTTAGAAGACTTGATGATGCGAACCCCCAGACGGCGGTCGGCCGGGTCAATCTTTACCCCTGCTTCCGGGTAGGGATTAAGGCTAAGAAATTCTACCGTCGCTCCCTCCATGCCGAGGCGGCTGATGCGTTTGAGGCCTACGTCGATCCGTACTTTTTGCGGCGCTCCGCCACCGACCGAAACCATCACGAAGGCTTCTCCTTCGGTAATACAGTTTACGTTCCGCGGGCACCGGCTATCGGACGCAACATCGAGAAAGGTCACTGCCGCCTTCGTTTTCTCAACCCTAGCGGTCTCTCCGGGCGCCAGGCTTGCTACTTCATTGAAGGCGACTATTTTGGTCACTCCATTATTAGCCGTCTCGGAGGTAGATGTTGAAGCGGAGGTACTAATTTTTTTGTTACATCCCAGAATGAGGGTTAGGCAGAGAAAGGAGAAAAGTACGGTAAAGCGCATGCGTAAGGTTAGTTTCTGGGGAAGGTACGTAATGTATAGTGGCCTTAGTCGTTCAAAGCTATTTTGAATTCAGTCGTTCGCTGCGCGAACGCGGCACTTCAAAAAGTCAGAGCGTACGAGCCTATTACACCGCTATTCGTTATCCAACTGCAGCCGCAGCATATTCAGCGCTTGGTATACGGTAAAGGTGATGTTCCGCTTACGGTCTTTGCCTGAGCTCAAGAGTCGGGAGCGTACACCATCAGGCCCAGCAACGGCGATCCAGATGGTACCGACGGGTTTTTCTTCAGTGCCGCCGCCGGGGCCGGCAACGCCAGAGGTAGCGATAGAATAATCTGTTTTCAAAGCTAGGCGTACGTTCTTTGCCATGGCTTCTACCACCTGTTTACTGACGGCTCCGTGCTGAACGAACAGTTCTTCAGGCACGCCGAGCAATATATTCTTCACCTCGTTATCGTAGGCGACCACACTTCCACGAAAGTGACCGCTGGAGCCAGGATGGCCGGTGATCATACCGGCGATAGCTCCACCCGTGCAGCTTTCGGCCGTCGATAAGGTGAGGTGCTTTTTTTGCATTCGGCGCTGCACCGCCAGCGAAAGGTCTTCCTTGCCGTAGCCATACACATACTCGCCGATGATGGCTTCGATTTCTTCCTTGTACTTTTTCAACTCCGCCTGCATAGCGGCCTCGTCGGTGCCACGGGTGGTTAGGCGCAAACGCACGGTGCCCAAATTAGGTAGATAAGCAAGGGATACGTGATGAGGCAGCGCGTCTTCTACCTCCTCAATAGTTTCAGCGAGGGTAGATTCGCCTATTCCGGCGGTAAGAATCGTCAGGGATCGTTGACGGTTTTGGCTTACGTTACCAGCTACCAGGCGGGGAATGACCTCATTCTCGACCAAATACTGCATCTCGTAAGGAACTCCGGGCATAGAGACGATAATTTTGCCTTCGTGCTCGAGCCACATTCCCGGCGCGGTACCGACCTTATTGGCAATAACGGTCGCCGCAGCGGGAAGGTCACACTGAACACGATGCTGCGGCCCTGCTTCCCCTCCGAAGCGAGCATACAGTTTAGCCAGCCGTTCCCAAGTCTCTTGATGAAAAACCAGTTCGGTGCCAACGTATTCAGCCAGTACCTTCTTGGTAATGTCGTCTTTGGTTGGCCCGAGGCCTCCGGTCATCAGCACTACATCCGCTACCGCGAGGGCCCGGTCGAGGCCGTCCCGGATCCCGTCCCGCGTATCAGCAACACTAAGGTGCTCCACGGTTTCAAAGCCTTCCACGTTGAGTGCTTCGGCCATGAAAGTGGCATTGGTGTCGGTTACCTGGCCGATAAGAATTTCATCGCCTATTGTTAGGATGTATGCTTTCATAAAGAGTTAATTGGCAAATTAGTGCGTCACTAAGTTGCTACCGCACGGGCAAATATGATACGCTACCGCATATTACAGGCGCAACGTATTGCTCAAAGGTAAGCAAGCGCAGCGCCGCGAACGGTACCTGCGGCCGCAACTCAGTGACTCCCCAACCTAACGACTCACCAGTTCTTCCCGATCAGGGCCGGTAGAAACCATACTCACCCGTGTCCCAAGCTTCTCTTCAAGGAACTTGACAAAGTCGATACAAGCAGCCGGCAGGTTGGTCTCCTCCTTCACACTGGTGAGGTTGGTGTTCCAGCCAGGAACAGAGGTATAGACTGGCTTGTAGTTTTCGTGCACCAGATCAAAAGGAAGGCTCTTGGTAATCGTACCTTCCACATCGTAGGCATCGGCAGCTTGGAGCGTCTCAAAATTATTGAGCACATCGACCTTAGTGACGACAAGTTGGGTTACACCGCTGAGCATGATGGTGTAGCGGAGCTGGACCAGATCGATCCAGCCGCAACGTCGAGGCCGACCGGTGGTAGCCCCAAATTCGTGGCCTTCCTTACGCAGAAACTCGCCGGTTTCACCAAGCAGTTCCGTAGGGAATGGACCACTACCTACACGAGTACAGTAAGCTTTGGTGATACCGATCACCTCACCGATTTGCTGCGGTGCAATGCCCAGTCCGGTACAAACACCGGCGGTGATCGTGTTGGAGCTGGTGACAAAGGGGTAGGTGCCGAAGTCGATGTCGAGCATAGACCCCTGGGCACCTTCAGCTAGAATTTTATCGCCGCGCTTGATGGCGTCGTTGATCCAGTACTCACCATCAACGATTTCCAGACTTTTCAGCCGTTCAATAGCGATGAACCAGGCTTCCTCTTCGGCGGCTAGGTCAAACTGGATGAATGGGTAGAGGCCGACCAACTGCTTGTGCTTCTCCTTCAGTTCTTCGTAGCGTTCGCGAAAATCCGGTGCTTCGAGGTTACCGACGCGGAGACCGTTGCGGCCAGTCTTGTCCATGTACGTTGGTCCAATGCCCTTGAGCGTCGAGCCGATCTTGCGGTCACCCTTAGCGTTTTCACGAGCAGCATCAAGCAAGCGGTGGCTCGGCAGGATAAGGTGGGCCTTACGGGCTACGAAGAGGCGACCGGCGTAGTCGACCCCAGCTTCATCAAGCTTGTCCAGTTCCTTGCTTAACGTGATGGGATCAATCACTACACCGTTGCCGATGATGTTCTTAAGCCCAGGCCGAAAGATGCCCGAAGGCACCGTATGAAGCACGAATTTTTTGCCGTCGAAAATGAGTGTATGCCCGGCATTAGGGCCGCCCTGAAAGCGGGCGATAATGTCGTATTGAGGCGCAAGAACATCAACGATCTTGCCTTTGCCTTCGTCTCCCCACTGGAGACCTAAGAGTACGTCTACGGCCATTGTATATAGGCTTTATGCGGAGGTGCCGGGGTATTCCGATGATCGTCCGCGAAAACGTATGCGAAGGTACGGCTTATTGGTAATGTATATACTACAATCGGCCACATGAGACACGTAATAGCAGCGTAGCTGAGATGTGGCCCAGTAAGAGCGCGTAGTGTAATAATGTAGTTTGGTAGCAATGCAGTCACTGCCACATTACTACACTACTATCTGGCGGAGCCAGCTGACAGATACGCCCGCAACTCCTCCAACTGCAAATTAGTCATCCGCTCTTTAGTGTAGTGCGGCATATAAGCGCGCTTACCGGGAATAGGGCTCGTTCCGTAGCGAACAACCTGGTAGGTGGAGTAACGATCGTAGCGGGGAAAATGCTTGGTCATAAAAGCCCAGTGGTCTTCTGAATCCGCTAGTTCGAAGAAGCTATAGCGTTGGTTTTCGTGACAGTGCAGGCAGCCCCGTTCATAAATGGCGCGGCCGTTGGCAGGATTTGGCTTCCCGGTGATGGCGTAGCCAGCTTTCCGGTCTTCCGGAGGGAGGGAAAAAGAGGCAGGACTCGCCAGTAGGTATTTCTTTTTAAGGTCCGCAATCACACCATTAGCGGCAGCCTTTTCCGCAATGGCATCATTAATACGTCTTACCGTAGGTGCGCCTTCCGGCAGGTCCTTCAGCTTCAGGCCGATGGTGTGGAGGTAGATGAGTACGGATTCCATTTCCACCTCACCGAGTGGCTCGCCCTGGGCACACTCAGTGGCGCAGAGCTGGATGGCTCCGCGGAAGTCGTGGCGAGCGGTTTTCACGAGGTCACCGTATTTTTTCTCGTAATCACCGTTGTAGTAACTCTCACGGTTCACGGCACCCCAGAGGGTGGTACCGGGCAAGAAAAACAAGTCGTTTGCTTCGGCGTAGGCAAGGCGGTCGGTCGGGTTCATATCGGTCAGGACAGGATCTTCGCGCACGGTGTTGTGGCAACTGGTACACTTGAAGTGGGCGGATTGCTTACTCCCCCCGGACAACCGGCCTTCAAGTATGATCTGGCGACCGAGTTGTTCGGAGGCACCCTCTACGGGCCGAACCATAATGTCGGCACGTTCCGGAGCACCGAGGGAGCGCATCACTTCGTAGAGCGGCGTTTCGGCGTCCACTACGGGTAGTACATTCGGGCGGCTGGTAAGCGCCAGTCCGGCCAGGAGAATTAACGGGAAGAGGTATTTCATTACTCTTTTTAACTTTTACGGAGTGAGTTAGCGAGTTGGTGAGTCACCAATTAAAGGTTGAACCAGCGAGAGATCGTAAAGCCCATCCGAAACTCCCCCTCACCCCAACTGGTAATCGTGTAGGGAATGTAGTCCGTTTCAAAAAGACCGGTGGCGTTGGTGAAATTAAGCTGAAAAACGTGGCCACCCGTATCCCACTCTAGCCCAAAACCAACGGGGATGCTGTAGCCGTTATCGCTGGTGATCGTGTTGCTGAACGGTACCGTTACGTCGGCCACCAGAGCCATCACGCGGGACACTTGGTAGCGCGCCGCGCCGCCGAGGCTAAAAATGGTGTTTTCACCAGCAAAAGGCACCAAATTACGGTGCGTTATGCCGGGGATAACTTGCAGGCTCAGATCCTTCATTTTCTTGGCCAGTACCAAGCTTCCGTTGAAGGCCATACGGTGGGCAAATTTCGGAAAACTCTGGACAAGGTCTACGTTGTCATCGATCTTCTGAGCCGTACTCATGGTTACCGTACCGACGACCGTGGCGGAAAAAGGGAAGCCTTCGGTTTCCTGATGCAGAAAGCGTAGTTTGGCCACCAGGTTCAGGTTTTGGCGTAGGCCAGAATTGCTTTCCGGCGTACGGCCGGCGCCTTTAGCGCGGTAAATACCCATGTTGAAATTATCCGTAAAACCATATTCAGCGCCAATCGCTACGTCCTCGGCAGTTTCCAACCCGTAGAAAGTTTTGAAGCCACCGTCGTCGCCAAACATGTCGCCAAAACGGTGGCTGATGCGGACGTCAAGCTTGCCTTTGGGTAGGGTTTCCACACTGTGCACGTTCACCACGCGGGTGTCTTTAAACGTCCGGTAAACGCGTTCACGCTGGGCGGAAAGGGTGCAGGAGCAGATCAGCAGAAGGAATAAAATATTTCTCATGTTGGTGAGTAATTTTGAGAGATTCTAAGGTGCGCCAGCACTAACGAACTAGTGTAGGCGCGGCCGCAGGGTGCAAAGCTAGTTTGAAAGAAACAGGGCAAGGTAAATATGGACCAAGCTGCTACTCCGGATATCCTGCGTCAAGCCAGCAGGCGATAATCATGAGTTCGCCTGCCGTGAGGTCTTTAGACCGACCATCCGGTGCGTAATTAGGTGGCATCCCGATGGTGGGGTTGTCTTTGGCGGAGATCACGCGTTCGCGGAACAGTCCGCTTTCGAGATCGGAGAGCAAGCCTTCGTAATCATCGTAGATGCCCGGTGCGCCGCCCAGATGGCAACCGCTGTAAGCACAGGTACGCTCCACTATTTCGCGGACGTCGGCTTCGTAAGTTGGAGTTAAGCCATCGCATGACAACATGACGGGTTGAGCCAAAGCGTCTGAAGTACAGGCATCCGTGCTGAATATGATACTAGCAAGTAGGCAAAACAAGAAAAATTTTTTCATGTGTGTTGGTCCTTTTAAGAACATGTCTAATGCAATGGCAACCAAAACGGTTGCTTAATTGTAGATGAATATAGCTGGTAAGACGGCCGGGCCGCAAATTTACAGCGTTCGGACCAATCCTTTTTACAGCCTCATCATCATAACGAATAAAAACAACGATATGTACCCCGTCGAACTAACAATCCCCATGTCCAAAGATCTTACGGCCTTTGGTTTCACCGGCCTAACCAACGCTGACGAAGTTAACACTGCACTTAGCGCTACGGAAGGCACTGCCCTTCTCGTCGTCAATTCCGTCTGTGGCTGTGCTGCCGCCAACGCCCGTCCCGGTGCGAAGATGGCCTCCCACAACGCCAAGAAGCCCGACAACCTCTACACCGTTTTCGCCGGCGTTGACGGCGAAGCCGTAGCCACCGCCCGCGAGCACCTGCTGCCCTACCCTCCCAGCAGCCCCGCCATCGGTTTGTTCAAAGACGGCAAGCTGGTACACTTCCTGGAACGCCACCACATTGAAGGCCGCTCCGCTGAGATTATTGCTGAGAATTTAAAGATGGCTTTTGACCGCTTCTGCTAGTGAGTCGTTGAGTTGGCGAGTTACTGAGTTGCTGTCCTTATTACCACTCCCTTCGCTGCGCTCGTTCGCCTCAGGTGAATAAGCTCCGCGAGCGATACTTACGGTAGCGAGTCAGTGACTCACCAGCTCGCCAACTCACTTCTTAACCATTAAATAACACTTCTCTTAGATACAAACACCCAAAAGCAACCGTTTACATTTTCGTAAACCAACTCCACTTTTTGTGCAGCTTTTCCTTTTCCTATCCGCCTTCCTCTTTCTATCCGGACCGCAGAGCGTTAGCCTGCAAGTGTCTTCTACTGCTCCGCAGCAAGGAGATTTTCATCTGGCCATCTACGCAAGCGCGGCAGATTATGCCGCGGGTAAGACAATTATCGGCGCCATAAAGACCTGTAACGATAAAATGGTCGGCTTCGATATTGAGCTGCCTACACCGGGAGACTACGTGATTTCAGGCTACCACGACGTAAACGGTAACGGTAAACTAGACTTCAACATAATGGGCATTCCAAAGGAGCCCTACGGTTTTGTACGCCCCCCCGTCACCAAATGGAAAGAACCCACTTTTACGGAGATCACTACCACCGTTAATGCGGGTAAACTGAAGGCAAAGCTTCAGTTTAAGCTTTGGAAGGAGTACTAGAAGCTAGCCCTTGCTGGTTTCCAACTTCTAGCTCCCTAGTTTCTAGTTTCTAGAACCTTCACCCCAGCCGTTTGTTCCTCGTATCAGAACCCAAGAAAATACATGCTCGGCCAATCACAGAATATCTCCCTTAGCCAATCGTTCAGCCCCAGGCAGATTCAGCTCATGCAGCTGTTGCAACTGCCCGTAATGGAGCTGGAGCAGCGGATCAAGGAAGAACTGGAGAAAAACCCGACGTTGGAAGAGGCTCACTCCGCCGAAGTCGAAACGCCCGATAAGCAGGAAGACTTCGAAACCCAGGGCGCCGACGAACGCAACTCGGAATACGACGATGATTACTTCCAGCAGTACATGGAAGACGACCCCGGCAGCTACCAGCAAAAAGCAGGTGCCGACGCCGATGAATACGCCGCCCCCGGCAGCTATACCGCCGACGAAACCTCCTTCTTCGAATACCTGATGGACCAACTGATGGGCCTCGAATTCGAGAGCCACCAAGAAGTCCTGATCGGTAAACAGATCATCGGTAACCTCAACGACGATGGCTACCTCGGCCGGACGCTAAGCGCCATGGCAGACGACCTGCTCATCAATTACCACCTTGACGTAAAGAAGTCAGAGATCGAGCGAGTGCTCAAGATCGTTCAGACGCTCGAACCCGCTGGCCTCGCCGCCCGCGATCTCCGCGAATGCCTGCTGCTCCAGTTAGCCAGCAAGATCGAAGACGGAGAAGACGGCGACATTGACATCATGGTCTACGCAGACCTGATCCTGGCCCAAACTATCGTCCGCGACCACTTCGAGCTCTTCACCAAGAAACACTACGAGAAACTACGAGAAAAACTTGAAGTCGATGAAGATGAACTCCGCGACGGTCTTGGAGAAATTCTCCGCCTCAACCCCAAGCCCGCCTCCGGCCTCCTAGGAGCCGCCGGAGGACGCGCCGCCCAGGCCATCGTCCCCGATTTCGTTCTGAATACCGTCGACGAAAAATTCCGACTCCAGCTCACCGCCCGCAACGCCCCGGACCTGCGCATCAACGATCATTACCAGCAGATGCTCGCCGATTACCGCCGCAAGCAGAAAGAAGCAGGAAAACTCTCTAAAGCCCAAAAACAAGCCGCCGGCTTCATCCGCCAAAACATCGATTCCGCTACCTGGTTTATCGAAGCCATCCAGCAGCGGCAGCAGACGCTTTTCAGTGTGATGCACGCCATCCTCCGCTACCAGGAAGGCTACTTCAAAACCGGCGACACGGCCACGCTCCGGCCGATGATCCTCAAGGACATTGCCGAAGTAACCGGGCTAGACATCAGCACCATCAGCCGCGTAGCCAACAGCAAGTACATCCAGACCGATTTCGGAACGTTCTCCCTCCGCACTTTTTTCAGCGAAGGAATGACCAACCAGGAAGGAGAAGAAGTGAGCACCACCCAGATCAAAAAGGTACTATCTGAGATCATCGCCGACGAAAACAAACGCAAGCCCCTCGCTGACGGTAAGCTCCAAAAAGCCCTCGCCGAAGCTGGTTACGATATTGCGCGGCGGACGGTAGCTAAGTACCGGGAGCAGCTGGGGTTGCCTGTGGCTCGGTTGCGTAAGGAGCTTTAGTAAGGATGTTCTATTGTTACCGGATTTTCTTATCAGCGCAAAGAAGACTGTTCTGCGCATAAATGCCACCATAGGCTAACTGACCAACTCACTCTCTCCGGACACCCAATAAAACCAACTGGCACCGCCCATCCTTATACTTAGGCTCCAGCTTAAACCGATCGAACAAATACTCCCAGGTAGCGCCTTCGCAAATGACAACACGCTCGCCGGGAGCGAATTCGGAGACGGGCTGGATTTCGGCCGAGAGAAAGGGGCGCAAACGTTGGATGCGCTTCAGCTGAACGTCTTCTCCCCGTTCACGGGCCAACTCTACGTAGAAGCGGAAGTTGGGGTGATAATCTTTAATGACAACAGAATAAGGCGGCTTCACCTCTGGGCGGGTCATGAATTCCTTCAACGGGCCCTTGGCCGGGTGCATCACCGGGTAGCGGGTACGGTTTAGTACGTGGTGGGTGGTCAGGATCATCGGAGCGATGAACAGACCGGTCATTAGGGCGATGCCGATGACGGTACCACGTTGGCCACCAATCTTGTCTGACAACAGCCTTCCCAGGTGAAAAATGCCGGCGCCGATCAGCATTCCTAACAGCGGCAGAGATGGGGCGTGGTACCAGACGAGTTTCGTCGCAGCCCCCGAAACCACCGCCAGAAGCAGCACCGTCGTGATGCTGAGCAACAACGTCAGCCGTCGATACTCCGATTGGAACAGGTAAATCAGTGCAGGAATCAGCAAAGGCAGTAGGTGCTGCCAGCCACGATCGGTCACCAGTAAGTTAAGGTAGTAATAGAAGGGATGTTTGTGCCCTTCATTAGTTTCATCAAAGCGGCCGCCAAGTTCGTTATCGAAGACCATTTGAAGGTAACCTGGGTCCACTTGTTCGCGTAAGTAGTAGTAGTACAGAACCATTCCTATAGCACCTCCGGGGATAAGCCAAAGGCCGGGCTTCAGCAGTTTTTTTCGTCCTTTCGAATCGAGCAGGAGCCAGACGCCAATACCGGGTAAAAAGAATCCGCCGGCGACCCCTTTAGTCATTCCAGCAAGGAAGATAGCCAGGCCAGCCAGCCACAACCAACGAGCTTGGTCATCCGCCACCCAGCGGTAAAAGAAAACGACCTGTGCGGTAAGAAACAGGATCAACATCGCGTCAAAATCACCCGATCGCGCGCCGTGGTTACTGATGTACAACCAGTTTCCGAGGACGGCTACCGTCGCCAGTGCACCGACCACCGGGCTTCCCCAGTCGCGCTTACCCCACCAGGTGAGTAACCAGAATAAAGCCAGAGTCGCCAGGGCGGAGGGCATCCGCACGGCCAACTCTCCCGGGCCGATAATTTTAATCCAGACAACCTGGCACCAGACAAGTAAAGGAGGTTTCGTTCCCCAATGGTCCGGAGCACCGTAATAGGGAGGAGTTAACAGAGACGGTGCTTCTCCGCGCGACATTTCTAAGGCGCTAACGCCACGGCGAGCTTCGTCGAAAAACTCAAGTTGGACATCGCCTAAATGGGCGAAGACGGCCAGGAGAGTCCAGGCGAAGAGGATGACGATTATGATTCTTTGCGAAGTCATGGAGGGTGAAGGTAAGGCCTTTGGCGTTTTTAGACGCTGTGCTTTTAGACGGCTTCGCCTTTTAGGTCATCGACAAAGTAGGCTACCTCGATGTCTTCCATCGTATCCTCGAACCAGATGAGAGGGGCGGGATTTTTGTCTCCAGTACAAGTATCGCACTTGAAAAAGAGATAGAAGAGTTGCCAGTAGGAGCCAACGCGCTCCCTGATCACGCGGATGCGTTCTTCGCCTTCGCCAAGTTTGTGGTGAAGGTGCCCCAGCCGCCAGGCGTAGTAGGCGTCGTCGTGCATTTCTACGAGGTTGAGCAACAACGGATCTTCTAGGTAGCGGGCCAGGAAATTACGAGCGTAGACAGCGTGGTGCTTAGTCCAGTCGCGAGGAGTACCCTTATCTTCGATGTGCTTAAAAGTATCGTGTACCCAGCAGATAATACGGAGTAGGCGGCGGGTTTCGACGTCTACAGGCAGGCGGTCGATGTTGGCGTTGACTTCAACGATGTGGGCCACGATAGAGCCTTCAGGGTGGCCGAAGCGCGGTACGCCCCATTGCAGGCCACGGCAGAATTCAGCATCTTCCAGGAAGGAGGCTTCCAGGTCGGTTTCGGGTTTTAGATAGTCTTTTAATTCCGCGAAGGTCAAAGCTGGAGGTAAATAATTTTTGGGTGTACGGTGCAAGTTAACACCGTGCTTCCGGGGAAGTTGTAAGCGGACGGTTTGGTTTGGGCATATTCTTGTTTTGCCCCCCTGAATCAAGTTGGAGACCACAGTATTCTTTTACGGAAATTGGTGGCGCGGGCTCAATTGCAAAGAACGTTTTTTTACGCCGATTGGCCCGCGATGCTTCAAGCCTTACGCCGTACCTGCGTCCGCGCCTGAAAAATAAGTTCCCTCAAAAAGATACGATCTATCAAATCAAAGGAACCTCAGCGCTTTACTTGTGTTCTAACAGCATTATTTAACGCTAAATAGTAAACCCCCTTACTATGACAAACCCCTTCATTTTTGATTTCAGTAATTTGAAGGGAGACTTTCTTGGCGGCCTCACAGCTGGTGTTGTTGCACTCCCGCTTGCACTTGCTTTTGGTGCCCAGACTGCGCTCGGGCCCATGGCCGGCCTCTACGGCGCCATCGCCATTGCCATCGTTGCGGCACTCTTTGGCGGTACCAAGACCCAGGTTTCCGGCCCGACTGCCCCGATGACCGTCGTTTCCTCCGCCGTCATCGCCAACGCCATGGTTGAGACTGGAGCAGAAACGATTACGGACGCTATTCCCCTCATCCTAGCCACCTTTTTCCTTGCCGGCCTGATCGAGATGATCTTCGGCGTCATAAAACTGGGTAAGTACATAAAGTACATACCCTATCCGGTGGTGTCGGGTTTTATGAGTGGTATCGGGGTCATCATCGTTATCACACAGTTGTTCCCAATGCTAGGCTATGACCCTCAGGAAGATACCCAGCTGGTAGAATCCAGAATGATTCACGCCGAAGAGCAAATACTCGAAGGCATCATCCGGGAAGAGGAACAAAGAGGCATCCTGAAAGGAGTGATGGACGGCAGCGTTATTGCTGCAACTGACGCTGCATTTTCGAAAGTGACTGATGCCGAAATCCGCAGCGAAGCCAAGCGCCAGGCCAAGCGCCAGGCCAGCGGCACCGTAGGAACCATCAAAAATTTCCTACGCCCCTTCCAGACCAACGGCATCAACTGGCTCAACTTTCTGCTGGCCATCGGAACGATCATCGTCATCTACGGATTTAAACGAATAACAACGGCGGTGCCTTCAAGTCTGGTAGCGTTGGTGATATTTACATTAGTGGCTTTCTTCTTCATTACGCCAGGCGTAATCCCCGTCATTGGGGAAGTAGAAAAAGGCCTGCCCCCTTTCTACTTCGGCTTCTTCAGTGAGTTCACAAACGCGAGCTACCTGATGCGCATCCTAGAGTTCGCCTTCACCCTTGCGGCACTTGGCGCGATCGACTCGTTACTTACTTCGGTAGTCGCCGACAACCTCACTAAAACCAAACACGACCCCGACCGGGAACTCATCGGCCAGGGAATCGGCAACATGGCGGCGGCCTTCATCGGCGGCCTACCGGGAGCCGGTGCTACGATGCGGACGGTCATCAACGTTAATTCCGGCGGTAAAACCAGAATTTCCGGTATGGTCGCGGGCTCTTTCCTCCTTGCTGTTTTATTGGGCCTTAGCGGCATCGTTCAGTACATCCCCAACGGTGTCCTTGCGGGCATCCTGATCACCGTCGGCATTGGCATCATAGATTATAAAGGCTTCCGTCACCTACTCGCTATTCCCAAGGGAGATGCGGTCGTGATGCTGCTTGTATTAGTGCTTACCGTCTTCGTCGGTCTTCTCGAAGCCGTTGCCTTCGGCATGGTTTTGGCTGCGATGCTCTTCATGAAAAAGTCGGCAGATATGGTCGCAGCAGGATCCTCAACGGGCAGCTTCAAGGAATTTAGCCAGGATAAGCCGTGGGAAGACGAGGGCGACCTCGTCCAGCGCGTTGGCGACCGGGTCTACATCAAGCACATGAACGGGCCACTCTTCTTCGGCTTCGTCTCCTCCTTCCAGGCCATCATCCAGAACCTCCCCAACGTGGAGGTCATCATCATACGGATGGGCCGGGTGCCCTACGTCGACCAGTCCGGCCTTTATGCCCTCGAAGACGCTATTCTCGATCTCCAAAGCCGGGGTATCGCCGTCGCTTTTGTTGGAATGAAACCACAGATTCATAGTATGATGGAACGCATCAACCTCATTCCCGGCCTCGTGGATAATGAGTACTCCTTCAAGACATTCAAAAAGTGCCGTACCTGGCTCAGTAAGCACCTCGAAGAGGGAGGCCTGGAAAAAGTATCCGGTCAGCAGCAGGATGGACCAGTTCGGACTGGGGATAATATTGACGAAATATAGCCTGTTGGTCTAACTTCTACCCCACTAAGTACTCGGACAAATCCTTTGCACAGCCTTTATGTTAGGGAAATGACTTGTAAGTTCGGTGGGAACAAAACAAGGCAGTCAAAAAGCGTGAGTTATTTGTACGGCGTCACTAAACAGTCAACCACCGTCTTAAGCGCAATAAACATGGGCTCCCGAGCTTCCTTGGTAATCCCTTCCTCATCCGCTTCAGTGACGATGAGGTCTTCGGCAAAGGCGAGCAGCTCTTCCTCTTCGCTGTCTTCGAAGAAGGGCGTGAGGCGTTCCCGAAAGGCGCCTTTTTCTGGCATCAGTGCGTAGTTCTCTTCTTCGAGCTGGCCGACCATTTCTTCGGAGATCACGCCGGGGATGGTCCGCTCATCCATAACGGATTGGTAGATGACAATGGCGCCGAACAGGAGTAGTGTTCGTTCGTCCTCGTTCAGTGTGTCGCTGTCTTCGTTGGTGAGGTAGGCCGCCAAATGGGGCTGGGCTTCAACGAAGTCCTGAATCTCGGCACTGAAATCATCCATTCCGGACTCGAGGCGTTCTAGTATGCGTTCTATGGTTGCTTCTTGGATCATTTATTTTAGTCTTTTAATTCGTGTCCCCTGGGGACGTCTGCGTCCTAACTAACAAACTAACGCGCTAAAGTTCTTTCTCCATACAAACACTATTCTCCATCCCCACATACTGGCCGTAGTTAGGCACAACGGCATAGCCCTTCTTCTCGTAAAGGCGCACGGCGTAAGGCTGGCGCCTACCAGTTTCCAGTAAGGCCTTAGTGTAGCCTTCTACCTTGGCCCAAGCTTCCAGTTCGTCCAGCACCTTTACCGCAAGGCCCTGACCCCGGGCGGCTTCGGCGGTAAACATTCTCTTAATTTCCACCGTCCCGTCTTCGTAGTGTTTGAAGGCTCCGCACGCCAGTGCTTGGTCTCCAACGTAGAGCATCACTACGTGTTTGATGGCGTCGAGGCCGTTGTATTGCTGGTAGAAATCGTGCTCGTCCTCATCCGTTATGGCGAGGTGGGCGTCGAGGTGGGTTACCAGAGAACGGAAGTCTTTGCTGCTGTTGTCTGTACGTTCTAGGTTCATACGGCACAAAATAAGGCACGGCTGCGGGATGCAAGGGAAGGTTAAAAAGCAATGCTCCTCCAACCATCTTTGCATCCTGCGGCCGCGCCCGATAGATCAATCTACCAACTAGTGCATCCCCCCACACCCAATGGGTGACCCATCAGGCAAAGCTGGTGCCGTAGCCACCTTCACACTCGTAGGGTCGTTAAGGTACTGCTCAATCATTTTGAACAGGTAGATGTAGTGGTCTTCATTAGTTAGCCCGACTTTGGCATCGGTAGTAAAAGTGGCTTTCATACGGAAGAGTTCACCCATCGCTCCGGCGCGAACCTGCTCACTAGCTCCACCGTTGGCGGCAGCCTGCAGGAGGTGTGCAACGTGTCGCTTCTCCACAATCTGCGCGATCTGGCGATGGTAATCGTTTTTGGCGTTTACTACTTCACCGTGCGTGAAATTACCAAGGAACTTTAGGTAGTTAGGCAGGGTAAATTCAGCATCAACTTGCCCCGGGAAGAGTGCATGCTGCTCCACAATGCGGGCCAGACGGTGATGGTGCAGCAAGAATTTGAGGTTATTATCCGCCGCAGTTTCCGCCATAGCGAGGGGATCGAAACCACCGCCGTTGCGGGTTTTAAACAGCTCCCGGTCGCGGCTATAGCCCATGGCGGTAGGCGGGATCATGTCTTGCAAATGCGCTGGCAAGGCGAGGGCTACGGGCGACATGCTGGCGGCAAGGATCCCGATGGCTTCGGCTTGAACGTCGCGGTCAACCGGCTGAATGCCACCTTTGTCGGCACCCCCTTTGACTTCATAAACGTAGTGGTAGCCACCGATTTGTTTGGCAACTGCCTCCACCTGGTAGCGGTGCATCAGGTACACAGGAACGAGCACTTTTTCGAGCTCCGAGACGGGAGTCCCGCTGGGAATGTTCTCGAGACCAAGGTTCTGCAGAGCGTAGCCGCGCAGTTCCAGAAGACGGTTCATTTCGTCGATCGGGCCAGACCCATTTTCCCACAGGTGAGCGTCGGGCTGCATACTGCCGACCGGGCGGGCATCGGAGTCAGACATGTACTTCAGGCCGAGACGGTGGTTACCGTTCAGGATTTTGGTCAGTGCTTTTTTTTCGTCCGTTCCTTCGGGGAAGTCGGAGTAGCCGTACATAATGGTACGCTTGTCCCACTCACCGATGCCAACGGCGTAAGCCTCGCTGAAGTCGACCTTGCTGTCCTTCAGTGTGATGTAGGGATGGGGGTAATCCATCACCGAAGAGCGGTCCTTCGTACTGGCCGAAAAGTTATGGGCCAGACCGATGGTGTGGCCAACCTCATGGGCGCTAAGCTGGCGCAAACGAGCCAGGGCCATTTCCAGTAGGCGCGGGTCGGGCGTAATACCGTCTTTACCGTAGGCCTTGATCAATCCCTGGGCCAGCAAAAAGTCCTGACGAACCCGCAGCGAGCCTAGCAGTACGTGGCCTTTGATGATTTCGCCGGTACGCGGATCGGTGACCGAGCTACCGTAGCTCCAGCCGCGGGTACTGCGGTGTACCCAGTTGATTACGTTGTAGCGCACGTCCATCGGGTCAGCGTCTTCGGGCAGCACTTTCACCTGGAAGGCGTTGATATAGCCAGCGGCTTCGTAGGCCTGGTTCCACCAACTGGCACCTTCCAACAGAGCGGACTTTACGGGTTCCGGGGCGCCACGGTCGAGGTAGTAGATGATGGGCTCCACCGGCTCGCTCATCTTGGCCAGCGGATCTTTTTTCTCCAGGCGGTGACGGGGGATGACGCGCTTCACTAGTGGTTGGTCGATGGGAGTAGCGTAGTCGGCATAGCTGCGGGAGTTATAGCCGGAGCGGGGATCGAACTGGCGGGGCGTGTAGTTGTCGTCGGGCAGTTCCACGAAGCTGTGGTGCATCCGCAGGGTGAAGGCCCCGCTGGTGGGCGTTACGCTGCGCAGCTGGCTACCGGTAGCTTCGCCGGCAAAGGTTAGGCTGGCTTCAAACTCGCTATTTTTTGGAAAGTTTTTTGTTTTGTCGAGGTAAACGGCGCTGCGGTCGGCGTCCATTTTATAGGTCCCCTGTTTCTTACTCTTCAGGCGGGCGACTACGCCGTGGGCGTCGGAGAGGAGCATGGGCGTAAGGTCAATTAAGACCACGTCACCGGTTTTGGCGACGACCTTAAAGCCGGCGATCGTGGACTGGGCGAAGGCATCGCGCACGCTGGCCACTTCGTCCGGGTTATCGCTTACTGCACGGTAATCGAGGTTGCGTTGTTTCAGCATCACCTTCGGGCCGACGCGGTGAAAACTCACTACGCGGGTGTCGCCAAGCTGGTTGCGGTCGAGCCCGATGTCGTTACTGCCCAAGCCAGCAGCGAGGCTGTTGACGTAGAGGAACTCTTCGTCCATCCGCTCGATTTGGAGGTAGATCTTCCCCTCCTCGTCGCTGTACCAGAAATCGAAATAGCCGTCCATTTTTTGAAGGCTATCGGTTTTCGCCGCAATGGTCGGCGTTTTCTTAGCGTCCTCCTTTTGGGCGCGGACGCTGGTGCAGGGTAGTAGGATTAAGGAGCAAAGTAGAAGTAGTATGGTTTTCATCGAAAGAAGAATTTAATTGGGCTGGAAAGATAGGTTAACTCAAGCAGTCGTAATAATTGTCGCTGTTGATCACTTCAAATTCTGACCCCGGATAAGCGTCAGCAAAAGCCTTTGGGAATTTGGCCTTACGTTTTGTGTTCCATTTGAATTCGTAAGCAGTAAGCTTTCCGCCTCGGTACTCTATCCCGTCTATTTCCTGTTGATCGCACGTTCTCCAGAAATAATTACAGACCAATATTTTTGAATACTTCTAGAACTTAACCTTTTCGTTAACGGTATAATTTTCCGTTTTTTTCCAGCACCGTCTCTGTTTTCAATCGGGTTCATGTTTAGGTAAGGCTCCGAGAGCCGATCAAGTACCTGCCGGATCAAAACTAAGGAGGCAAGTACCGGTAACAGCGTAGCCATGGTGGCCAGGTTGGACGTAACCTTAGCAAGGAAGTTTACAGCCGCAATCAAGATCAGCAGCAGGATCAATGAGATTCCCTCCAATGGAATCATCTGCTCACCAAGCTAACTGGCTAGGCCACTGGCTTTAAAACCTTCCGCAATCGGCAGGGCCCTGCCGAAAAGTAAGAACGATACCCCCGATGGAAGCCTAATAGGCAATCGCCAGCATCAGGGCCTTACCGAAAAGTTCATTCTCATCTTCCTTAGTGTCCGGATTACCTCTCAACTAACTGACGACGGTCAGCAGAAACCCACCGATGTAAAGAAAAATATAACGGTGGCAAAACGAAGCCGTCGTCTCTCCAAGGGACAGTGCCCCGGTGGGCGGAAACAAAACAATGGGCCGTAAAGTCGTCACAAAGATGAGAACCACCTCACACCACCTAAGCCAAACACACCGCAAAAAAAACAAGTAATACAACAGATGTAGTATATTGTCCTCGAAATCCATTCAACTCAAAACCAAATTCATGAGATTACTACTTTCTATTCTAATCCTACTCCTGGCCCTACCCTTGGCCGCCCAGGAGACCAAGGACACCCCTGAAACCCTCGAAGGTTTCAAACTACGCAACGTAGGCCCAGCCTTCGTCTCCGGCCGTATTGCCGACATCGCCGTACACCCTAAACACGAGAACACCTGGTACGTGGGCGCAGCCTCCGGCGGCCTCTGGAAGACGAAGAACGCCGGCATTACCTGGAATCCGATTTTCGACACGCAGAAGTCCTACGCCATCGGCTGCATCACCATCGATGCGCGCAACCCCGCCACCGTTTGGGTGGGTACGGGCGAGAATGTTGGTGGCCGCCACATCGCCTTCGGCGATGGCATTTACCGCTCCAACGACGCCGGTGCGAGCTGGAAGAACATGGGCCTGCCCAACTCCGAGCACATCTCCAAGATCATCGTTCACCCTGGCAACAGCGACGTCGTCTGGGTAGCCGTACAGGGCCCGCTCTGGAGTAAAGGCGGCGACCGCGGCCTCTACAAGACCACCGACGGCGGTACTACCTGGAAGAAAACCCTCGGCAACGACGAATGGACCGGTGCTACCGACCTACTCATCGACCCCCGCAATCCCGACCTACTCTACGCCGCTACCTGGGACCGTCACCGCACCGTTGCCGCCTACCTCGGCGGCGGCCCCGGCTCCGGTATCCACCGCAGCCGTGACGGTGGCGAAACTTGGGAGAAAATCGAATCCGGCATCCCCGGTTCCAACCTCGGCAAGATAGGCATGGCCATCAGCCCCCAGAATCCCGACGTGATCTACGCCGCCGTTACGCTCGACCGTAAAAAAGGAGGCGTTTACCGCTCCACCAACCAGGGCGCCAGCTGGAAAAAAATGTCCAACGCCGTCTCCGGCGGTACCGGGCCGCACTACTACCAGGAGCTTTACGCCAGCCCCCACGCCTTCGACCGGCTGTACCTCATGGACGTACGCGTGCAGGTAAGCGAAGACGGCGGCGCCAACTTCCGCCGCCTCAAGGAAGAACGTAAGCACTCCGACAACCACGCCATCATTTTCCGCGCAGATGACCCCGACTACCTCCTGATCGGTACCGACGCCGGCCTTTACGAAAGCTATGACCTGGCCGAAAACTGGCGCTTCATCGACAATATGCCGCTGACCCAGTACTATAAGGTGGCCGTAGACGACCGCGAGCCCTTCTACCACATCTTCGGAGGTACGCAAGACAACGGCTCCCACGGCGGGCCCAGCCGGACCGATTCCGACGCCGGCATCCGTAACGGCGACTGGTACAAAACCTTGTTTGCCGACGGCCACCAGTCCGCCACCGAACCCGGTAACCCGGACATCATCTACGCCGAGACCCAGCAGGGTGGCCTTCACCGCGTCGACCTGAAGACCGGCGAACCCGTAATGGTTCAGCCGCAACCCCGCGCCGGTGACCCGCACGAACGCTTCAACTGGGATGCGCCGATCGTGGTGAGCCCCCACAACCCCAAGCGCCTCTACTTCGCCAGCTACCGCGTCTGGAAATCCAACTCCCGCGGCGACGACTGGGAACCAATTTCCGGTGACCTAACCCGCAACGAAGAACGGATCGCCCTCCCCATTATGGGCGGCATTCAAAGCTGGGATAACCCGTGGGACATCGCCGCCATGTCCAGCTACAGCACCATCACCTCCCTTTCCGAATCTCCCGTAAAGGCCGGTTTGATCTGGGCCGGAACCGACGATGGCATCATTCAGATGACCACCGACGACGGCGGCACCTGGAAAAAAACATGGGTAAAGGACCTGCCCGGCGTCCCAGAGCGCGCCTTCGTGAACGACATTAAGGCTGATCTATACGACGAAAACACCGTTTACGTCTCGCTCGATAACCACAAAGAAGGCGACTTTACGCCCTACATATTCAAGAGCACCAACCAGGGTAAAACCTGGACTTCTATGCGGGCCAACCTACCCGACAATACGCTCGTCTGGCGGCTCGTACAGGATCACGTAAAGAAAGACCTTCTCTTCCTCGGCACCGAAAACGGCATCTACGTAACGATGAACGGCGGCGGTGAGTGGAAAAAACTAGCCGGCTCGCCAACGATTCCCTTCCGCGATCTCGCCATCCAGAAGCGGGAGAACGACCTCGTCGGTGCAAGCTTCGGCCGCAGCTTCTGGGTACTCGATGATTACTCGCCGATGCGAGACATGACCACGGAGAAAATGAACAAGGAGGGTGCGCTCTTCAGCGCCCGCGATGCCTGGTGGTACTCGCCCCGCAACAACGACCCCGGTGTCGGTGCAGATAAGTATGCCGCTGACAAC
>Ga0306864_1000108_pt1 | contig 38316 bp, 35 predicted proteins | sample AntRauTorckE5430_FD_190448 | JGI IMG/M metagenome (GOLD analysis project Ga0306864, IMG submission 190448) | Saline lake microbial communities from Rauer Islands, Antarctica - Metagenome Torckler E5 #430 (v2) (version 2) | ecosystem: Environmental > Aquatic > Non-marine Saline and Alkaline >...
AGCCGCACAAAATTTTGCGCAAATACGATCTGTCATAGACACCATAATTAAAAATGGGCTAAATGTCTTGGATGAATTAGCGCTTATCGCTAAATTTGAGTTTCAACGGGTAGACTGATTAGTTACCAGTTTTTTATATATTTTACAAATTCACAAAAAAGAATTCTTATGACACCATTATCCAAAAAAGAAGTCGAAAGCCATTTAGAGTCACTTGAAGGCTGGTCTTACAACGAGGACGCTATTCATACTACATTAGAGTTCAATGATTTTAAAGATGCATTTTCTGCTATGACAAGAATTGCTTTTGAAGCTGAGGCTCAGCAGCACCATCCCAACTGGTTTAATGTGTACAGCACCTTAGAAATCAGTTTATCGACCCATGATGCAGGTGGTGTTACAGAAAAAGATTTTAAGATGGCTAAAACTATAGAATCTATCGTTTCTGAAAACTAGGACATTTAACAAAAGTTGAGTTAATTGTATTAAAACCTAAACACTTTTCTAAGTTAAGTTTTACCTTTGTTTTAATTAAAATATAACGACAATGATTGAAGCCCTAGAATGGAGATATGCGACTAAAAAGTTTGATGATTCCAAACACATAGATTCCTCTAAAGTGGAAATGCTTAAGAAAGCATTTAACTTAACACCAACGTCTTATGGTTTGCAACCTTTAAGATTGGTAGTGATTAAAGAACAAGAACTTAAGGATAAACTTTTCGAGAATAGCTATAATCAAATTCAGGTAAAATCTGCGTCTCATGTCTTGGTAATATGTACCGAAGATGTTGTTGACGAACAATTTATCAATCACAATTTTGAGCTGCAGAAAGAAATCCGAAATGCAAAAGATGAGACCGTAAAATCTTTTCGAGATTTTTTGATCAAAGACTTTGGTAAAAAGTCTGATCAGGATATTAAAAAATGGGCTATCAATCAGGCATATTTAGCAATGGGTAATTTATTGACTTTCTGTGCTGCTGAAAAAATTGATGCCTGCCCAATGGAAGGTTTTGATGGTGCAGCTTACGATAGGATTTTAAACCTCACTGAAAGAGGTATTTCTTCAGCTTTGGTCTTACCTGTTGGGTATCGAGCAGAAGATGATAAATTTGCTGGTTTTTTAAAGGTAAGACGTCCTCAAACTGAGACGATTATTGAATACTAATTTTCGGTTTATAGATTATTTAAAAGACTTTTCAAACCTCTGAAAAGTCTTTTTCGATTAAGACAAAAATTAATCCCGTCAAAATGTCTCGGGTTTTCTTAAGTTGGCTAGAAATTATGACGAAATAAGTGATTAAGATTTAGCAATACTAATGCTGTTGTCTATTTACAAAGGAATTCTAATGATTTTAAATTATTCTTTTCCATCTACGAAATCCCGTAAATAGCTGTAACGCGGTGTGAGCTTTCCATCTTTAGTCATTCTAGCCCGTTCCAATACTCCATCAAGATCTCCATTAAAAAACGCAGGGATTACATGCTTTGCAAACATATCACCAAAGCCTTTACTAGCGTCTTTAGGTAGCTCACAGGGTAGGTTGTCGACTGCCATTACAGTAATCGCTCCTTGAGCATCAAAGGCAACTTCCGACTCGGTTTGTGGATCGTAGCCATAAAATGGATCGGCAATAGTTGAAGGTCTTAACGTAGACGCTACGGGTCCATCGATATCACAACTTATATCTGCAATAAGATTAATTTTAAAGTCAGATCGCTTAGCCTCTTCTCGTGTTATTAAATAAGGAGCATGATCCCCATAAAAATGCCCTGCAATAAAATAATCGGTTACTTGAGCGAAACGCATAAAAGTAGACTCATAAGGCGTAGGATCAAAAAAGAATTCCGAGATCTTTCCAAGTTTACCATCTTTGCGCTTATTGTAGTCCATCACATGGATAACTGTGTATACTGGCTCATCAAAAGTAGCATTTAAGTACTGCTCTATCCCTACTTTTTTAATCTTGAGATAATCTAAAATTTCCTTTGCACCATTAGCGACTTTACCTAAGCCAGACAGGCAAATCTTTAGGTTTGGAATTTGAATAGCATCCAACTCCTGTTGAAGGGCTTTTAAATCTTCAAGACCTTCTACTTTGGGTAAATTGAAAAGACCATCACGTAAACCTAAAGCCCGAAAACCATTATAGGCTCCTACCAAACCGGCATAGCGACCAAAACCAATAAGGCGCCCTCCTTTGGCATTGGTGATGACTTCATGATCGTAAAGCTCTATGTTTTTTTCTAAAATAGCTTTTAATAAATCCCGGTTATAAGGTTGTTTTTTTATGGTGTGTGAAAAGAAAAAATAGGAGGCCTTGGGAACTAAGGACTCAATAGGGACTTCCTTGACACCCAAAAGTACATCGCAACTGGACAAGTCGTCTGTAACTTCTAGGCCTTTCTCTTTGTAGGCAGTATCTGGAAAAATTCGAATGTCTGAGGACTCTACTGCAAATTCCAGGTGGGGATATAAGTTTTGGACTGTTTTAGCTTTCTCAGGAGAGAAGACCACGCGACGATCTGGTGGTGTTTTGCGTTCTTTGATAAGTCCAAATTTCATAGGCTTTATTTTAAGATGATTTTTGCTTCAAAGATAGTATTTATATCTACTTTTGTTCTTTAGTTTGTGCTTGTAACTTCTTTTTAATGAAAACGTCAATTATATAAGAAATAGAATCGTCATTTCTAATTCTTAACGCTTATCGAAAATAAGGATATAGTAGATAAATTTCCGTTTTGGAAGACTAGAACCAACCAAAAGGAAAACGCTAAACTTAAGATCATTGACAGATGAAGTGACAGAAAGCTTAAGTTCAAATACTGACTTAATAAATATGGGGTCGATTTGGTTTTGACAGCAAGGCCAATTGGATGGTAAGCACGTCGAGCGCTGGGATATAGCTCGTAAATATCATATTTCACACTTTTTTAAACGGCGAAGATAACTACGCCTTGGCTGCATAATCCGAATCACAGTAGGATATGTTTAACCGTTACTAGGTAACGGGCTAAGATGTCTCGCAAAAGCCTTGATTTACGGCGTTTGCACTAGAGGCACCGGTAAAGTAAATATAGCTAAAACAGGGTCTTGATGTTTTTGTGAAGCTCAATTGAGAATAAGGATACGGTAGGTGGTTTTCAGCCAGTCTTATCTCGAAAATCCAAGAGAAAACTAAGCGCGTAGAAGGCCGTTGAATTGCTTGTTTGGACGGGAGTTCGAGTCTCCCCGACTCCACATTTAAAAACCCTCATATACATAGGTATATGAGGGTTTTTTTATTTGTTATTGTGCTAAAATTGTGCTGATCTATCTACAATAATTACAAATAGCATTTAATAAATAATTGTTTGGCTTTTTTGAGCATTAAAAAAGGTTTTGTTTTACTTCCTGTTTTTCCCATTTTTCCCATCTCGATATTGTGAAGCTCATTATTAAACTGAATAGCTGCAAAGGCTTCACACTCTATTTATTTGTTGAGTTGGTTAAAGTTTAACTTAATGAATGATTAGCCACTTAACTTTAATGTGCGGCTATGGTTCGTTTTTTTATCTTATTGAGTTGTAAGTTTATGCTTTGATAAGAAATAACGCCTTAGAGGTACTAATTTTTTTAGGTACTTTGAAAGTTGGCCCCAATAAATGCAATACTTTAAACACTGCAATTTTGACTTATTATGCATGGATTTAGACCTTGTTATATAAATACTGAATTAAACTAATAAATAAGCCCGTAGGTATAGACACCACTCTATTTAACAAGGTATTCATTAAAATATAACAGTCTGAAAATTAAAGCTCAGATATATAGTCGAGAAAGACTTTCGTGGATTAAAAAGAGCAATAAATTATATAATGTGTTGTAGCCAGTGCTTTTAATTATTTTCAATTCGGAAGAGTTTTTTATCTTCTGATAGTTCCAATATAAAGTTGTCAGGATTATTTAATTCAATAGGTAACTTGTCCTTTAATATTGATGCAACAAATTGAATATTATTTTCATTGACAAACTGAGATATTTTAACTAATTGATTGTCGTGCATTAGTTCTTTTTTATCATTTAAGAGAAAATCCATACTCGGCATTTCTTCATTCCTTGCGAAAAGAATATATGCAATATCGAAACAAGAAATCTCTCCTTGTTTTTTGCCAGAACTAAAATTTGTATTGAAAGCGGAAAATTTATATAATCGCTGTCCTTTTTTATTTGTTATTTTCTCATACTTTAACGCGTACTTCTCGTCATAAAGATATTCAGAAACTGATGAGAAATATTTATTGAATTTGTTTAATTGGGTTTTTACTGTTTCTTCAAATTCATCTGAAAATAATGCTCCATCAATTTCATTTAGCTCGCTGTTATAAGAGTTCAGATTATTTTCAACCTCTTGCAGTTGTTGAATTGTATTTTCGTATTCTCCTTTTATTCTGTATTTCTCAGTTAATTTACCAATCAAAAGCTCTAATTCTTCAAATGAATCACTTTTAGCTATTAATTTAGACATTTTTGATTCTTGACTTAATAACGCTTCTAAATGTTTATTTTTTTGATCAAGCTTTTCCTCCAAACTAGGTAATTCATTATTGATAAACTTTGCTTTTTCTATTATCATTTGATTATGATAATTCACCATACTTTCAAACGATTTTTGCAATTCCCCTAATATGTCTGTTGCTTGATTATAAATTTGTTCAAGTTGCGGAAGGTCAATTTCTGACTTATTTGCTTCTAAATCAATTTTTGTCTCAATTATCAATTCCTTTCTAATACTTATTTTACTTATCTCGGAACTTAATTTGTTGATTTCATATTTGATTTCATTTAGCTTGTTCAAATCTGAATCGAAATTTTCGTTTAAGTTAAGTTTAGATTTTTTAACATTTAATTCTTCAATATCATTTTCTACAAGGGATAGTGTAGTTTCATATGCTGATTTTGTTTGAAATTTCTCTAACCGTTTTTTAAAATTAACTTCTTGACGTATATTTTGAAGTATCTCTTGCTTTTTATTTCCTTCATTAAACTCACAACCTAGCAAATATAGATATAACGTTTCGTATTCGGCATCAGATGTGAATATATCCAACGTTTTCAGAGTGTTATTAATACTTAAATCTTTATATCGAATATTATGCGAAATGATTTGTCGAAAACTCGGTTTTTCTGCTGCTAGATTTGGGAAAAATAATTTTTTTAGTGCATCTTCAAATTCTTCATCTGTATATGGATGATCATTTATGCGTCTAATAACTGTTTTTCTTGAACTTAGGAAGTTTCGTTCTATTACAACATCATTTTCTTCTTTTGGATTTAATGAATTTGATAGAGTAAGTACAATTAAAACTTCATTGTCAATCAGAAAGTTCTTAACTAAAGCATATACTTCTTTTGGATTTTCTGGGTCTTGCCATACATTATTTTTGTTAGCTCCAAAGCAAAAGTCAATGAGTTTTAGAACAGTTGTTTTTCCTATGTTATTGCCTGTGATACTTTCTGCACTTTCGTCTACGATTAAATTAATTCCATTGCGGAATGGAATTTCCCGAATTACAGAGGAATTTTTACTGTTTATTATTTGAAGTGATTTTAAGAACATAGTTTTACTTCTCTTTGTTTTAATTCAGCTACATTAATTATATAAAGCCAATCCAGACATAAAATATATACTGGAAATGATATTTTCTTAGTTTTAGTTATTTTTTGATACAAATCAAGCATATCTAGTTTACCAAACTCTTGTAGAGTTTCTAAAACCACTGAAGCATTGAAATATATGCTATTTTCTGGATGAATATTATCTGGTAGTAACATAATTGTAATATTTTGGGTTTTCAAAAATTTTACACCTAATAAATGCATCAACAACTAAAATATCAAGACATAATTCAATTTCGTCAATAGGTATGTTGTTTAGATTATTGCTAATCAGAATTTTGTTTTTAATGTTCTCGATAGTATTAAAAAAGATATCATCTTTATTACCAGTTTTTTTTAGTTTTCTATATTCCTTTTTTATTGAATTTAAAACTGAGTTACTTTTATTTGCACCTAATAAATCAAATTCGGTGTACTTTTCATCTACTTTTTTATAATAAACGCAAAATTCTTCAATTATTTCTCTAGCTTCATTAAGTTCATTGAATTGAATTTTTCTTTCTATTTCAAAACTATTAGAATTGTTGTCTACATGTGAAACATCCCATTTTTCAAGGGATAAAATATTTATGATAGTTGCTAAATTACTGTCTAATTTTACTAGATCTATTTCGGCTCCTAATTCATCTTTTATAAATTCATATATTTTCCTTTGGTTTTTTATGCTCTTTGTTAAAATATCATTTAGGATTGATTTTATATCGTAAATATCATTATTAGGGTTAAAATCTACTGAATGAGGATTTGAGAATGATTTAGTTCTTAAATCTGTAGCATCTTTTGAAATTGAAATAAACTTAAACCTATAACCTTTATGTTTTTTGAAAATATCTTTTTCTAAAGTAGATTCAATTTTTTGTTTAGTACTAGTTGCTGATACTTGGAAAATTATTTTGTTTTTATCGTCTATTAAATCAATAGCTTCAACATTTTGATTGTTACTATTTAAACTAATTAGTTCATAACCATATAATAAATTAAAAAAATAAAGATAGAAATTCTCTGAATGCAAGTGAAGATTAAGGATGTTTAGCTTTCCTTTTGTCTGGATTCAATAAGCAAGTGTATGAATTTTTTCATCTATATATTCAAAATATTTGCTTCTATTCATCTATTTTTAAGTTTTGATTAAAGACAATTATTAATTTATGCCATTATTCAATTTAGATTACGTTTTCTGCATTGGCTACAACGCACGGGTAAAAAAACAAGTTGTGTTATATCCATTATAAAAACACTAATCTAAGGGTTTTTTTATTGTTTTAAAAGTATTTGTTGTCATATGAGTCTAAAGTTTCTGTTGTTTTAGTCGATTGATATCCTAATAATACCTGTATTTTTCTTAAGTCAACTTTCAACCTTTAACCAATAATTTATTAAGTTGATGCTCTAACAGGCTCTCATTTGGTGAGGTAAAAACTTTTTTATTCTCATAATCTCTTACTTAAAATGCTATTCATATTAAATTCAATATGCTTAAGGTTAAAGCTTAGCATTACCGGAAGCCAATCGTTCCACTTTATATAATTTTATAAGTTTCTATTAACATCCCTGAATTCAAAGCCCAATTTTCTAAATGAATTCACATAGCTTGTAATACCTCTAGCTCAAACTCAAATGGATATGGAATCATCAGTAATTTTTGCTCTTCAGTTTTCTGTATTTTATTGATCAGATTATATTTGCAAACAAGAATGCCATCTGAATCTATATATATAATCACCAAGAATAAAATTAAAACCACCAAATTTTGCTGTTCAGTCTATTTCTCCACTATTGCATTTAATGCTTTTAACTTGAGAAGTGTTTGTAGCTCTTATATCTATTTCCATAGAATTAGTGAGTTGACTATCGCGAAGACCCCCATTTACAGTAATGCCATTCCACTTGTTCTCCATGGCCAGTGTGGCTAACTGATCACCTAATAATTGTAATACATAGTGGCTGGCCGGAAATAGGCAAATTTTATAAAATGAATTATTTTTAATTTTGCTCTATTTTCGTCCAGATGCTACATACCACATTCATCACTACATGAAATTATTTATCGATAATAAGTTCTCGTTTTTCGGTTTTTTTATCGATTTGAAACTGATTACTTGTATTCTTTTCTCCTCCTGCTTTTATAGCTTTGTCTCCAGCAAAAAAACTTTTGTGATCGTCTCCTAAGTCAGATCCCGCCATACGTTGATGTTTAACACAAGAAACATTATTGCGGATTTCTTGTCTCTGTACCCCTTTTACATAAGCCAACATGCCTTCTTCTGAAAAATATCCTTTAGTTAAATCATTCATATGAAGCGCAGTAGTATGATAGGTTGGTAAGGTAATTAGGTGATGGAAAATCCCTGCATCTCTTGCACTATCTGTTTGGAAGGTTTTGATTTTCTCATCTGCACGATAGCATAATTCTGTAGCATCATAGTGTGAATCCATCAAATTATTCCTATCATAAGCTGTCATATTTTCCCCTTCTGCAAGCATTTCTTCATAGGCTTGATGACGGAAGTTTAATGTCCAGTTAAAAGAGGGCGAGTTATTGTAAACCAATTTAGCAGTAGGAACCACTTCTTTGATTCTGTTTACCATATGTGCAATCTGTTTCATATTTGGAGTTGGCGTTTCAATCCATAAAAGATCTGCCCCATTTTGAAGACTTGTAATACAGTCTAATACAACTCTATCTATATTAGAGCCTTCTTTAAATTTATACAACCCATTGGCTAATCTTAGAGGCCGCACTAATTTACCGTCCCTTTTAAGAAGGATATCATCTTGTCTGGCCTCTTTTACGTCAATTTCTTCAGCTTCTACGAAGGCTAAGTATTGAGAAGCTAGATCTCCAGGTTCTTGACTAACCGGTAATTTTTGGGTTAAGCCAGCTCCTTCAGAATCTGTTCTTGCGACTATAATTCCGTCTTCTACACCTAGTTCTAAAAACGCGTATCTAATTGCATTTAGCTTTGCAATAAAATCTTCATGAGGCACAGTTACTTTTCCATCTTGATGACCACATTGTTTGGCATCAGAAACTTGATTTTCAATCTGAATAGCACAAGCACCAGCTTGGATCATTTTTTTGGTTAACAAGTAGGTTGCTTCTTCGTTTCCAAAACCAGCATCGATATCTGCTATAATAGGAACTACATGGGTCTCAAAGTTGTCAATTTGATCTTGCACATCTTCTCCACTTTCAAGTCTTTTAAATAAATCATTTAACTCAATAGCATCAGCTTGGCGTAAGAAATCATAAATTTCACTTATCAAAGCTGGAACCGCTGTTTTTTCATGCATAGATTGATCTGGCAATGGTCCAAATTCTGAACGTAATGCAGCAACCATCCAACCAGAAAGATATAAATACTTTTTACTGGTCGTTTTATGATGCTTTTTAATAGCTATCATTTTCTGCTGCGCTACAAAACCATGCCAGCAACCAAGAGATTGGGTGAATTTAGACGAATCTGCATCGTAGGCTGCCATATCTTCTCTCATAATGGCTGCTGTATATATAGCGATGTCTAAACCTGTTTTAAAACGATTTTGAGTAGCCATTCTAGCTACGCTTTCAGGATGTATGGCGTTCCAACTCTCTCCGTACTTTTCTTTAAGGGTTCTTACAGTCTGTAATGCAGAGTTGTAATTTGTTTTTGGTAAATTTTTCATAGCTTTGTATTGATTATTAGGGTTATTCTAGATTTTGATAATTAAGTCTCGTAAACTATTGCAGTAGTTGCGAGACATTTTTTTAAATGTGTTTATACGCTAAAAGGGTTAGAAACTCTTCAAATTTTTCTGAAACAACCAACTCATCAAAAAGACTGAAAGCCAATTCAAACTTGCTGTTCTTCATGTGTTCTTCACCGAATTCAGCCTTAATTTTTTTGACTTCATCGTTAAATAAGTCTTTATACAATTCCATATTAAATTTTCTGCCATCTTCAAGTTTTACTTCATTTTTTAACCATTGCCAGACTTGAGTTCTTGAAATTTCTGCAGTCGCTGCATCTTCCATTAAATTATAAAGGGCGACAGCGCCATGCCCTCGCAACCAAGCTTCTGCATAGAGTACCCCAACATTAATGTTTTTTCTAATTCCGGCTTCTGTTACAGTGCCTTTAGGAAGTTCAACTAAATCTTTTTCTGCAATGTTGATATCGTCGCGAGTAATATGTAATTGATTTGGCATTGGCATGTGTTTATTAAATTCTACCATAGCGACTTCAACTAATGCAGGATGTGCAACCCATGTCCCATCATGGCCATTTTTAACTTCACGATCTTTGTCTTGACGAACTTTTTCTAAAGCAGCAGTATTTGCTTTTTCGTCATTTTTAATTGGAATTTGAGCAGCCATACCTCCTATCGCAAGAATACCGCGTTTATGACAGCGTTGAATCACAAGCTTAGAATACGCATCCATAAAAGGGGTTGTCATAGTCACTTGATCACGGTTTGGCACCACAAAGTTTGGGTGGTTTCTGAATTTTTTGATATATGAAAATATATAATCCCAACGGCCACAATTTAAACCTACGATGTGATCCTTAAGTTCGAAAATAATTTCGTCTAACTGAAAACTTGCCGTGATAGTTTCTATTAAGACAGTTGCCTTAAATGTTCCGGTAGGTACCTCGAGGTAGTTTTCTGCAAATTCAAACACTTTATTCCACCATCGCGCTTCTAGATAATGTTCCAATTTCGGTAGGTAGAAATAAGGCGCAGTTCCATTTTCTAACATTATTTTCACGTTATGAAATACATACAGGCCAAAATCAGTTAAACTTCCTGAACTTTCTTCATCATTGATTATGATATGTCTTTCGTTTAAATGTAAGCCTCTAGTTCTTACTATTAGAACTGCTGTTTCTTGATTCAGATTATAAGATTTTCCTCGTTTTGAATCTAATAATGAAATGGTTTTATCGTTGGCGTCTATTAAATTTTGCTGCCCTTCCATAGTATTTTTCCAACTAGGTGCAGTGCTATCTTCTAGATCCGCCATAAATGTCTTAGTCCCAGAATTTAAAGCATTTATTATCATTTTCCTGTCTACTGGGCCTGTAATTTCCACACGCCTATCTTGTAGATCGTGCGGTATAGTTCCAGCTGTCCATTCCCCTTTTCGAATAGCTTCAGTTTCTTTTGGAAATTCAGGAAAATGACCTTTGTCAAATACTTTTTGTTGTTCTAAGCGACTATTCAATAAGTCTAATCGCTCTGAATTAAATTTTTCATGAAGCAAGGTTAAAAAGTGAAGTGCCTCATCGGTAAGAATATCCGGATAGTAATTAATGACATCTTTTGAAAAATTTAGTTTGGGTTGTTTTAAGTGTGTGTTTTCCATAATACTATTGATTTACATTACAATAATATAACAAAGATTCAGAATACACAAGCGAACGTTCGCTAAATATAGATATTCGCTAAATAATAACAGTCGCAAAAAAGCCTATATTTGTTTTTATGGAAGAGGATGACATCAAACTCATATTTGGATTAAAACTAAAGCAGATAAGAACTGAAAAGAAATTGTCTTTATTCGGGTTGTCTAAACTTTCCGGTTTGTCAAAGTCTTACTTGAATGAAATTGAAAATGGAAAAAAATACCCTAAGCCAGATAAAATTGCTACACTTTCAGAGAAACTAGAAGTTCCTTATGACCAAATGGTTTCTTTAAAGTTGGATAAAAATTTGGCCCCCATTGGTGAATTATTGCAGTCTAAAATATTAAAGGAAATACCATTAGAGCTTTTCGGAATTAAGGAAAGTAATTTAATAGATATTGTCGCCAATGCACCGGTAAAAGTAAACGCATTTATAAGTACCATAATTGAAATTGCACAGCATTATAACTTTAGCAGAGAAAGTTTTTTCCTAGCCTCTTTACGTTCATTTCAAGAAGCAAATAGCAATTATTTTGATGATTTAGAACAACAGGCCTTAAGTTTTTCAAAAGCCTATCAAGTGGATTTAACAAATTCTCTCTCTTCCAATGATCTAGAAGACATCTTAATTGAAGAGTATGACTATATTATTAACAATAGAGAGCTAAGTAAATATGAAGCCTTAGGGAATTTGCGATCTGTTTTTGTGCCTAAAACCAAAACCCTATTACTTGCTAATGGGATTGATGAAGGACAGCGAACGTTTATTTATGCTAAGGAAATCGCTTATAATTATTTAGAAATTACGGATAGGTTACATACTTTTCCATGGATTAAGTTTCAGAGTTTTGAACAGGTCCTCAATAATTTTTATGCCTCCTATTTTGCTGGAGCGCTCATAATTCCTAAAAATGAATTGGCCTTAAACTTGGAGACCATTTTTGAAAAAGAGACTTTTGATGAAGCTCTATTTCTTAAAATGTTAAGAGCTTTCAACACTTCACCAGAATTATTCTATCAACGTTTGACCAATATTTTGCCCAAAGCATTTAATATTAAAAACTTATTTTTTCTAAGGTTTACACATAAAGCAGGTTCTGAAGAATTTCACTTAAACAAAGAACTTCATTTATCACATCAACATTCACCTCGAGCTAATGAAAGCAATGAGCATTATTGTAGACGTTGGGTGTCCTTAAACGTTTTAAAAGAAATAAGTGAAAGTAAAAATTCTCATGAATTTGATATCCAAGTTTCTAATTACCCAGGTCATGACACAAGGTATTTAGTCCTCTCCTCTGCAACCAAAGATCCTTTTAAGCACAATCAATATAGGAGTATAAGTATTGGGTTACTGATGAATAAGCAATTAGAACGCAAGTTGAAATTTTTAGATGATCCGACTATTAAAAAACAAGAGGTTGGCGTGACCTGCGAACGTTGTGCGATTATTGACTGCAAAGTGAGGCAAGCTCCAGCAGTGATTTTGGACAAAGTCGATAGAAATAAAAAAATAGAAGTAATCGTTGAAGAATTAAATGCCAAGTTTCAGACTTAGGATCTGCAATGAAATAACCTGCCTATTTCTACTTGTTCTTTTGCTATCATTCCAAAAAATTAAAAACCGGGCTACAACCTTTAAATTTCCTATAGCCTTGGCTGATGTTTTTTTATAGTCTAGCCTTAGAACTTTTTCCACAAACTTTATAGCCTTAGTATATCCTCTTCAATAACTCAAAACCTTACCACTGTTACAAGACCAAAGATTTTAACATCTGCCGAAAAGCAACTGGCACAATTCAAAGCGATGTAACCAAATATGTCTTTAGTTTTTGATTTAGCATTCATGTCGCTATAAACTATAAGTGATGCTGCCATTTCGTTATTTTTTAAGCATTTGAGTGAATTCGTTCAGCGTTTTATTGCAAAATATTTTCAATTTCACTTGATTGAGCAATTTTACAAAGTACTAAATTCCGCATAAAGTTTGGTTTTAGTGTTCAAGCCAGTTTCCGACTCCTCGAACGATCTATAAATCAGGCTATAATTTAAGGTTTCTTTTTGATTTAATCTTTCCTGTTATAAATAGAGCAATTCCTCCAAAAACAAAAAACCCTGAAAGAAAATCTGTTCCATCATTTTCAAAAGAAAATTGCAAGATTATTCCAATTATCAACATTATTAATCCGATAATTCTTGTTCTATTCATATTTTTTTTGAGTTTGAATGTGTTACGAATGTTCGTTAAGCCAAGTAATGTGGAGTAAAAACACAAATGTATCGGTTTAGTTGATTATTACTCGATGCCTAAAATATTACTAGTTATTCAAATACCAGCTGTTTGATCTTAACCGATTTTACAATGGGTTTTATGATAAATAAACTTTTTTTTATGGCTGATTCTTCTCTAATTTAAATTGTAATCATCAATCCCATTCCTATAATCATCTCTAATTATTAGTATAGCCAATGAATTTAATCCTACAGATCCATATGTTTTTTAAATACATAGTTTCATCATTTCTTTATCTGAATCGTTTTGTCGGTATGATGCATTTTAAAATGATTTTCTCAAGTTCGTAATCATATCACTTTTTTGTTCTTTAAGGCCTGAATTTTTGTATTAAAAGCAATCAGAATTATCTGTAGTTTTTTTTCTATTCATATATATTGAAATCAGTCAAACTGCAACAATTATTGCTCCAATTAAAACTAATAAAACTCCAATTTTGTAAAAAGTTTTGTTCTAACTAGCGTCTGAAAGTTTTTAGAAAGAAGTGAAAAACATGTTTCTGCCCCAATGTTTACATTAAAAAGCTCACTTTACCCAGAAAATAAGTTCCTCTCTAATACCACTACTTTTTGTTGCCATCCCGCATTGTGGAACGAGAGAGGATTTGGCTTAAATCTAAGTCGTTTATAAAAATCTCGCTAACTCCAATACCTGCTGATATATCATTGAGCCTTTGGCATTTATTAAGCTGTCCGAAAGTTAAAGCAACAAACTGGTCGTAATACCAAATTAGACCTATAATGACGCAATAAATCGTTTCTTTTTAGCCTGCTTTTCATCAAAAATAATTACCGTAGCTAAGGCTATGCTAGTTATTTTTGATTTCAATCAATCAATCAAAAAATAATTCAATTTATTCATACGGCATTATAAATATAATTTGGTATAAGTTCTATACTTATGTACACCTTTATCTCTTTTGAAGGTACTGGTGCAACTTCTAAATAACCAATGGGGTACTAAATCTAAAACTTGTCGACTGACTGGTTTATCGTTATTTTTTTTCGCCCGAAGAGTCTTATACCAAATTAGACCTATAATGACGCAATAAATCGTTTTACCGATATGAAATCGGCACAGGCTTTTTTTGCCTGCTTTTCATCAAAAATAATTACCGTAGCTAAGGCTATGCTAGTTATTTTTGATTTCAATCAATCAATCAAAAAACCTGTGCTGAGCTATGTCGTAGCATAATTCAATTTATTCACACGGCATTATAAATATAATTTGGTATTATATCTGAAAAGTTTTTGGTAAAACTCAAAAATACGTGATTCTAAGGGCTTTTTAAAGTCTAGACTTTAGGATGCTAGTGATATAAAGTAATGATTTTACAGTCATCTTTCGAGTGTGAATTGATCTCAACATGCTAACACGAATTTCAAACGAAAATAATACTCCTAAAAAATCCTGCACAAACTATTTTGACAGGAGCTGTGTTAACTTTGTGTCTAGTTCATTTATTTTAACGCTTAGTTTTGATGTAAATTTTGGAAAGCGTTTTAAAAACACAAAAGATACTTTCCAAAAATAAATAGCAGCATCAAAGGAAATATCAATTGATGGAATATGAGTATGGTCTGTTAATAATTTATACCCTTTATCCGAAATAGTGTACCTTCTAATCAATAATTCATGGTTGACTAAAACAACTACAACATCACCCTGAATAAGAGCATTGGAATCTCTACTTTCTCCTATAACCACATCATTAGGAAACAAGGCTTCCTCATCAGATACCATAAATAAATCTGTTACCATAAAGGCTAAAAAATCCAAATTCCCTTCTACAGGGACTCTAATTGTTGGCAATGCACTGTAACTCTGAGATGTCTCAAAATTTTCTACAAATAACTTGCTATTCAATGAATTCACAAAAGGAATCTCTTTTAAAGATGCCTTCACTATTTGATTTATATCCGTTGTTATTCCCCCATTAAAACGCAATAATTGGTTTACAGTAACTTCCTTTGTCAAGAAATCATCAATAGATATGCTAAAGTAATTAGCAACCTTTATAATGGTGTCAATCTTCGGCTCACTCCTACCCTCTTCATAGGCACCTAATGTTGCTCTTTTCAGCGAAAATAGCTCTGCAAAAGCCTGTTGACTAAGTGCTTTAATCACTCTTATTTTTTTAATGTTTTTTCCAAAAAAGGACATAATTTGCTAATTTTATTTGCAATATAGTAAGTATTAAGTATATTTGAAGTGTCAACGAAAAAAAGTATCCTCTAATCGCTAGAAATATTTCAGAATAAAAAACAAAATACATGAAAGAACAATTTAAAACTATTAAAAATTACCTGATTGAATTAAACTATAACATCACGCACGAAGACGAGGACGAAGGCGTGCTCATAATTCAAGATCATGACAAGGGTATCAATAATTTAATATTAGGAATTGCAAGTCCCATTTTAATTATAGAGCAGTATATTTTTAAAATTTCAAATCCAAATAAGGCTGTTTTTCAGCAATTATTGCAAAAAAACAGAGACATTGTTCACGGTGCTTTTGTATTGGACGAATCTGGAGAAAAAGTAATCTTTAGAGATACTCTACAAATTGAAAACATTGATTTGAACGAACTAGAGGGATCTATAAATTCTTTAAGTTTATTATTAAGTGAGTATTCTGAAAATATTATCCAATTTTCAAAATCATAAAAACAAAACAAAAACAAAATATCATGAGTATATTCAAAAGATTATTTAACGTTGGGAAATCTGAAGCGCATTCTGCAATCGATAAAATGGAAAACCCAATAAAGATGACAGAACAAGGCATAAGAGACATGAAAAATGACTTGACAAATGCTTTAGAAGGTCTTGCGCAAGTAAAAGCAATGTTGATCCGTTCGCAGAACGATAAAACGCAGTTTGATAACAAGGCAAAAGACTACCAAAATAAGGCGATGCTTATCTTACAAAAAACTCAAAAAGAAAGTATTTCAGCAGAAGACGGAGATCGTTTAGCCAGAGAGGCTCTGGTAAAGAAAGAAGAAAATACAGAGCACTCAAAACGCTGTGGTATTGAAATAGAAAAATTCTCTAAATCAGTTTCTCAATTGGAAACCAACGTAAACAGTTTAAAGAACAATGTTGGTAAATGGGAAAATGAACTAAAAACCCTAAAAGCGCGTGTAAAAGTGTCTAACGCTACTAAAAACCTGAACAAGCAAATGGCATCAATTGACAGCTCTAGCACCGTTAATATGTTAGAAAAAATGAGAGAAAAAGTGAGTGAAGAGGAAGCTTTAGCAGACGCTTATGGAGATATTGCCAATGAATCAAAAAGTGTTGATGATGAGCTTGACCGCGTTTTAGACAATACTTCGGCAAGTGCAGAAAGCGATCTTGACGCACTCAAAAAACAAATGGGCATGTAATTCGTGTGCACTTCAGCATCTTTACAATACCAAAAAGCGCTTCTTTTATTAAAGAGGCGCTTTCCTGATACTAAAGAATCACTGCAAATAGTTTAGAAGGAGTATCTTTCTACAATAAAATCATAAAACTACACATGGGCATATTTGATATTTTTAAAAAAAAGGAAAAGGAAAGACACTTCGACCCCACCAATATTACCATTAGAGATTTAGGGAAAGGATATATTTTTGAATATGCAATTGAAACATGGACCGTCACTGCATTGTTCGAGTATGACTGGGGAGAGAATTATTTTACCAGAGAATTTGTCATCAAAAACGGTGCGACTGAAAAATTTTTAAACATTGAGGATGATGGTGGCTTAGTGGTAACTTTATCTGAAAAAGTAAAACTAAGAAAACTCGGTGAAATAACCTGTGACTATATGGATGCGCATCAAAAACCTCCTAAAAAAATAAAATATGAAGGCGTAAAATATTACTTGGATGAAAAGTCACCAGGCTATTGTAAAGAAATAGATGCCGATAACTGGGAAGAGTTGATTTCCTACGATTATCTAGACGAAGAGGAAGAAAAAACACTTTGTATCGAGCAGTATGGCGAAGAAGAGTTCGAAGTAACCAAAGGAATTATTATTGATGCACTTGCTATTTCTAACATTTTACCTAAAGGAGACAATTAATAGTTCTAAAAACTTTAAATTCAGCATTAAATTCATATTTATGAAAATTTTTAAAAAACTTATTATTTTAGGTGCACTCCTGCTGCTGAACTCTTGTGGAGAAGCGTCTAAAAAATACATAAGAACTCCCTTAGATAAGATCGTTACCACTTATATGGATACACAAAATTACAGTGTTATTCTAAAGGATATGGATTTTAATAAAGACACCAACAAATACTTACATAAATATAAAATTATTCTTGAAGAAAAAGTAAATACAACTGCTTCTTTAGAAGATGATTTCACCGTAAAATTGACCGACTGGGAAGAAGTTTCAGTAATTACTTTTGAAGAGTATCAAAAAGATTTAGGGATGACCGTTTTGTCAAAGAAAGATGGTGTTCTTGACAAAAAATCTGTGCCTGCAGGATATAATAGTCACGTTGGAAACTCAAAGTACGGCGGTTGGCAGCAACAAAGTAACGGTTCTTCTTTTTGGGTATATTACCTTCAGTATCGTTTTATGAGTTCTCTTTTCTATGGTTCTAGCCATCGATACTTCAGAAATGATTACGACTACTACAGAACAAACCATTATGGAAAAAGCAACTACTATGGAAGAACTAATACCTTTGGAACCTCTACCTATAAAAACACGAATGCTAGCTGGAATTCGAAATCACAAACCTTTAAAAACAATGTAAGGAGTAATGTCAAAAAAAGTTCTTCTGCATTAAAATCTAGAGGGTATCAGAGCAGCAGAAGCTATAGCAATTCCAGACAAACTTCAAGAAATAGTAATAGATACAGTAACTCAGGCTCTTCTCGCTCACGTAGTGGAGGATTTGGTAAATAACATACAGTAAACACTCACATAGTATGGAAGAATATATAAATATTATAGATTTATCTCACTCTCTTGGATATACCGTAAGTGGCTTGATCATTTTTATCATTGGAAAAATTGCCTATAAACTGATACATCCAAAAATTAACATTCAACAGGAATTAGTTGACAAAGATAATTTTGCATTCATCCTTTCTTATGTTGGATATTTTGCCGCTTTAATCATTGTTATTGGAGGTACAATTGTGGGAGAAAGTTACGATTTTGCCACAGATATATTACTTATTTTCGTGTACGGAATCCTTGGGATTGCCTTACTGCTTATAGCAGCATGGATTAGCAACAAGCTAATTCTAACGAAATTCGATTTAAAGAAAGAAATTATAGCAGATAAGAATGAAGGATCAGGTATCATAGAAGCTGCCATCTATATTGCAAATGGTCTTATTTTATATGGTGCTTTAATCGGTGAGTCCGAAACACTCTTAAGTGGGATAACAACTTTCTTGATTTATTGGATCATCGGAAATTTCGTTCTTATTATCGCTTCTAAAATCTTTACTTCTTGGATGAGTTACGATATTCATACCGAGATAGAAAACGACAATGTTGCAGCTGGAATTAGCTTTGCAGGCGCAGTACTTGCCATTGGTATTATTACAATGAATGCCATTTTAGACCCTTTTGTAAACTGGACCACTACACTGGTAGATATAAGCCTACAGACGGTATTAGGCTGTATATTACTTCCTATAATACGCCTTTTTGCAGACAAAATATTATTGCCAGGAAGAAAACTTACAGATGAAATTGTCAACCAGGAGAGACCAAATATTGGTGCTGGATTGATTGAGGCTTTTGCCTACATTGCTGCTGCTATATTGATTACATGGAGTATTTAAAAAGGAATTCATTTATTTTAAAATCAGCTATTTTTGCAACAGGCTTTGCAGGAATTGTAGCTGAATATACCCTATCTACATTAGCAACCTATTTTATTGGAAATTCAATTTTTCAATGGACTATGATTGTTTCCTTGATGCTTTTTTGCATGGGATTAGGAAGTAGATTGAGTAAGTTAATCACAAAAAATTTAATTCAAAATTTTCTAATTTTAGAAACCTCACTTTCTTTAATTGTTGCCTTTTCTTCTGTATTGGTGTATACCTTAGCGTCTATAAGTGAATACTACGGAATTGTTATTTATTCTTTAAGCATGCTTATTGGATTGTTAATAGGACTAGAAATCCCTTTAGTTGTTCGGATAAATAAAGAATACGAAGACCTGAAAAGTAATATTTCTTCCATTTTAGAAAAAGATTATTACGGCAGCCTTATTGGCGGCATCTTTTTCGCCTTTATTGGACTGCCGATAGTTGGCTTGGCCTACACGCCCTTTGTACTAGGTATTATTAATTTTTTAGTAGCCTTAATTGTATTTTATCGCTTTAAAGATAAAATCAACAAACGCAGTACCGTTCGATTGCAAGCTATTTTATTGGTTGTTTTTGCCATTTTAATTACGGGTATCTCTTTTACAGAGCCAATTATTCAATGGGGAGAACAAAAGAAATATAAAGACAAAGTTGTCTATTCGGAACAAACTGAATATCAGAAAATTGTATTGACCGAATGGAAAGACGAACACTGGCTTTACTTGAACGGAAACTTACAATTTTGCTCTATTGATGAGAAAATGTATCACGAACCACTGGTGCACCCAATAATGCAGTTGCATCCAAAACCACAACGCATACTTGTTCTTGGCGGTGGTGACGGCTGTGCCGTCAGAGAACTTTTAAAGTACCCCAGTGTTGAAAAAATAGACATGGTAGACTTGGATCCAAAAATGACAGATTTAGGGCGCAACCATCCTGTTTTAATTGACATCAATAAAGGAAGCATGCACAGCGACAAGCTAGAAATTTATAATAAAGATGCGTACATTTATCTCGAACAGAATACCAGTGATTTTTATGATGTTATAATTGCAGATTTACCCGATCCTAGAAGCATTGAGCTGGGCAGACTTTATTCCCACGAATTTTATTCTCTTTGTAAACGGAAACTAAGACCCAATGGATTGCTTATTACGCAAGCGGGAAGTCCATATTTTGCAACTAAAGCCTATAATTGCATCGATAAAACAATGCAATCTGCAGGTTTCAAAACCGTAAAACTTCACAATCAAGTATTATCTATGGGTGAATGGGGCTGGGTTATTGGAACCAAAAGCAATGACATAGATGCACAGCAACTAAAAGAAAGATTACAAAACATCGCCTTCAAAGACCTCGAAACAAAATGGATCAATACAGAAGCCATGCAATTGATGACCTCCTTTGGAAAAGAATTCTATAAACCAATCGATAGCCTTGAAATAAACAAAATTCACAACCCCGTGCTTTACCAGTATTATTTAGACGGGAATTGGGATTTATATTAACTATGAGCACAATGTATAAGCATACAGAAGCAAATATTTACAGCAGCAAGTTTTGGACCGTTTGCACGGAACCAGAAGAATTGCGGAATACTTTTGAACGCGTATTAAAAGAAGTTGACTTTACAATTGTACTTTTTAACGAGCACCATTTTACAGCACAAGGATACACCTGTTTTTGGCTTTTAAGTGAAAGTCATTTGGCGATTCATACGTTTCCTGAAAGTGGCAAAAGTTATGTAGAACTCAGCAGCTGTAATAAAATAAAACGAGACTTGTTTATTCTTAAAATAGCCACACTAAAAAATATAAGTACAGAATACAATACATAAGATGAAAAAAAAAGTAGGGGATTTTATCAATTATAACAAGTATTTTATGAAATTCATTTATACCCTTATTGTTTTAAATGTACTGACCTTAATTCTTGAATCGTATAAAGAATTAAAAGCGGAACTGTCCATTACCGTATTTGTAACTTTTGTATTGATAATCTTATCCTCTACTCTTATGTATTATATAGAACACGATGCACAACCAGAAAAATTTGCGAGTATTGGCGATGCCGTTTGGTGGGCGGTTGCAACCTTAACCACCGTAGGTTAGGGAGATGTGTATCCTGTTACTGCTTTGGGTAAAATATTAAGTGGCATTATTGCTTTGATAGGCATTGGTTTTGTAGCACTTCCCTCGAGAATCATTAGTTCCGTTTTTATTCAAAAAATTCAAGCTGAAAAGAAATAAAAAAAAATAAAGACTGTTGTCCAACCTGAGGAAAAAACTTTTAAAATATGATTTCAACTAAATATATTCTTCAATTTGTAGCATTGCTCTATGTTGTTTATTTTATTGGCCTTTTTATTCCCATCACAAAATTTGGTATTGTACCGCGAACTGCAAGTGGGCTTATTGGCATTTTTACTGCACCTTTTTTACATGGTGGAATCAGACATTTACTATCAAACACAATTCCTTTAATTACACTATTAATAGTACTAAATACCATTTACCCAACAAAAACACTGACTGTATTTTTATTTGTAACGCTCGCGGGCGGACTACTTGTTTGGATCTTTGGCAGAGATGCAAATCACATTGGCGCTAGTGGATTAATATACGGGCTTGTCGCTTTTTTAATTGTTTATGGAATCCTAGAAAAAAAATACATTCCAATAGGCATATCAATAGGTGTAGCCGTAGTGTATGGTGGACTAATTTGGGGAATATTCCCGTTTGTAAAAAGTTACATCTCTTGGGAAGGACACCTTTTTGGCGCCATTTCTGGAGTTATTATTGCCTTTTTGTTAAAAAATTATAAACACTAATACCAACTAGAAAAACAGCAATTGTTATAGAGAACCAAGCATACAAGAACATGATTTAAACTATTAAATCGTCTTTTTTAAACATAGGAACTTGTAAATTAACGAAGTTAATTGAACTACACCGTTTGATTGAATTACCCTTCGAAAGACACCTCAGTAGGTACAATTAGAATCTGGCAACTGTTTATCTATTTTTAACACGTAATGGTATCTTATAGCAGTACCCTTTTGATGCTGTAGATCCATAAAATAAGTGCAGAAAGAATTTTTATCGATTTCTCCTAATAAAACTCTTAGTTTTATTAGGAGAAATCGAAAGTCTCGGTTAATCCTAGGTCCTAACAAGGGGGAACAGATCAAATTATTTGAATCTGTTCCCTAGATAAGGTTCACTGTCCATTTATACCAATTTAGCTTTTAAATGTTGTATTGAAAATTTGAATTATACTACGACGTAACTCAGCACAGGTTTTTTACTTAGTTGAAGAAAAAAACATAAGCGTAGCCTTAGTTACGGTAATTATTTTTGATAAAAAGCAGGCGAAAAAAGCCTGTGCCGATTTCATATCGGTAAAACGATTTATTGCTACATTATATATTTAATTTAGCAGAAGTTCCCCAGGGCAGATCAGCTGAGCTTTTATATTTTAAACTTCTTTGACGCTGAAAACCTATAAAATATCTGCAGAAAGAATTCTTATCGATTTCCTAATAAAACTAAGAGTTTTAAAATGGATGAGAAAGTCTCGGTTAATCCTAGTTCCTAACAAAGGGGAACAGATCAAATTATTTGAATCTGTTCCCTAGATAAGGTTCACTATCCATTTATACCAAATTATATTTATAATGCCGTACGAATAAATTGAATTATACTACGACGTAGCTCAGCACAGGTTTTTTGATTGATTGAAATCAAAAATAACTAGCATAGCCTTAGCTACGGTAATTATTTTTGATGAAAAGCAGGCGAAAAAAGCCTCTGCCGATTTCATATCGGTAAAACGATTTATTGCGTCATTATAGGTCTAATTTGGTATTAATTACAATAGTCTCAGGTTGACTTATTCTGAATAAGCTCCAGAGGAATAGGTCAGCTCGTAACTATGGGTATAAATTTCGAAGACGATCCCAAACGGATCTTCGACATAGCACATTTTAAAGGGTTTATCCTTTGGGTAATATTCTCTTATCGGCATGCGCTGTTTTCCACCATGAGCTACTATGCTATCAACGAGATCTTCAATATTTGGATCTTGTATGCAAAAATGAAAAAGACCAGTGTTGAAAGGCTTAAACTCAGGAGCAGCTTTATCTCCGTGAGGAAAGCAAAATAACTCAATGCCGGTCCCATCGGAGGTGGACATATGAGCAATTTCGAAAGTCTCCCAGTCTTCACCAAACACATCAATACACATCATACCTATGGCTGTATCACTTTCTTTTTTGACCAAAGAGGGCTTCATAATAGTATACCATCCCATAACATCTGAGTAAAACTTTACAGCCTCTTGGATATTGGGCACAGTAAGACCAATATGAGAAAAGGACTTTGGATAATTTTCTTTTGTTTTCATGTTTTTCTTTTTTAAAGTGCGAATTAAGGATATATTCACCTCTTAAACAATATGTTACCTAAATGTTATATAGGGTACTAAACGAGTTAATTGTTGATAATCAATACGTTAAAATTTAAGAATGTCTAAAACTTTTTGTCCTTTACATCTCACAATGCAACTCATTGGTACAAAATGGAAACCGCTAGTATTATTTCACCTCTTAGATGGACCGCTTCGATCTGGTATCCTACAGAAAAAGATTCCTGAAATCTCAAATAAGATGTTTACCCAAACGGTTCGCGAATTAGAAAAAGATGGTCTTATCCACAGAACAGTCTATCCAGAAGTCCCCCCAAGAGTCGACTATACTCTAACTCCTTATGGACAGTCACTAGACTCTATTTTAAAAAGCCTAGACACTTGGGGGAAAGAGCGATTTATGTCATAGACCTTAAAAAGGAGTATCTTCAATAATTCATTTTCATACCAGATGTGACATATCGATTTTTTGAACTAAACTTTTTTTATGAAATACATTCTCATTACATCTTTAGTATTTTTATGTGGCCTAAAGTCTTGTACGCAAACCACATTTAAACCTGGCTATTATATCACAACCCATCAAGACACCATTCAAGGTTTGATTAAAGATTATGACTGGAGAGGTAACCCAGATCAAATTAATTTTAAGGCCTCCAAAAATGGAGCTGAGAGAACTCTTTTGGCCAAAGACATCCTTCTCTTTGAAATTCTAGACTCTTCAAGATACGTTTCTGTCAACGTGGATATAGACACCTCAGATGATAAGCTTACAGAACTCGATAACACCTAATTTTGTTAACCAACGCCTTTTCTTAAAAACACTTTTAACGAGTGAAGATGCTTCGCTTTATAATTACTCTGAGGGAAGCTATATCAAATACTTTTACAAGATAGATAAAGGTCCTATTCAGCAATTGATCTATAAAAAATACCTAAACAAATTCAAAAAAGTCAGATAAAATAATAATTTTCGCCAGCAGCTATTAAACGTTTTAAAGTGTGACGAAGTTTTAGAATCTAAGCTAAAAAATCTAGAGTACAAAGAGAAAGAACTCATGCAATTGTTTAAGATATACAATTCTTGTAAGGCCACTTCGTATATAACCTACAAGCGCCCGAAATCTGAACAGAATTTTTTCCTGTCTATTCGTCCAGGAATTCAAATAGCATCTCTAACCATAGCTGGGGATATCAGCTCACAAGATACTTCATTTGATGCCGAATCTAGTTTCAGGATAGGACTTGAAGCAGAGCTTATTTTACCGTTCAACAATCAAAAATGGTCTCTAACTTTAGAGCCTACCTATTATAACTATTCCTCTCGGAAAGACAAGGAAACCTTGCTAACCAATAGCTATAGAGAAGTCGATTACACCGCTATTGAGATTCCCTTTGGAGTGAGGTACTACCTGTTTTTTAGTTCAGATTTACAAGTTTTTTTCAATGCAGGATTTACCTATGCAATTGCTCTTAATTCTGAAATTGGAGGAACCACTGAACCTAGACTAGATATAGGATCTGAATTCAATTCTTTTTTGGGACTTAGCTTAAGAGTCAAAGACCGCTATAGTTTTGAAATTCGTTATCAATCGAGTCGTGATCTTTTGGGTGACTATTTTATAAGAACCTCAAATTATTCTTCAACTTCATTTGTGCTGGGATATCGTTTTTTATAGATGCATTTCCTTTTAAAATACCACTAAAAATCCCGTACATAAAAAGTGTTATACCAAATTATATTTATAATGCCGTATGAATAAATTGAATTATTTTTTGATTGATTGATTGAAATCAAAAATAACTAGCATAGCCTTCGCTAAGGTGATTATTTTTAATAAAAAACAATACAAAAAGAGGCGATTTATGAAAACAATATAAGTCTAATTTGGTAGAAGTTAACTTAACCTGTGGTACTCAATTTATCTAGGAGTTTCCCAGTAGGTTCCGAAGATTCTAAATGATCCAATCGTTCAGAATCGCAAGCCTCTATTACATTCATTTTAGAATTGAGGATGTTAGTTAAAATACTGACATGTTGTATGGACTGATAAGCCCCTGTATTTTCCTTCTGCATCACTTTATTATGCTCGTTTCCATAAAGCTTATTACTAAACACGATATGAGTTTCTCCTTGAAAGTTTACAATGACACAGAAATACTAAATGATATTTTTTATTTTAGAAATTTCACCAAGTTCAATCGCCTTTTTTTCATTACATTATGATAAAAAGAAATGATAAAAAAAATCTCCATTTTTAACATAATAATTAGCATTTTCCTGTCATTTCCTTCAGTTTATGCTCAGACTACTTCGGTAACCGTTCGCGCTAAAGCGAAAGATGCCAAATTTATAGGCACTTCAATTGGCGGTGCACAAATTATTATAAAGAACGCCCGTACCGGGGAAATTTTGGCCGAAGGAATCACATCTGGAAGCACAGGTGACACAGAAAAAATCATGAAAACCCCGCATAAACGTGGTGATTCAATGACGGATGATAAGACTGCTGGCTTTACTGCGAATTTAGACCTAAAAGAACCTGTTTTTGTAACTGTTGAAGCCTATGCACCAGTGCTAAAAAAACAGGCAGCTGTGCTCAGTTCTACCCAACTATGGCTCATTCCGGGTAAGAATATAGAAGGCGAAGGTCTTGTCGTTGATATCCCAGGTTTTGTGGTCGATATTCTGAGTCCTCAGACGCATGAAGGTATTTACACAGGAAGTGAGCTTGTGCTTAAGGCCAATGTGGTCATGATGTGCGGCTGCCCCACTTCCCCTAACGGAATTTGGAATGCCAATGACTATGAGGTAAAAGCATTGATCCAGAGCGATACTGGAAACAGAACAGAAGTTGAACTTAAATTTGCGGATAAACAAAGTACTTTTACCGCAACTGTAGCCTTAGAAAAAGGAGTCTATCACATCAGTATATATGCCTATGATCCCAAAACTGGTAACACGGGGCTTGATCAGACTTCAGTGATCATTAAATAAAATAATCTTGAAACAAGCTTTTGTAACGAATCCACAAGGAAAATAACCTATTTTTTGATTTCAATTTTTCCTTTCCCCATCTACAACAGCTCAAAAATTATTGAGTTCACGGCATTAACCCCTTAATATTTTTATAGCTTTCTGCTTGAATTCCTAAAGTATAGGTGAGTTCTCAATACCTAAGGATATGTCAATTCTAGACTATTACAAACAGTTCCTCGATGGGCAGAGCTGCTGTGTTAAGTATAAAGGCTGTCAGCAACAAACCAAGGGCAACCTACAAAAAGTGCGGCGATACATAGTTTTATTAGGAAAAGGACAAATAGAGCTTTGAGTAAAAGAAGTACCTTTTCACACCTGCCTACGCTGAGTTACAACGATACACTCTGGCACTACTGATTAATCACTATGCACCCTAACAGGGACCAAAAGAGCTTCTCTACTAAGGAGTTGCAGCAACCGCTGAAACACAATCGGCACGAAATCATCTGGATAATGACGCACAAGATGCCGTTCGATCATGCGATTGTGGGATGATGGCCATACGCTAACTTACGACATAAACTTGGAAAAAGATTTTTTAAGATGGTGGTCTTCAGCTGTGATAAATAAGAGGCTAAAAAGCGCAACAGGAAGAAAGCCAGAGCAATCCGAACATTAAACGATCGTACTCTTTAAAAGCAATCACTAGACTCTATTTTGAAAAATTCGTATATCTGAAGATATAGCGATCAAGATTATGAGTGTTAGAATTTATCTGCTGAGTTAAAAATTTAATTTTTTTACAAGAAGCAAAGTCTTAAATTAGTGCTTTTAAGAATCCGCACTCTATGATCAAAACCACTACTATTGTCGTCCTTTTTATCTCTTTTATATCAACAACAGCTCAAAATCTGCAGAAAAAATTTACTGTAAAACACACCTCAGAAGCCTTTACAATTGACGGTGTATTAAACGAATCTGCTTGGGCTTCTGCAAAGAGCATGGGGGATTTTCAACAGTACTTTCCATCAGACGATAAACTCGCTGAATACCAAACAGATATTAGGATACTCGTAGATGATGAAATACTTTATATAGGTATAAAAGCCTATACTTCTGGGAGTGATTATGTGATTCCGTCTTTAGAACGTGATTTCCGAGCAGGTGGCAGCGACAATATCAGTATTATGTTTGATACTTTTAATGATGGTAACAATGCCTTCCTATTTGGCATAAACCCCCTGGGGGTTCGCAGAGAAGTTTTTATTTCTGGAGGTGGACAAAGCTTAAACGGATTTACAACATCTTGGGATGTAAAATGGAAAGGGGAAAGCAAAATATATGATGGTTATTATACTGCTGAAATGGCTATTCCACTGACCTCCTTTAAGTTTGCTGAAGGGGAAACCAAGTGGCGTTTCCAAAGCTATAGGTTTGATATGCAATCGAATGAACGCAGTAATTGGTTTGTAATTCCCCAAAATCAGAGTGTTATCAATTTAGCTTTTATGGGTGATATGTTTTTTGAAAAGCCTTTAGGTAGATCAAGAACGCCCTTAGCCATTATTCCATATATTAACGGTATTGCGGAAAAAGATTACAGTACAGACCTCTCAAATGCCTCTGTAAAAGTAGGGGCAGATGCGAAAATAGCTATAGGCAACGGGATGAATCTAGATGTGACTTTGAATCCTGATTTCTCAAATGTTGAGGTTGATGCTATCTTTACCAACCTTACTCGTTTTGAAATTAATCTCCCAGAACGCAGGCAGTTCTTTATTGATAATAATGATTTGTTTGGAGCATTTGGCAATAGTGCTGATGCTAATCCTTTTTTCTCTCGCAGAATAGGCATCGCTACAGATAGTCTTGGTAATTCTGTTCAAAATGACATTTTAGGAGGCGTTCGACTAAGCGGTAAGCTCAACAAAAATCTTCGTCTAGGCTTCTTAAATATACAGACTAACAAGGACGCAGGACAAGAGATTGCCTCCAATAACAATACTATGTTGGCCATTCAACAAAAGGTATTTAGCAGGTCGAATATTGGATTCTTTTTTATAAATAGACAAACTACAGGATCAGAAGATTTTATTGATGATAAAGACACCTACAATAGAGTCGTTGGGATAGACTATAATTTGGCTAGTGAAGATAATGTATGGAATGGGAGGTTTTATGCACACACCTCTTTTCAGCCTGAAGATACCAATAACAATTATTCAGCTGGTGCTTCATTAGAAAAAAATACAAAGTATTGGAACGTATCTTCAAATCTTACTCATGTTGGGGAGGGTTTCCGGTCCGACTTAGGGTTTATAAGAAGAAATGATATCATCCAATCTAGAACCTCTGTCAGACGCTTATTTTGGCCTGATAAGGGAGCTGTTAATAATCATAGATTAGAATTTGCGCCTACTCTAATTTGGAGACCAAGTCTTGATTATAAAAAAACCGATCACGAATTTGGACTCAATTATAGAGTTACCATGAAAGATTTCACAGAATTTGGTGTGAGTTATTCAAACAATTTTATATTTCTAACTCAACCTTTTGATCCTACTGGAACGGAAGGTGCTATGGAGCTTCCAGCAAACCAAGGTTATACTTTCAATTCAGTTGAATTTAACTATGCCAGCAACAGCGCTGAAGTATTTTCATTTAGCAGTACCATTGGTATTGGTGAATTCTTCAATGGTCGGCAATATTCATTTGGTGGACAAGCTTTATTAAGATTACAACCAAAAGTAAGGCTGAGTGTCGATATCAACTACGACAAAATAATATTACCCGACCCCTTCCCTAGTGCAGATCTTTGGTTGATAAGTCCAAGAGTGGGCATTACTTTTAGCAAATCTATATTTTGGTCAACTGTATTTCAATATAGTAATCAACGAGATAATCTAGGGATCAACTCCAGACTACAGTGGCGCTTTGCACCCTTATCCGACCTATTTATTGTTTATAATGACAGTTACAGTGTGAATACTATTGAACCCAAATTTAGGTCTATAAACTTAAAGCTTTCGTATTGGCTAAATATTTAAATTTATTCCTCTACCCGTTTTTTTAAGGAAATAAAAGAAGTCTGAAGGCCAAAAAAAAGTAAGTCTGAAGGCGTTAAAAATCACGAAACTGGTAGACTATATTAAATTTTCATCCTGATTTTTCTTTACCATATAATTCAATTGAATTAGTCTTCTTACCTTTTTATGTAGCCTAAAACCTGTAAACAAATCACATGTTAACCTAGTTATTATATCACAACCCATCAATACAGCATTCAAGGTTTTAGTATAGACTATTATTCAAGGATTAATCCTGGTCAAATTGGTCTTAAAATTTATGAACCTAGATTTGATAATTTTAATACCCAGCTGCTTGGCCATCCACTCTAGATTCTGAAGCACCCAAATACACTCCATTTTTATAATCGCGCATGATTCCTTGATACCTTCCAAAAAAGCTATTCCCGACTTCGACTTGGTGTCCTTTTGCTCTAAGTTGGCGCGCAACCTCGTAAGGAATTCCAGACTCTAAATTCACCTGACCTGTGGTACTCAATTTGTCCGTGAGTTTCCCTGTAGGTTCCGATGATCCAGAATGATCCCATCGTGCAGCATCACCAGCTTCTTGTACATTCATTCCAAAATCAATGATATTGGTTAATATACTGATGTGTCCTATGGGTTGATAAGCCCCTCCCATGTTTCCATAGCTAAAAAATGGCTTGCCATCCTTCATCACAAACCCTGGTATAATCGTGTGAAAAGGACGCTTTCCAGGGGCGTATACATTAGGGTGCTTGGAGTCGGTAGAAAACAATTCACCTCGATTTTGAAAGCTAAATCCAAGTCCTGGCACTACAAAACCAGTTCCCATCCCTCTGAAATTACTTTGTATTAAAGACACCATATTGCCTTCACTATCAGCAGTAGTTAAATACACAGTGTCTCCATTTTCAATGATTTCAACACCAGTACTAACATCTTTCATCGCGGTTTCACCAATCAGCTTTCTGCGTTTAGCGGCATATTCTTTTGAAAGTAAAACATCATAAGGCACCTCTTGAAAATCAGGATCTGCATAATGCTTGGCTCTATCTTCGTAAACCAGCTTTTTGGTTTCTATAAAAGCATGTAAAGTTTCCGGTGATCCATACCCCATAGACGTCAAATCATAGCCTTCCAAAATATTCAGCATTTGTAAAACGGCCGTTCCTTGGACGTTCCCCCCAACTTGATAAACATCGTAACCTCTATAGTTGGTTGTAACGGGTTCCACCCATTCAGAACGCTGCTTTTCAAAATCTGTATAGCGTAGATGACCTTTATTTTTTACCATCCATTTATCTATCTTTTTTGCGATCTCACCATTATAAAAGGCATCTCTACCCTTTTTCGCCAACACTCTTAGTGTGTTTCCAAGATCAGGATTCTTAAAGATTTCGCCTTTATAAGGGCCACGACCATCAATAGTGAATGTTCTATCAAAATCTCCTAGCTGAGTTTTTAAAAAGGGGACACTACTCCTCCATCTAGCAGAAATAGCTTCTGTTACAGGAAATCCATTTTCAGCATAGTGAATTGGAGATTTGAGAATTTCTTCCATCGGTAGAGATCCAAATTTTTTATGCAACTCAAACCAGCCATCTACGGCGCCTGGCACAGAGACGGAAAGTAAATGATAAGGAGGAATACTCTCCTCGTTGATTTTATCTAATTCTTTTAGTAAATCCTCATAAGACAAACCTAAAGGTGAACGCCCACTAGCGTTTATAGCATACAGCTTTTGAGTTTTCTCATGCCAGACAATGGCAAATAAATCACCTCCAATGCCATTTCCTGTGGGTTCCATAAGACCTGTAGCTGCATTTGCAGCTATAGCCGCATCTATGGCATTGCCACCCTGCTTTAAAATATCCAATCCAATTTGAGTGGCTAAAGGATGACTTGTCGCTACCATCCCATTTTGTCCTATAACTTCAGATCTTGATGCAAAATTAAGCCCGCCAGCTTCCCTATCGCCTTGAGCGAATGAAGGATTTATGTAAAAAAAGCAAATAAGAATTATACACACTGTATTTTTAAGCAATGGTTTCATAAAAAGGTCATATTTAAATTAGTATTCAAAAAAAATAGAAATTTATTTTAATATAATTAAGACTGCTTTATGAAGCTAAAGTTAAATGCCATTGTCATGCATAATTCAAGATCGATTAAAAAATCAATATTTGATAGATGAAAAGAACCATTCCTACCCTTATTTTAGTATTCTCTTTTATTCAGGTTTTCGCTCAAACTGAATTTAAAAAGGGATATTTTATCTCAAATAGTAAAACAACAACCTGTCTAATAAAGGATCTTGATTGGAAAAAAAATCCCTCTGAATTTGACTATAAACTTTCAGAAAATAGTGAAGTTCAAAAAAGAAATAAGCAAAATACAGATGAGTTTGGCGTTGATGGTAAGTTCAAGTTTGTGAGTGCTCTAGTGGACATTGATAAATCTACTGATGATATAAGGCGAATCAAAAATAAGAAGAGGCCAGAGTTTGAGACTGAAAAATTGTTCCTAAGAGTTATAGTTTATGGAGAAGCAAATCTTTACTCTTATACCGAGAGCAATTTAGAACGTTATTTCTATAAATTGAAAGAGACTAGAATTACTCAATTGATCTACAAACGCTACATACTCCCTAATAGAAGTACTAGTGTTGCAGAAAATAATGACTATAAACAATGGATCTCAAATAATCTCATGTGTGGAGACCTATCTATCGATGATATAGAAAAATTAAACTACAAAGAGAAAGATCTTAAGAATTATTTTATAATTTATAATAAGTGCAATAGCGAAAAACCTAAGTATGTTGAAACCATTGAAAAACGAAAAGTTTTCAACTTGAATATAAAAGGGGGAATAGATTATAGCTCTGCCAAGGTCGTAAATACCCAAGATGGTGGACGAAATATGGATCTGGGTAACAGTACAGATTTTCGCTACGGTATCGAAGCTGAATTTATTCTTCCTTTTCGAAATAATAAATGGAGTATATTCTTGGAGCCAAGTCTACGCTCAAGTTCAACTTCTGTTTCAGAACCAAGAGATAATTTACAAGGCGGTTTCTTAAATACTGATTTTGAATACAAATCTTTAGAACTCCCTATTGGTGTAAGACATTATATCTTTCTAAACGAAGGTACTCAGTTATTTTTAAATACAGCTTATGTGCTTGATATAAGGAATAACGATACTTCTGTAGCCTTCAGTAGATCTGATGGATCGGACTTAGGAGGAGGATATAGAAATTTAAGGTCAAAAAGTAATATATTTATTGGCGCTGGAATACGTGTTTTCAACAGATTAAGTGGTGAGATTAGATTCTATACAACTAGAACTGTATTGTGGCAATTTGTAAGGTATTCAAATGCTGCTTTAGTGGTTGGGTTTAGGTTATTTTAACTATCAATATTCCAATTATGTTTACTTAATTCAACATTCCTTATCTCTAATTGTCAAGTTATAAGTTTTAAAGCTGATACCTTTTTTCCCTTTTGATGTTGAATTATCTTTGGCATAAAAATGAAATAAATTGAATGAAAAATTTAGTTTAAAAGATGACATCATTTTTTTAAGGTAAACCATTAGGCTTACTTTGTAAAAAATTAAAACACGCTAAAATCAATCTTTCTTATATATTCCACGATGCTTATTCTCCTAACTATTCACTCTAAAACTCTCTAGTTCTGATAAAACGCACTCACTCTAAAATAGATATCTTAACTATTGATTTCTGGAATGGCAACCGGTCAGAGATTAGACAAGATTATGAAAGGGAAGTTCTGGAAGCTGTCCTTGAGGCTACAACTTTAGAATTTGGACCTTGGAAGATTTCAGAAAGTCGAGCTGACTATCCTGGAAAAGAGGAATCGCTTGCTTTTAGCGAAAAAAATCATGATCTCCTAGTCACTATTGCCGGTAACCAGAAGTTTAAGCCTGAAGATATCCTTATGATTTCTAAACCTCTTGCTAGAAATCTATTGGGGTATCGCATTCTTATAATTAATGAAAAAGATACCTTTAAGTTTAAAGAGGTCAATTCAAAAGACATAAAACAATTAAGACTAGGTATTCCAGAAACATGGAGTGATGCCCCTATTTTTAGAACTAACGAATTTAAAGTAAGTGAAAAAGGGAGTTTTGATGACGTTTTTAAGAGGCTAGTCTCAGGAGAATTCGACTATACTACCTTTGGTGCAAATGAAGTGGAAAGCATTTTTAAAAAAAGAGCTTCTCAACACGCTGATTTAAGCATAGAAAATAGCCTGATGTTTTTTTATCCGTTCCCCTTAGTGTTTTATGTCAATCCCAAACGACCCCAATTAGCTGTGCGTGTTGAAAAAGGTTTAGAAAATATAGAAAACAACAGGGTCTTAAATGGTATTTTTGATTCTTATTACAAGCTTTTAATTGAGGATTTGAACTTAAAACACAGAAAAATAATAACCCTAAATAATCCATTGATTCCCGATGAGTTTGCAGATTTGAAACCAGATTTAAGATTATTAAGTCTATAGAGGATATCTAAATTACTTTAGATAAAAACTTGGCTAACAATAAAATCTAAAGTTTATAAAACCCTCTAACCGTTAAACATCATAAAAAAACTCTTTAAGCTCAAAAACAAGCAAAACAAGATAATCAGAAGGCCTCCTACGTTTTGAATCCATGTGTTTTTATGTTCTCCCATTACCTTTTGGTTGGAGACTATCACCAAAAGTAAAACGGCGATAAAGGGCAGTAAAATCGCATTGCTCACTTGGGCGATTTGGATGAGTTGAATTGGATTGATTCCCAAAGACGAAAAGAAAACACCTAGAAAAAGAATACCTCTCCACGTCCATTTAAATTTAGGATGGGAGGTGCCCACCTTCCAACCCAAACATCCTCTTAGAACATAGGCTGCTGCCAAAGCGGCTGTTAATGTTGAAGTGATCCCTGCCGCAAACATACCGAAACCCAATAGGTATTTAGCATAAATCCCATACAAGGGCTCGAGTGTTTCTGCCATATCCAAAATAGAAAGCAACTCCTGCTTAGGTAACCTAGAAGCGGCAACGACCACCGCTATGGAGACTAAACCTCCGAGACCTATCGCTATAGCCGAATCCCATCGGGCTGACTTTAATCCTTTTAGACCCTTCCATTTTTCCTGAACAATAGACGAGTGTAAAAACAAATTATACGGAACAATGGTAGTTCCCACTATCGCCAAAAGAGTGGTTAAAGATTCAGAAGGCATTTTAAATAAAACCAATCCTCTTAGTAAAGCTTTATAATCTGGTTGGGTTATGACTGCAGTTGCCAAAAAAGATAGACTCATCAACACGACCAACACAATTAAAATGCTTTCAATTTTTTTATAAGAATTCAAATTCAGAATAAAAAAGCAAATGGTTCCGATAACAACTGGTAAATAATCCACTTGAAAATTACCGAAATGGATTTGGGTATCTGCATAGATAACGGAGAAGCCCATGACAGCCCCACTTATGTTTCCTGCTTCATAAGCGGCGTTTCCCAAAACAATAGCAAGAACCACTAAAAGCATTAGAATTCCTCTTAGTAAAGGGTGTTTTACCACATGCCGCATAGCAGTTCCTAGATCTTTTTGAGTTACCAAGCCTACCCGAGCAGACATGTTTTGTAAAACGATAGTGGCAAGAATAGACAATACTAATGCCCAAATCAGGTCCATCCCAAACGTCACCCCTGCAATGGAACAGATGGTGATGGTCCCAGGACCTATAAAGGCAGCAGCCACAAAAGTGCCAGGACCAAAGTATTTTGAAAGACGTTTAATCATTTTGGGCGTTTGTCTAGTGCATATAAAGCAAAAGTTCCTAACCAATGTGACCCCTCGTAAGTGTCTCCAAAAAGATGAGGATAGGCCTTTACAAAATGTTGATCCCCCGTAGTTTTGAGATGATACAAAGCTTCATACCGATTGGCCAATTTGTATAAATTCCAAGCCCGACTAAAGTTTAAACCCTCCAGATGCACCAACTTGCCATCACTCCTATCGCTCACCTCAGCGACCTCAAGACTAAAGTATTTTGAGAATAGACTTGGCATAAAAGCTCTAGCCCAAGACTCAAATTCCTGTTCTGGTAAAATCTTACTCATCAAAGAAACTTCCTCAAGACAAGGCGACAGAAAATCATAACCACTAGGTTCCCAAGTTAAGGGACAGCCTCTATCCTTTAGGTAAAAATCTTTAGAACGCTTAATAATTAGGGCTTTAATCTCAGCCTTTTCAAAAGTCTCTGCATAATCTAAAGTGAGTGACAAGGCAAAAGCAGTATTGGGGTGCTCCCCTACTCGTACCGGATAAACAAGCTTAGGTAAAAACTCAATCATTTTAGTTTCCAACACCTCTACCAATGGCATTATAGTGTGTAACCAGACCTTAGCTTGAGGATCTTCCCAGGTCTTCAGTTCCTTAGCAAGAGTGAACAACCACGCCCAACCGTAAGTTCTTTCAAAATTTTGATTATGTTCAGTTTCAAAGAATTCTATTTCTTTTTCTATGTTTTCCTGAGTGAGGCGTTCAGAAAGGGCAGATCGGATGGAGTTGCCTTGCTTAAGCTCTGGGAACTGTTTAAGCAATTTTACAAGCGACCACTGACTATGCACTGCAGAATGCCAATCGAAACAGCCATAAAAGGCAGGGCGTAATTCTTTAGGCCTTGCTAAATCATCTTCAGAACCCAAAACTTGGCCTAACTTATTTGGAAACTCTTGAGTGATGCATTCCAAAGGGAGTTCCACTAGCTTTTCAGCCTCAGTGAGGCTAAATTCAATAAAGTTTTTATTCTCAAAAGGAGATTTGCTTCCACCCTCTTGTTTTGGAGAATCTTGGCAACTCCATAAGGTTATAGAAAGAATAGATATCCAAATAAACTTCATAAGCCGTTTTTATGGCCAAGATAATAAATTGAAGTAGAATACCTTTCATAGACTAAATCAAGGCTTTAAATAAAAACACCTTATCAAAAAAGCAAATACAGAGTATACCAGATAAAACTAAAGATAAGCACCAAAGCTTCCCACCTATCCAGACGTTTAGCTTTTCCCGTAAACATAGCTATAAACAAGAAAACGCTACCGCCTAGCAATACAAATAGATCTAAGTTGAAGGAGGAATTATAGGCTATAGGATGAATCAAGGCGGAAATAGGAACTATAAGCAGCACATTAAAAATAGTAGACCCTATTAGATTGCCAATGGCGATATCGGCATTGTTTTTAAGGGCTGCAACAACTGAAGTGACAAGCTCTGGCGAAGATGTTCTCGCAGTAGCAATAGTGAGCCCTATTACTTTATCACTCACTCCAAAGCTCATTGCTATCTCAGTTGCGCTGGTGATCACTAAATGTCTTCCAAAGATTTGGAAGGCAAAGCCCACAATAATCCAAAATAAAGCCACAGGCATACAGATCCATTTATAGAACAAATTTAAAGGCGATTACAATCTGTTGTTGGAGGTTCGCTCAATAACCTTACAAAGAATTCCTATCTTTAACCCAAAAACAATATGACACCTATAGCCTTTATTACAGGAGCCACCAGCGGCATTGGCCTAGCCACTGCCCATAGATTTTCTAAAGAGAAATTCAAACTCATTCTTTGCGGCAGACGCCAAGATCGCCTCAAAGCCCTACAAGAAGAATTATCTGCCCATACCGAAGTAACGACCCTTTCTTTTGATGTCAGAGATCAGCCTGCCGTTCAACAAGCGATAGAAAGCTTACCTCAAGACTTTCAAGATATCAGCATCCTTATCAATAATGCTGGTAATGCACACGGTTTAGACTTTATCCAAGATGGAGATACTGCAGACTGGGATGCCATGATAGATATCAACGTCAAAGGTCTGCTTTATGTGTCTAAGCCTATCATCCAGACTATGATCAAAAACAAAAATGGTCATGTCATCAATATTGGCTCAACTGCAGGTAAGGAAGTCTATCCCAAAGGCAATGTGTATTGCGCTAGCAAACATGCTGTGGACGCTATCAACCAAGGGATGCGTATGGACTTGTGCGAACATGGTATTCGAGTAGGTGCCATCAATCCAGGTTTGGTAGAAACCGAGTTTAGCAAAGTCAGATTTAAAGGAGACGATGAGCGTGCCGACCAAGTTTATAAGCGTTTTAAAGCTTTGCAACCCGAGGATATTGCAGATATCATTTGGTTTACGGTAACACGTCCTTATCACGTCAACATCGCCGATTTGGTGGTGATGCCAACCGCACAGGCTAGTAGTACAATGATAAAAAAAAGCTAAATATTTTCTTTTGATTTTGGGGCAAGTGAGCTTCAAAGTTCTACGATATCACTAGCTTCTAACTTAGCGTTGGCTTCATGCTGGGATCTAAAGAGGTCGTTAACTTTCAAAGACAAATTCAACTATAATTTATACCAATTTGGCATTTAAATGTCGTAAAAATAAATTGAATTATACGACGACGTCACTGATCGCAGGTTTTTGGATGAATTGAAGTTGAAAATAATTAGCGTAGCCTTAGCTAGGTTAATTATTTTGGCTCTAGTTTAGGTCTGCGTTGATATTAAGTTTTCATATCTAGATTCGATTTGATTATACTGTTTCAATGTACCCAGAGCAATTGTTTCCTCCACAAAGGCATTGGCTCTATCGCTT
>Ga0306864_1000109_pt1 | contig 38306 bp, 24 predicted proteins | sample AntRauTorckE5430_FD_190448 | JGI IMG/M metagenome (GOLD analysis project Ga0306864, IMG submission 190448) | Saline lake microbial communities from Rauer Islands, Antarctica - Metagenome Torckler E5 #430 (v2) (version 2) | ecosystem: Environmental > Aquatic > Non-marine Saline and Alkaline >...
GTCGAGAGAATATAAAATTCCCCTATTCTGCATCTGCGCTGCAATTTGTAGAGTCTTGCCTCCTGTTCCTGCGCAGTAATCGGCAACTTTATCGCCTGGTCTGGCGTCTAGAAGCGCAGCAACAAGCTGAGACCCCTCATCCTGCGGTTCTACAATACCATTGAGAAGACCCGGAATTTTCCCTAGCGGAACACGATGTTTGAGTCTTATGCCGATCGGCGACCATGGCGCAGGTGTTGCATCAAATCCAGCATTCACAATATCGCGTAGTGCATCATCGCGTGTTTTACATTTGAGTGTGTTTACCCGCAAGTCGAGCGGCGCAGCTTGCTGCAGTGCCCTCGCTTCGGTCGTTAAATCATCTTCATTGTCAAAGACATCATTCAATCCACGCCATGCCCAGTCTGGACATTCCAGACGTGTCTGTAGGTCCATCCCATCGACTTCCAGAGTACTTCCAGTAGATCCTGCGATATTAATAACACCCTCTAGCCACGGATACAAGACAGTAAGCTCGTCAACAATATTTGTGCCGCCTATTTCCCCAATATAGCCTCCACCAAGTGCGGTAATAACACGGTGCTCCGCTGTGCAATCGAGACCTGCCTCACGCAATCGCCAGTCGATGCGATATTGACGACGCGCCACTCCGAGAAGCAATTCTCTGAGGGAATTCTGATCCTGGGAGTCAAGATCGGAACGTTTGGAATATCGTCTAAGTGCAGCGTCTAAGGGAATATTTCGAATAGATTGCTCTTCAAGGATTTCAATGGCAGAATTGCAAATGTTGGGTGATATGGTGTTTTGACGAGGCGTTGTTGACAGGGACAATACTTGTATGTGGACTGGCAAAAAGCAAGCGAAGAAAAGCACCTTAATGGCTTTCTTCATAGTCGAGAAACCTTCCATACCTGAGGGTAGCTAAGGTGTGAGGACGGTGGATGCTGATGTACCGGCCAGTTTGAGGTTCCAAACGATTGTATGTGCTACTACTGCACTTACTTACATAATATCATTGTTGAGTGATGATTGATGATGGATCGTTGGTCGTTGGAGTTTGGTTGGTGGTAAATTACGCTAAAAAGAAACCGTGGTTGAAACTTGAAACTCACTACTCACTACCATATAAATAAAAGGCCTAAAATTACATCTAAGGCATTCACGTTTCTAGAAAAATACAGACATAAAGATACAAGTTCCGCGCTGTTCCTATCTAACTATTTTATTAAAAGGAACAAGAAGGAACACAACATTAATCATAGCTATTTTACGACTAAAAGAAATAGATTCTTGTTCCGCAGTGAGTTCCTAACTTACTTCGAGCTTATTGCTACATAAATCATAACCACACTACCTTACTGACTTAGTTAGTCAAGTGAAGCAAAGTTTCAGGAAATAACACCACACCACAAGAACCAATAAAATGTCGTATTCATTGGAAATCAAGATCACCCTGCTCCAAGGCAAGGACTTGGTGGCCAAAGATCGCAAGCTGTTTGGCCTTGGAAATAAGGGCACGTCGGATCCTTACATCCAAGTCTGTACCCCTAATCCTCGAGGCGGTGGCTACAAGGTATTGGGGAAAACCGGAACCAAGATGAAGACATTGAACCCAGTATGGAACGAGACGTTCTCGTTGACGCTTAGCCAGCAAGAGATTGACGCAAATGCAAATGATGCTAGCTTTTTCAATGCCGAGTTGAGAATCTTTGATTTTGATCTAGCTTCTAGTGACGACTCAATGGGAAACGTCTGTGTCCCTCTACTGGCTGGAGGGGGAGAAGAAGTCTGCGATAGTACCACGACGGAGTGGTACAATGTCGATCCAAATTCGGCCAAGAATGCTTGTGGAACAGTTCAGGTGAAGCTCCAAAAGACGGTAAATCGTACTGTCAATCTTGTACGGGGAAATGCCTTGGGCGTTGCGGGCTTGACGCTTAACAATAACAACAAGATTAAAGTTGGTTTGGCCTGGGATATGATTGGACGTACAAATGTGGATTTGGATGCTTCGTGTGTTGCCTTGACCCACGCTGGTCTCATTTCTATGGAGAACACGGTATATTACGGAAATTCAACCAATCCGAACGAATCTATTGTTCATTCGGGGGATGAAAAAGAAGGAGACGAAGTAGGAGATGATGAATCCATTATATTTCAGCTGGACCGGGTTCCTGCCGATGTGTTGGCTTTGTATATCCTTCTAACGGTGGCCACACCCGGCATGAAATTGGGGCAAGTGAAATCGACGCAATTCCGTGTCTCGCAAGTTCCTTCGAACGAGATCATTTGTACCTACAATCCGGCCGCTTATGCTCTCAGCGAAAATGCCACTGCCATGTTTATGGTGCGCATTGGACGAGCAGCGTTGCATTCTAAAGAATGGGTAATTAGTCCCATTGAAGAGACGCATCCCACTGCCCGCGACTTCGGAGGTCTCCTGCCCCATTTGAAGAGATATACCAAAGACCTCCTTCCCAACATTCGCGTCAACCCGTCCGAACGTGTGGCCATTATGCGAAAACACGGCAATATTCGGTTGGCTGATTATTGTGCGGGGGCACAGTTACCAGATCCTGTCACTTTTGGTTTGGCGTGGGATATTACGGGAGGTAAAAATATTGATTTGGATGCCTCGGCGATTTGTTTGGATGCCAATTTGAATCTCGTTGATCAAGTCTGGTTCCAACAACTCAAGTCCAGAGATGGATCCATCCTTCATCACGGAGATGAACGAGAAGGGGATGAAGTGGGAGACGATGAAAAGATGGATATTTATCTCTCCCGGGTTTCTCCCAATATCGAATTCATTGGATTTGTCATCAATTCCTACAGTGGCGTAGAATTAGATGATGTCGACCGTGCTTCTTGTCATTTATTTGATGGCCGAACAAAAACCGATATTGCATCCTACGCACTCACCAACTCGGCCGAATTAGATAAGCACACCGCCCTCGTAATGGGATGCCTGTATCGTGGAAGTTCAGAGTTGGCAGGGGATTGGTGCCTCAGCATCATATCCGAAGCAGCGCAAGGACGCACGGTGCAGGATAATGTGGACGAATTGCAAAATTATTTGAGACGCAATCCCCCGCAAGCGCCTATTTGTCAGCCTGTAGAAGCGGAAATTTCGGTCGAGGCCGAAATTTCGGTCGCAGGTGATGCGTATCAGATGCCTGCTTTCGTTCCCTATGAAGAACCAGAGATTTCACTGCAGCCAGCAGCAAGTACCTCTGCAGGAACCAGTGCTGCCCCTAAGAAATTGATCAATATCAACGGTATCACCAAACTGAACCCGGAATGGAAGAAGTGGAAAACAGCACAGAATGCTTAGTACCGCTGGTGCGTGTGTTTTCATGCCCTGTGATAGCCTGTGATGGTTGCTTACCCAAGAAGGGAATACGCACATCTACTCACACACGTCGACAAAATTAAATGAAGTTTGAACCTTGATGTTTTATACAAATTATCATTTACTACCCCTGCACTCTGCGGCTTCATAGTATTATTTATATCCAATGGTAGCTTGCCTAGTACTAGTAATACTATTTCTCTGCTGGCGCTTCGACAGTGGAACGCGACGGTCGTCCTGAAGACCATGATTAAAGCGTGGAAGAACCCATCCTTTACGGTAGTAGTCTAAAATACCTCCCTTGGAACCCGACGATGTGGGCTGCATTGGCTTTATTACTGCAGTAGCGTCACTTACTAGCTAGCTAGTCTCGAGCCACAACGGAAGTGGTAACGAGAACATTCTGGACGAAGACTTATTCCTAAACAATGCATCTTTTTCTCTTTTCAAATCATCTGCAAGATTGCGTTCATAGATTCCTGCGGCCATATGATACTTAACCTATAGTTTGTTATCAAATCTAGGCATAAATTCACGATTCACTGCGTGAGGATATTCATCGAACCAAGCACAATCATGAGTTACTGTCGCAGACCATCGTCGTTTAGGATTGTACATGAGTAAGTTTTCAAAGACTTCAAATCCTGACGGGGACAAGTCTGTGAAGATGTCCATCAATGTGCCCTTAGTTTGATTGGAATTGACTTCATTATGTGTAACCGCAAAAGGAAGTTGTACAGTGCCCCCCTTGACTAATGGCATGTCCAAAAGATCTGGCCAATCCTTCACAGTCGGCGATCCCAACACCTCCACAATCTTTCCAATTTGATCTAAATCATTCTTGCCACGAAATAAAGGCTTTCCTAATATAAGTTCTGCGATCACGCATCCCGTTGCCCACTGATCAATAGCCATGGAGTATGTTGTAGCGTTGAGCAATAGTTCTGGTGGTCGATACCACAAACTCACAACTCTGGGTGTAAGATCCATATCTAGCCTCGCTGATGGTAAATATGATGGCAAAGTAGCAATTTCATCTTCGCAAACTCCCTCCATCTTTCTTGCCAGTCCGAAATCAGCAAGCTTCAATAATCCTCGATCTTTATCATATAACAAATTGCTCAATTTTAAATCACGATGAATGATACACTTCTCGTGGAGATGCACTAGTGCAGAAAGGAGTTGTTTGGCAAGGCACTTTGTCTGTGCAAGTGTGAACGGTGACTTGGAATATTTACCATAATGCTCATCGATCAGTTTGGCAAGGTCAAAATGTAAATACTCAAAGACGAGAAATACACTGCTACAATTGGATCCTACAGCGACCTCTTTCAAAACCACGATATTTTCATGTCCGCCATCCAAAGAAATCTCACGAAGAATTTGTATTTCTCGCAGAGTTGTGATGGGAAATCCGTCACTTGCTTCAAAGTGAGGAAGGCATCGTTTCAATGCAACAATCTTTTGGCTATCATTTGTGCTGGCTTCCTGATCAATTGCCTTGTAAACTATTCCGTAGGTACCTTCACCTATTCTTGAAATCTTTTTGTACCGCTCGGATACGTTGGGGCATCTTCCGTACGGCGATGTTAGTGGGTTATCTGGCTTCTTCGTGGGGTTTAATGATGATTCATTTATAGTGGATTGTCGTGACCTTTTGTAAGTTGGTATTCCTTTGATGGTGGAAGAAAATCTCTTGCGGGCTTCACTGGAATTTCTTTCATACTTGGCCTTGTCCATACTGCTTCTCGTCTCCTGAGAAAGGCACACTGATAAATAGCTAACAGAGAAACTGTTGTGAAAGACTCTGTTTTTGATTTGTAGTCTTCAATAATCACAGTAGTAGTACGTAGTAACTTATTGATGTTGTACATAGTTGCATGTTAGATGTTAGATGTCGGATGTCGGTCAGATGATGCGAAGAGGTACTAACTAGTCAACAAACTAATCAATGTAGAATGGCAGCCCCGGGAAAATTGGGAAAGCGCAAAAAATCCCACCACCGACGAAGATTGCACAACTGAAACTCTTCTTCTGCCGAACTATTGGGATGCAGAATAATTCATTACACAGTCGGGATAATTTGAGTGTATTGATTTGTCAGGACAAGTTCAAGTAGTGCCACTCGCTCTAGCCCTCAAAATACCGAGCAGGATTCTCTTGCAATTGTGAGACTGAAGAAGATATGAATTCCGATAGGCTATCTCTAATTCCACCTTTATCCCACGGAATTCAAAGAGATGCCGGCAGCGGACAGAGCAAAATCGATGATGAGCTTGAGATCAGTGGCAGCGGTATCAAACGAGTCCTCTCAAATCTATCATTTTCTTTGAAATCTTGGACACAACGAGATCGCTTGTCAAGCTTTGACACTACAAATGTTAGGCGAAATTCAATGAAATCAAATAATATCTCGGAAGAAAACCTAGACGAAAACCGCTTATTTAGGTCCCTTGAAGATGCCGGCAGAGACGCAGATGGAATATCTGCAGTAGAAGTTTGGATACTGGATCGCACAAACCAGGGATCTCGTTTGGTGCAACCCGAAGGAGGATTTTGGTGCTCTCCAGATTTTGTTCCAGATGACTATGATGCCCTGTCGCGGATTGAAGATAAAGGAAGGGCTGATTATGAATATGCCCATCCTTTGCTGCCGGGGACCGGTTTGGCAGGAACTCTTTGGAATGATAGACTGCATCATGTTGATGACGGACAGAGGAAAAAGAGAAATAATGACTTGGGCACTATACAAGAACGAACCATTCGAAAACGAAAACCGTTATTCTTGCCTAATCATATACCCCTGAATAAATCGTTTCAGTCCATGACAAATTTGCATGCTAATTACCGGACAGGAATTGGAACAGCTATGAATATCAGTAATTCAAATAACTCAGTAGGCTTCACATGGAGGCACATGAAGTCAATTCTGGCAGACCCCTACCAACCCACATTTCAGAGACTCGTACTGATGGAAGAAGCTGGATTCTCAATTTGTGCAGGAATACATTTCGACATCCAAGGTACTGAAGGAATCGTTCTGTTTTTGGCAAATGATGCAATGCCTGTGTCTAGACTGAATGCAGCTGATAATTTAGACTACATGCGAGCTGCAGCTAATCTTGTTGGCTCTGCAGCTGCAATGACACTACATCGCATGCGGCTCGGCGCTCGGCTTGGTTGTGTACCAGCTAGTGACAACGAAGTATTGAAGAAAGGGCATATTATTTTTAATCATGTTTCGACTTACATTCAAAAATTGAGGGGGGGGAACTTGCAGCCACCAACTTCAATGCCATTGGACGAAGCGTCGCTAACATTTATTGGAGTGTTCCTAACCCTAGTGGTGCTACATGCTGCATCAGACTGGATAGAGAAAAGAACCGGTGCACAATTTATCCTTGGCCCCTTTGGTGCATTGATGACACTTCAATTCGGCCTCACAATGGCACCAGTAGGTCAGCCGCGTAACATTCTCTTTGGACAAATTATTGCGACAACAATCGGCTTGCTATTCTTGAACATTTCCGAAGATTATTTGCACAGATATTTACGTATTTCACTTGCAACTGCGACTGCAATCGCTACAATGCTAAAACTTGGTGTAGCTCACCCCCCAGCTGGCGCCTCTGTATTGATAATTGCATCGGGAGATTATGGATGGAATGTATTGCCCTCCATGCTTCTGTCAAATATAATCGCAATTTTGATGTCAACCCTAATCAACAATCTTTCTGAGCAGCGACAGTATCCGACATTTCTACACATCGGAGAAAAAACACTTTCTGACGCCTTGTGTGGATTTTGTGTTCCAAAAGACGACCCTTCATTTGCTAATGAATTTATCAAGAAACGAAGCGCTTCTTTACAAAGAAGAGAGGCAACTTTCATTCCGATCACTGATCACCAGCAAAATGAGTTTTCTAAGAATACTGGAATCGCTACTAAAGAACGTATCGCAAAATCATCGACAAATTCAATTGGCTCTGGTCGTTCGAATAAGGAGCCTTTGCCTGTGCTTGCAGATGAAGAAGACGAAGACATCGGCTTAGATATTTTCTCCAATGAAGATGACGTCCTTACATCTGTATTTATGACCGAGCAGAAGCTTGCCACCAATCTTACACCTACGAGTACAACCTCTAGTCAAACTGGAAAATACACAGTTAGCGAGGTCAACAAAACAAATCGAGCAAGCGAGAATCGAACTTCCTCAATCATTCCATCCCTTCAAAGTCAATGTTCGCTGTTATCTCCTCTCGAAGAAATCGAAAGTAACCCTTTCAAAAAGAAACGAACAAAACCAGCACGCATGCACTTGAACTACGGAGCTATGTTTATGGTTCCCATGTCTCTAGGTCATGAACTTGACAGAGATGAAGAAATGGCAGACGACGATTCATCGCAAGAGTCGTCATCTGACTTAGAAGATATCACATAAAGATGCAAGCCTTGATGGCATTTTGTTTTTAAAAAGTGAGTTTCTTTTCATTATAGACATGTAAAAAAAATATGTTGGAAGCAAGTAACAATCTCATGCATCTAACGTGATCATATTTGCGTATTGTGTGCAGTTAAAATAATAGCCTACTGGCTGTTCATTGGATAAATAATGAATGCATTCTAATCTGCACAAGTCATTGCATTTTAATGGCACCAAGGATCATACCACAAACCACAAGTAAGTGTTGAAATGGATTATGTAACATTCGAAATGTGTGAAAAAATCTGTTTCACTCTGCTGAGGAATAACAGTAGGATCGGTGAGAAATGCTCAAGCAAGAGCATTCACGATCTATTCGCTTCCATTATTTGAGAGCATCTAGTTACGATGATTCTTAGAGTTTTTCATGATGTCTGCTTTGCGATAACATCAGCCACCGCATCAGCCTCATACGCTGCCTTGAAATCAGCATATGCCATAGACTTGTCGCTGGCTTCGTAGACATTCTTAGCTGCTGCGTCATAAGGGATAGACACATCAATGGGCTGCTTGGACTTGACGAGCGCAACTGCATCAGCCTCATACGTTGTTTTAAAGTCAGCATATGCCATAGACTTGTCGCTTGCTTCGAACGCGTTCTTAGCTGCTGCGTCGTAAGGGATAGACACATCAATGGGCTGCTTGGACTTGACGAGCGCAACTGCATCAGCCTCATACGTTGTTTTAAAGTCAGCATATGCCATAGACTTGTCGCTGACTTCGAACGCATTCTTAGCTGCTGCGTCGTAAGGGATAGACACATCAATGGGCTGCTTGGACTTGACGAGCGCAACTGCATCAGCCTCGTACGTTGTTTTAAAGTCAGCGTATGCCATAGACTTGTCGCTGGCTTCGAACGCGTTCTTAGCTGCTGCGTCGTAAGGGATAGACACGTCACGACCTTCTTCCTCGTCTTCGTCACTTAAATCATCAGACATTTGATTGAGAAGCTGATCTGCGGTAACTGTCACAGATCTAGCATCATGAGCCATGATGATTGCAAGTGTCAATGCGATATCTTCTTGCTTAGAAGAAGCTGGTTTCCCATCAGGTCCTGTCACAACTGCTAAAAGACAACTTCTGGTAAGAGTTCTTTTACTGAAATAACTATTCTGTGCGAATGAAGAAACACTGGAAAGTACAGCGAAAGTAAGAAGGTGTGACATGCTACTGTATTTCATTTTTGAACAAGGAACTAATATCTAGTTCGTAGTTTGTATTAATAATAAGGAATCGTCTTAGTTTCAACACTTTTTTCAAAAAGACGTGAACTTTTTCCGATCTTTCGTTTCTTGTCAGTTCAACATTTGACGCCACTCGGATCCTACACGGACAAGTTATCAGCGCTCAAAACTGATGCTGGTCTGATGCTCAAGTCCCGCAAAACCTCTACGACACCATAATTAATAATTACTGAACCTATCATATCGATTATCGATACCAGTGTGATGAAACACCAGCCTAATCACTAATCAACAAAAGCTGCAAGGCCTCACACGAACATTCGTCAATAGCCATCAAACAGTGATGCACTCCAGCATAAGAATCTTATCTCATTTGCGAGAGTTAGCTAACATATTACTATTTTTATTTACTCACTGTTCAGCTCTGTTTAATGTATTGGCATCCATATCCCATATCGTGGTATCATAGGCGGCTTCCCTTTCTTGCTTTCAAAAAGGATGCTTTCTCTATATCGTCGTCCTCTCGAGACTTCCTCGTGGAATGTTCTGTCGAGCCCAGGTATTGCAAGCTTGACTTCTGCAAAGATAATTGTGCGGTTATTAAAATACAATGCCTTGATGGCAACTTAACGGGCTACCATTGGTGCTCGATGGTGATTCAAATGCATATTCTAATGTTCTTCGCAAAACTAGCTCAGTCATTTGTGCGTAGGATGATGCGTTGGTAATGGCAAGATGTACAGTAGTTTCGGGCTTAAAACGAAGGCAGCATATAGCATGTGGTGCACCTCAGCAGCAAAGACCACTTTCACTTTGTGAATTCTCCACTCATTCTTCATCAATTGTGCCCAAGCCCTCCCAAAAGTTTGCTACAGGCCGGTTTTTCAAGTTATCATCATCATCTATTGATAACCCATCGCTATCGTCGTCATGGCGGCTATATCCCTCGTCAAATTGAAATCGAGTCTTGCCCGCGGGACGAGTACCGGTGGTATCAGTTGAGTAATACATTCTTTGAGAAATATCAGTAAGAAATTCTCCAGAGTCAACAGACAAATTCATGTTGTCACACGAGTTGCTGATTGTGTTCCTGGAAGGAAGAGATATACTTGATTGAAAGCTATCAGAACTAGAGCTATCTTCAGCATTGTCATTATGCGAATATAAAGGCTCCACCTCACGAAGAATCATGCTTATATCGGAGAAATAGTAATCTTGCTGGATAGGCTCAATGCAAACTTGTACAGCAGCCCTAAATGTACTTACAGCTGGGTGATTCATCTTGTAATTGTAAACCTTGTCCCCAAAAAATACGACCAAGTTGAAGAAACCCTGTAATGGTCGCACAACTAGAATGTACAGATTACCTTTGGCCATCGTTGCATCAAATGATGCCCCATTAAACACACATGTGGCTGTGATTGAAAGCCCCAACACATATGAGCAAGCTTGAATAACGACTGCTTTCGAACTTTCATCTTTTGGAGTTGGCATAATCTCATCGTTGCTGCCTTCATCGCTACTAGGCAAGTGCGAATGATCAGCATCCACAGCAGTTGTTCTTGAGTCCCCGTTTTTTTTGCTATGATATGACATCACCGTGCTCATCAACAGGGCAATTACTGCAACGTACGGGATCAACGACATGATCACAAAAATCACTGGCATCAGCTTCATGAGCATTTTGCGCTCCCTATATTCGGAACAAATAGCTTCTTCCGTACCATTGAATTCACCGCACCAATATGGCATGGGAGAAACACTACACCAAGGAACAAATGGTGAAGGATTCACCAAATCTAGTCCTAAGAAATATATGGATAGTAGAGGGATGGCGGGGAACGTAAAACAGCATATATGCAGAGCACATTCATATTTCGTTTTCATATTCCGTTCACTGTTTAGCAGCCTTCTCATACATTGAAAGTGATACACGGCAAGCATAAAGTTATACCACAGTGAACTTGTAGCGCCAAAGTAAACGGAGCAAAACTGAAATGTACAAGTACACGTTGAACCAATATGCATGCCCTCAAATTGAGTGTAGATCATATCTTTAGGCATAGGGAGGGTTGTCAGTGCTATTGCAATAGATGACATCAAGTCAGATGAAGCCATACCGAACATAATTCTATGGTACGTCTTTGTCAGTTTTGGCACTGATCGCATCAACAGGAATATAATGAGACTGGATGAAAGTGCTGATACAAGTCCACTAGTTCGTGCAATGGTAGATCCAATAGCTGCAGTTTGCACGGTTTCGATATATATTCGAGGATCTTCAATCATTCGGTTCTGCATATTCGGCTATTCCACCTTTGATTGGTCTTCCAATCTCCTCTATCTACTTTCGCCACAACAGGCTTTGAATGCTGATATTGTGTGAAGAATGAACTAGGATTATGTCAACATGTAAAGTGGACTTAATAACAAAATGATTTACATAGAGAGCATACGTGCACTACTTTACAGCAGCTTACAGCTTACAGCATACAGCCTGTTTTCACATAGAAGTACGTGATGAATTATTGTTAGATTTGTTTTTGATCGTACTCTTTGCTTGTCATCATACCGTCGTAATATTTATTGGAATAAGTAAGGTATAAGTGTGTGCATTATGTTGCTAATGTCGTAGAACGAAATGCCGTTAATTGATTTCATTTTACTATTGACACATCGACGTCATAATCCATCCTCTCTGCTCAAATGAAAATGGCAGTAAGTAGATCAGGTAAAATAAAAAATAAAATGTTCTGCAGAACAGAAGAAGAATGTAAAAATTAAAATTTGGATTAAACGGTCTCTCTAGCTATTTCCATTATATATAAACTCAATAATACTGCTGTGTGCTGTGTGTTGTACGTATCGTCATATAAAGCAGTGTTGCTATCGCCAATGAGGAAGTACAAATTCAATCTACAGCAACATCAAGATCTCAGATCTTTGGCTGTCTTTCGAATACTGTTAGGGGTCTACCTAATGTATGACATAATATCGCGGCTTGAATATGGAAGATTCTCTCTCAACTGGTATACATCCACAGAACATTCATTTTTACATCCCGATGATACGCCCCATAAAAGTCCTGTTCATAAAATTTGGTTTTACCGAGGAGGTGAAGCACTCCAGCTTAGCCTCTTCGCTTTTACGTTTTTGCTTAGTATCTCATTATCCGTTGGATATAGATGCAATGTCTTCACAAAAACACTTCTTTGGCTTAATGTTGTTGCAATGCAGTGCAGGTGTATGCCTCCACACGACGGAAGTGATACATATGTAAGAAATCTTCTCCTTTGGTGCATCCAATTACCAGTGGAAAAAGTCTGGACTATAGATGCAGCGCGACATACTGACACTGCGAAGGAGCAAAGAAGAACTTCCTTTACATACATCGAGAATCGCACAGCCGTATGGGGGATTCGATTACAGATGGTGTTCATGTATCTTGGAACTATCATGAATCGTACATTTGATCGATACGGTTACTCAACTGCAATCTTCAGGAGTAAATGGCTTCCACCTCAGCTAACTGCAGTTCACTATTCGCTTAGTGGATCTTTAGCTGCACGAGAATGTTGGTTGGGTGATTTTGTTCGATCAAATCTTCACGTTTCACAATTTATGACGTTCACAGCAATGTTGATTGAGGGATTTGCGCCCATTCTCTGTTTAGTCATGGGAGATAAAACGTACATCCCTGCATTTCTGTTATTCAAGCTTCATTTTGGATTGTTGGTATTGATGAACCTACCCAACTGGCAATTAGTTGGAATGATTTCAAGTATTATTTGGCTTCCTTCTTGGGTTTGGGACAGGATCCACTACAAAGTTGCATTAAAATTTCCTAGAGTGGTGAATTTACCGCGTCCTTCGTCTCCTATTTCATTGGCAAAGAAGGACATGGCTGCTGTAGACACTGGCGACAACGCGGTCAAACGCAGGAGAAGACCTTACTTGACTTACTTCTTTTTTTCCTATATGCTGTACGATTTTGCAGGCAATCGGAAGTGGATAAATAAATTTGATTCAGGGGATATAGGAGAGTTTTTACGCTTTTCCCAATGGTGGGTCATGTTCAATGGTCCACCTACAACTGCTTCCCAGGTTATGCTTACGGGAACATTGGAAGGACAGGAGCACATCAATGTATGGGAATGGATGAAAACAAATGGAAACATTGAAGTTGTAGACATGGAATCTTTTGAGCACAAGATATGGACTAACTTTACCCATGTCTACCCTTCATCCAGGTTTGAAAGAACCTTTTCCGAATGGAGTAGAACTGGGAAGACAGCTGATCGCTCAAGGCATTTCCTCAATAGTCTCTGTCATTTATTTCCCTTTGAAAAGCTTTCATTAAGGATACAATTCCTGAGGATTGAGCCTCCTGGCGGAAGCAAGCGTTACACAAAAGAGCGATCTGACTTTGTCAGTGAAGGCGTATGCTGACTATATTGTAATTGTAATGGTACTAAGATATTCACCCACAATACTACTGTGCTTGTACTGTTTGTAGACTAGAGAAATGAGTAAGACTATTTAAATTCTCACCGCTGATGAAAGTGATTAGCCGCCCACCCTTATTTCAACGAAAACCAATGTGACTATTCAAGCTAGACAATGTTAATTTTAACGTCCACCAGCAGTAATGGGCTTCATAGAATTAATAAGAGGCAATTCCACATCACCAATCTTCCCTTGAACTGCATTGTCCCTGTAATGAACTTCTGGTATACCAGCAGGTCCCTTCTTTGGGGCAGTGGCACCGTCCCCATGCCCCCCTGGACCACCCTTACCCTTCTTTCCCACAAAATTCATCACCATGGCAGCAACAGATATCAACAAACCACCTATCTGCACACTATTCAAATGATGACCATAAAAGTAAATACTCGCCACAAGCGTCGTGACCTTCCTCGCCAAACCGATGATACTACAAGTGAGCGCTCCAAACTTGGAAATAGTGACAAATATGAATACTTGCCCCATGGCACCTGTCAACCCAAGGGCCACCAAAACAAACCCCATCTCCTGACACATTTGGAGAAACATGTGAACCTGATTCAAGACCAGAAGCGAAACTCCGGCAATGATAGTTTTTCCAAGTTGAATATTGTACATGAGATCAAAGGGCCCTACAGAATGCACCGCCATGAGTTTATCTTCGTATGCTCCCGTTCCGCCATCAAAACAGAGGGAGATGAATAAGAGTATGATTCCAATGAGTTGACTGCTGCTGGAGAGCTCGCCATCTTCCCCAGACTTTTTGGAGGAAGAATCTCCACCTCCCATGAAAAGCCCGACTCCTGCAACAATGAGGCAAACATTTAAATATTTTCGAAGAGGGTATTTTTTGCCCATGAACGCTCCCATGATCATGACGGGTACAGGCTTGCAACTCTTGGCAAGTACTTGGATGGGAAAAATGACATATCTGCGTCAAATCAAGCGGACAATCAATCCATTGTGGAATCAAGGTTAGAATAGAAGAAAGGAAAGAGACCATGGATCCATTTCGCATGCATCCACATCATGATGAAGAATATAATACAAAGCCAAGCTGTGCTCACCTAAGACTCCTGACACTGCAAAAGGTGCTTCCCATACTGGTCATTCCCAAAACAGCAAATCGTGCCGGTGGGATAGTGGTGGGCGTTTCATCTCTCACGTGCCTTCCAGCTGCAGCCGTACAGGTGTACAGTAAACTAGTCACGAATAAGAATGAGAGTTCATGCAATTTTCTCCCTCCACTGGTAGCATATTCGAGCAATAGCCCATATCCCACAAATGACATCATGATTCCAAAGAAACAAATGGCGAGCCATATGACTTTCCCCTGCGAGTTGAGCGAATCATGGTTATCAAATGACTGATTCGTACAATTTTCTTGTGTATCGTATAGATCATCAAGTTGTTGTTGTGCTTCTTTATCGTCCGAGAGCAGACCATGCATTTCTGAATGGTCTTCTTCTTCATCATAGCTGATATTTCCATTAGAGGATCGCGATCGTGATCGTGAGGAGAGGCCTGCACTGAGTGCCTGATGGATGGAGGAAGGGTCCAGGTTTGGGTCTATTAGTTTATTTTCAGATTTGATGGGTGATGAGGGTGCAGATCCCGCAGCACGATCTGAAGATTCTTGATCGTCAGCAGATATTGATGATGATGCGGCAGCAGGTGACGATTGATTGCTGCTGTTTTTGCTATTATTTTTGCTTTCCTTGTTGTTGTTACTGGATCGGTTGTTATAGAAAGGCAATGACGATGAGGCTGCTCCTCCTGCTGTCAAAACTTTTGGCGCTGGCATTGTTGATCGAATGCTACGAATATAATATATAATCTGTAGGGTCACTAATGTGGAAGATATCGAGTAGGACACGCAAGCTGTTGGCGGATATACTTGACCTCCTTTGGAAGAGCAAGAAGCAAGAATGCAATTGGTATGATGGTATGATGAAGTTATAAGTTATATGAACACAGGTTGCGTTGGATGTTTTGGATTTTGGATGAGAGGAGGACGGCAACAAGAAGAAGCAACAAGCTAGCATATGCAATAACTGTGGAATGAAAAAACTGTGGAATCCCCCTAGCTTGCGTGATACAATGTCCCAAATGAACATGGTAACAATCTACCTACCCAACAAATGGTTTTATTATCCACGTAGAACATGACTATTTGGGAGTGGAATTCCACAGTTTTTGCATATGCTAGCAAGCAAGCGACAAGAGCAACGGCTCATTGTGTGTGTTGACTTATCGGAGAGATTCAATGATACCCCCTCCCATAATAAACATGAAAGGGGGGAGGGTCATCCTCTTCTCTCTTTTCTTCTTTTGCCTTCTTCTTTCGTCTGTCCCCTTCTTCTTCTGGTCACAACAACACGAGAAAAATCGCCACCTACCATTTTCAATTTGCATTCTCATCGATCGTGATCACATCATCAACATTCATCGTTCATCTTTCATCTTTCATCTTTCATCTTCCAACTAAACTACTACTGTCAACATCCACAAACAGTACACAAATTGAAAATACTGTACTATTTAATCGTGAATACTTTACCAACATGTCTGCTGCAATTCTACAAGCTCCCATCCTACAAATACCCTCCATCTCCATGCGATCACCGGCACTGAGAACATCATTGAAAGACAATCAACAGAAAAGAAAATCATGTACTTCCACAGAAACACAAAATAGCCATTCAAATGCATCTCACAAGTGCGCTCATACGACTGCATTCCAAGAAAATACTCATATTCGCATGGCAGCACATTGTATTCAATCGAGCAATCACACCATGCCAGAGCTATCGTTGGATGATGCAGAGATGACGAATGAAATTACAAAACAAGATTCCAAAGAGAATCTTCATGTTCCTGTTGGCGAGGAAAATACCTGCAGTGGTGTTGTCGTTAATGACGATATTGATTGTGCTCATCATGCCATCATTCCTTCTCAAGGAACAATGCAGGAATCCGTGACTGAAAACTATGCATCAATAACATTAATGAAAGAGAATGTATCATCTAGAACGAAGGAGACCCACGAAGGTACTACTGTTGTACAAGGTCAAAAGGTTCAGCAGATTGCAACCTGCACGATACCCATGGATGATGCAAAGGCAACAGTTCCACTAACAGTAGAACTATCCTGTGAATCTGAGCCTCCTACAGCTATATCGCATACATTATCATCAAGCGATGTCGTGCCTTGTGCAGGCGGACCGGCACTACTGTATTCGTTCCTTCCATCACCCACGACCACGACATCGACATCGACATGTACCACATCAACAACTACGAGTACCCCACAAAGTAATGATGATATGCCTCACAAGGGCCTAGTCAATTTAGGTAATACATGCTATCTCAATTCGGCATTGCAAATGCTAATGAGTGTCGATGATTTCGTCGCCCAAATTATCGATATCTATGAAAATGATTCAACCACCGATACATGTACGTCTATTGACACACCATCAGAAACTAGAATGTGCGATGCTGCGGACATTGGACATTCCGAAACGCAGGCATCCGATGATTTCCCACAAATAGAAAGGCAAATGGAAGAAACCGACCGATATCCGCTACGGGACGCCTTGGCGCAATTCTTTCTCTCCGCGAGGCAGACAAGAAACGATAACAGCGACGATGAATGCAATCAGCTTTACAGCAGCACTGTTGTGGATCCTACTAATTTGAAAAGAGTTATTGATGAGAAGACATCACTGTTTGCTGGGTTTTGGCAACAGGATTCTCATGAGTTTTTGAGCACTATTTTGGATCTCCTTCGTGATGAAATTGTTGAAGGGGAAGCTGCGGTTAGCGAGGGACAGAGTCGAGAAACGCATCCTATAGAACGTGCAGACAATGGAGATAGAATCGAAACTTCAGACGACAAGGAACTATTAGAGGACTATACTAGTACTGGCACATACACTGACATTGGCACTGACACGTCATTGGGGGAAGTGCTCGAGGAAGATTTCGTTATGATTGAGAAGGTAGATACTCAAGAAAGTATTGAAACTGAAGAGAGCCATTATGCAAACAAAAAACCACGAGTTGATAGTTGTGCAAGTATCACGAAGGTTCGGTCATTCTCAGAGCTGAATCTTAAAGGCATCAACACACTTTTACATGGCGAGGAAGAAACATTGAGACGAAAGAAGGAGATAGTGCTAGATAAGCCTTGGGCGGCGTTAGAAACTAGCACTTCTGATTTGCAATGCAAATTAATCGGCGGACGCATTGCGGTCATTGTGTCTGAACCAAAAATTCAACTGAGAGCGCAATCAGCCGAACTTGAAAATGACTTATTAGATAGGCTTGGTGAAGTTGAGTCATCATACAATACCAACAGTGACGATGAAAATGAAGACGAAAGTGAAAGTGCCACCGATGATGATCCAGCAGTAGTAAAACCGTTATGGACAGACAATGTAGTTGACAATTTCTTCACCATGGCTGTCCGTACACATCTTACTTGCGATTCTTGCAAGTATACAAGGTCACACGAGGAAATTTTCCGCCACCTTTCAATAGAGATTGGGCCAGCAGACGAAGAGAATAATCTCGAGAGTTGCGAGGAAAGGAGCATACAAGAAGGACTAAGAAAATTCTTTGAAGAAGGAAATCGAGAACTGAAGTGTGAGAAATGTTTTTGTGAGAGTGCAACGCAGTCGTCCGAGATAACAAAATTGCCGAAGTCGCTGATTGTCCATCTGAAACGATTTATTGTGGATGTAAGTGCAGATTACACTTCCGTTTCTTACAGAAAGAATAGGGCAGCTATACAATTTGGGGAGAAAATATCATTGCATCAAGATGATAATGATGGAATTTTAGGTGTTGTGCTAGCGAATGATGTGACATATCCAAGTAAGAACAATCACCAAATTTCAAATCACTCGGATGACGATGCTATGAGTTGCAGTGATGATGATTTTGATGCCATGTCAATCGCGAGCGAACAGAGTTATATTGGTGTGTCACAGAAAGATCGTCATTACCATATTAGGAGTGTGGTAAATCATATTGGAGAATCTGCTCAATGTGGTCACTACACTGCCGATGCTCATAAAATATACAGCAAAGAATCGGAAACAGGAAATGAACATCATTATCGAAAGTGGACAAGATTCAATGATTCAGATGTTACGCAGATTGATGAATCAGATTCAATGGGACGGGGGTCGCAAGAGACAGCATACATGATAATGTATGAATTGGTGGAGTAAAAGGCCTTTTAACTGTAATTTATTTTCAATATATAATATATTCATTAATTATAGACTGCTCCTGCTGAATATGAATAATAAGGATTTGCGCATGATTGTGCAGAAATGAGGAACATTTTTAGACGAGGAGATCATTTCATATTTTTATGTGGCAATCTCATAGAATTTGAACCACATGGCAATGATGCGACAGCATTGCATGCAATAGACGATACGCAAAACAACGAACGCGTCAAGTTGAACAGCAAAACAGCAAAACAGCAAATAAACGAAATAAAGGGTAATAGAACATGTACATCCTAGTTCACAATTCGTGGTTCATGGCTGTGGTAGCAGGTAGCTGGTGCTAGCTTATTACGAAGTAGAAGCCAAAATTGAAATTGTGAGCTAAAAAGGAGCAGATTTTGAGCGAAGGATTTTCAACGGTCGTCTCGTCCGCAGCAACAAAATCTACCATCTACCATTATTAAACTAGCTAGGTAGCATTTACATTGCTAAACTAGTTGATACTACTCTCCACCATTATCACAATATAATAATGACCTCTAACACATCAAGTGCCAATGACATGGTCGAGATGGCAAATGCTGTGTAAGATTTTTTGAGCTTTATGCTTTATGCTTTGTGCCGGCGTTCATTGAATCATCAGACTTTTTTCCTCTCTTAGTGATTTTCCACCCATGCCCCATTCCGAACTAACCATTTGTAGCACTTAACAAACTTAGCTCTCACGCCAATACCGCTATGGGCACAGTATCTAATGCAATTCCAGACGAGGCAAAGTCTTACATGCAATCTGCAAAGGAGAAGCTTTTTGATAGTGATAAACTTCGTCCCCCCTCAGTTTTCTTTGGGATTGGAGAAGAAGGCGCATTTAGTATTTCCCTTAATCCTTCTGTGCTCTGCCCGAGATTGAAAAACAATCTTTTCTTCTACTATTTAAATTACATTCTCCTCGCAGGTGAGTAATCTCTGATTGAATGAATTTGTCCAAGCACACATGAACACGCGCAAGTATTTCTATCGCCCGTACTCAATGTTTTAACAATTGCTTCCCAAACCGCGCAGCGCTTGTTTTTGCAATCATGCTCTTGGCAACAATGCTAAATCCCACAACGATGGTAACTTCCGCAGTTCTCGCAGTTGCATGGTTTGTTGTAATCAGAGCTACCGCAGAGGGATCTGCTAAGATTGGTTTCATTACCATTACAAGAAAAAACGCGAGCTTAATCATGATGATTATTTCTGGAGTTGTTGCCTTCTTCATGGTGAAGAGCGTTTTTTTTGTTACGCTTGGATCAGGCTCAGCCTTGGCATTGATCCATGCTTTTTTCAGGGAATCGTCAAAACAAAACTTGGATGATAATCAGCAGCCTCTTGAGGAAGAGTATGTGTAATTTTCGTGCCTCTGTACTGTTTGTTATTACCGAGATAAGAAGGAACTGAGTAACACTTCTCTTGGGATATCATTATGAATCATCATCATTTTTAAGTACAGGAATTATATATCTGTCATTATTATATCATCAATATTTAAATACGTGTAGTGTAGTAATGAAAGACAGCATTGTTTTCACAAAATTACATTAGGCCCGGTGTGAATTGATGCCTTCACTGCTCTCTGAGGGACCTCGCAATGGCTTCGGCAAGCAATTCTTCTTCCGTCATTTCCGCCCCTCCTCCTCCACTTCCATTGCTTCCGTTATTACTTCCGGCCTGATTCACCTGCTGGCTTGTTCCACCAGAATTGTTTGTACCGTTAGCATTTGGGGCAGTGGCATTATTTGCCCCCGGATTCATGGCTGACATTTGTCTCATCATCTCCATTTGACGATTCATATCCATACCATTTGCACCAGCCCCAGCACCAGCCCCAGCACCTCCAAGTCCGCCCATTCCGTTTCCTCCCGCGTTTTGCATCATAGCGTTCATCCTCGCCATAGCAGACGGATCGCTCATCATTCTGCTCAGTTGCTCAATCATTTGAGGATTGTTCGAAAGCGTCCTCATTTGTTCCTGCATCATTGGATTATTTGCAAACTGAGGATGATTTTGCATCAACTGCTGCAACATAGGATTTTGAAGCATGGATTGGAGTGCTTGAGGATTTGACAACATACTGGACATGAGAGATGAGTCCATCTCACCAGGAGGCATGTTCATGTCAGGCATACTCATATTGGGAAGACCACCAAATCCCATATCAGGAGCATTGACCTGCTGTTGTTGCTGCTGTTGCGCTGCGAATTGTGCATCATGATCCTGTGCAGCTTGATCAAGTGTAGACTTTGACTCGAGTAACTTCGGCCATCCCTCGGGAGAAGGCGTGAGGACCCATTCCTCACCAACAGCTTCAAATCCAATAGAAATGATCGCCTCATTGGCTCCATTGAGCCTTCCAAGGCGTTTTTGAAATGCAGCATTTGTTCTCTTGACTTTACGATATTTGTCTTCCAAAGGATGTTGGATTACGTTCGATAAGAGTCTGGAAAGAGTCGTGAGCGCCGTTTTATAGTCTGATGCACTGTAGCTATTCCTGATTGTATCAAGAGCGCCACTCAAAGTCGATGATCCTTCAATCGCTGCGGTATTTGATGTTGCCTTGACTGATGTAGATGCCGCTGGTGGAGGGACAACAGTTGATCCCGAAGTAGTGGCGGTTGCTGTATTCGCAATGGCGGTTTCAGGTAGAGGAGTTTCAGCAGGCTTCCCCATGCAATGAACGACCGACCCCTCTTCAAGATTGAACTCTTCAACGACACAGACTGCATCATCTCTGTTGGTAATGATGCGACCACGAAATATAAGTTTCATGCCATTAAGGGGTATCTTTGTCGCAAGCGATGAAACGTCAAAAAGCCCCTTTGCTGATGATCCATTCTCAATTTCAATTGGAATACGCCGAGGTGGATTTGTTAATGATAGAGATAACTGTAGTTTGCTCATGTTTATTTATTCGAGCGTGCGTTGTTGTGGTTGTAAAATATATCTGCTAGTTACAGTCTGGAGTTGTTGACTTTTTACTGTTGAATGTTGAAAGTCGACTAAAGAGAGAATAATGAATGATGATGATGCGGCATGCGTCGTCGTGCGGCGTGCGGCGATATTCTGGAAAAGGGAGCAGTCAGGTTGGGATTACAGGAGATTCATTATTGATAATTTGCACTTTGGAAAGTGCTTTTCAAGCTGTTGATAGCAGAGGCTCTGTTCTTTGTGTGGTAACACATCTTTCTTTTAAAAACGAAGGTCTGCCAACTTTAACATCCTCTTTTTGAAGTCATGAATACATCTGCCAAGCAGGTTCAGAACAAGGAATACCCCATGATCTCATGGTGGAATAAAAATGAGCCTCTGGTCAATGCACCCATTGCCGTGTTGACAAGCTCACTGTTTTATCCTTGTAGATACTAAAATATGGAGATGGTTGTTGGCAAAGATGACTGTCTTTGTACCTATGCTTGTTGTTGGCAACTTTATTCTATTGGAATTTCTTGATTCTGGCTCACCCCTCCTGCTGCTGGTGGTGGATCATAATATTTCAAATTTCTTAGTCGTGTGTACAAATGTTTAAGTCGTTCGTGCAGATTGGTGTTCACAAAGTTCACCGAACGTGGATGATGACGCAAAAAACACTTATGGCTCTGATACACACACTATTTAAAAAACAAATTGGGAGCAAGATCAGAAACCTTGATTGTTGATTGCAACGAACTCATGCAAACTACATCCAATCAAGAATGTTTAAACATTGGCATTTGATATTAATCTTTCATATAGGAACAGCGCTAATAGATGCCATTCCAGAAACATCGCAACCGAACATTCCTAGGACTGCGATGTTGCGAAATGAAAGAGGAGAAGTCGGAAATCATGAAAGTGTGCAGAAGGAATCAACAAGTCTTGTAGTACACAGTCGGTTCATTACAGAAAATTACAACACCTCTTCAAATGGGGACGATGATGATGATCTGTGCTCTGAATTCCTCCAATTCTTTCTACAAGGCACAACCAATTCAAAAGATAATTGTGATGGAATCCAGAATGCATACTCTGCAGCAAATTGCGGAATTGAAAATGAAAACTACACCAGCACGCGCGATGATGATCATGATGACTATTTAGATACAACCAATCAATATTCATGCTGTCAAGGATTGAAGAATCACTTCGGAGACTACTGCTATGAAGAAAAGCTGATTACAAGTTTTCATTTGCTCTTAATCGCCAGCGTCCTTTTGCTATGTGAATTAGCAAAACATTTCATCAAGCATCATGATCTTCGCATGCTACCTGAAGCCGGAGGGTGCATCCTTGTCGGAGCAATAGCTGGAGCATTCGCACAATATTTACATGGAGACGAAAGTCTCGAAGGCTTTGGTTTCAGCGAAGACTTGTTTCTTTGCGTCCTCCTCCCTCCCATCATCTTCGCAGAGGCTCTATCCGTTAATAAACAGCAATTCTGTAGAATGCGACTGGGAATATTTATGATGGCCATCGTTGGAACGATTCTCAGTAATTTTATGATAGGCATCTTTGTATATTTTGCGAGCCGAAGCTTTGAGTCGATAACCACACTCCCCCTATTGGACTCGCTAATATTTGGATCACTCATTTCTTCCATTGATCCTGCAACGATATTGACTGCACTATCAGCTTTAAAGTGGACTGACGACAGTGCTTTCATAATGATTCTTGGAGAGAATTTGTTGAATGATGGGGTGGTCATCACAATTTTCAATTCTTTAATTTCGCATTACAGTAGTGGCAAAGTGAGCATAGACGAAGTTCTAGAAGATATTGCGAACTTCTTCATAATTGGAGTTGTATCTGTATCTGTTGGAATTTTCTGTGGCTTGGCGACACTGATTTACTTTTGGTCTTTTCAGAAAAATCTCAATTCTCGAATGGAAGTTGCGAGCTTCTTTGTATGGGCCGCGATTCCGTACTATGTGTGCAACGCGATAAATGCATCTGGAATCTTTGGGATTGTCACGATGATATTCATCTTGGATTTTTACTTTCTATCCTCAAAACCTCAAGACATTTTTTCCGGAGAGGATGCAGAGTCCGACCTTGAACGTTCCACCGACACTCTAGAAGGTTGCCAGTCAGATTGCTATATGGACTTCAACGACCTGTCCCCTTGGATAAAAGATGGCTTGATACCACCAGCAAACATGGAACATGGCATTACATCTGGCATGAACCTAAGGGCACCACATTTTTGTCAAGTGTTGTTGCACAAGGGCAAAATCAAGTTATCAAGTGAAGCAGAAAAGCACATTCGCTTTGTATCCAATCTTCTTTCTCAGCTGGCAAAGAATTGTATTTACGCCTATCTTGGATTTTTCCTTTGCGACAAAAACTTCAAGTGGGACATTTCCTTGATTGGCATTGCAATCACATCTTGCGTTGTCAGTCGTGTAATAATTGTTCTCATAATCTGTAACCTTGTCTGGTACATAAACAAAGCAAGGCAAAGGCTTGGGTGCTAAGAGCCAAACAGAAGTCCCACAGATTTTCTACCAGCAGTGAGTAGAACAGCTTTGGCACTACAGGATCGTAAAATTCAAATAGTTCTCATGTTGGCAGGTCTAAGAGGACCGATATCGTTTGCATTAGTTGAGAGTCTATCGATTTACAACGGAGTTACACACGAAGGCACCGAGTACAAAGGAACTTTGAAAGCAATGACTTCTGCTTCTATCATATTTTCCGTCTTTATTGTCGGTGGTAGCTCTCATTATGTTCTCCGCTATCTTGGTCTACAAAATTCTACGGAAACGTGCCTCTCAAAAGACATGCAATTCATTAATAGAACAACAACAAGTGAATTAGGAAGGGAGCTGGGGATACTGAATCCAGATGATCATCGGCCACGACCATGTTTTCAGGAACCAAGCAGCGAAGAGGATGAACAAGGGGCTCGCAGCATCCTTGCTAGCAGTCATTTTTAAAGTTGGCGACTGCGTGAAGAAAAGATATTTTTGTGATTATCTTGGATGAGGTTATGGATATAACTGCTTGTCGCTGTTTTATAACTTGATACTACTGCCTATTGCCATTTTTGCAGTGACATGTATACTGGTACTCACATTGGCGATTGGGATAATCCATTGTAATGCGCGCATTATATTTACTGTACATACTTTGCGTAAAACTAATAAAATTAACGTTCTTTGTTTTTTTCACTTCCTCCCTCCTTCCTTCTCTCTAGAGCTAGAGCTAATCGATTGTAGCATCTCAATTTGCCTCTGAACGTAAAATTGTTGAACAAACGGGGCATTGCTGTGGATGCGCAGATTTGGGTATGGTTGTGCCTCAGTTGGGTCATCATGTTTTCCATTGTTCAAATGGCTCTTATTTTCATTTAGACATGGTGTCTGCAATGTTAAATATTTATTTCTGAATATCGTTACCAGTCCCGAGCAATTGATGGAAATGGCAACGAGGTAATCGGTAATCGACTATTGTTGTTGTTAGCAATGGGGACTTTACGACACCACGTAGATTTGTACTAAATGAAAATGGATTCAGTGGTCAGTATATTATCCATCGGTTGATGGTCTCGGTTGTTGAAACTTGTCCTAGATTGTGGAATGCACACAGCCTCCGGCACGCACGGTTGGGCTTGCCTTCAACTTCGGCAACGAATTTATAATCGCATAATTGCTGCATGCATGTATTCAACGGAAGCTACGCAACTGGCGTAGTATCTGCTTTGCGAGGATGCTGCTAACTTGGGTATATTATGGATCAGAGTCACTTCCAATATTATGATGTTTCTTAGAGTGATGATTGCATTGGTCTAAATTCTAAAGTCCGTACCACCGATAGACCGAAAGTATTATTTTGAAGAAATTTTGAAATTTAGTACCTAAGAAAAACAAGTTTATTTGATCTGAGATAGATCCATTTGTGCACCATTTTATTGAAGCCCCTCGAAATTTTGCTCACACATTTGTGTTAAATTGATATCTCGCTGTGAGGTAGCAGGTCTATGAAAGGTTGATTGATGGTATGTTGCATAGTGTTGCATGTACGATACCTATCTACCGGTATATGAAGCATGCTGGCATACTACGATACTACTACTACTGTACTCGTACTTGCAATACGCCGATTGCTGATTGCTGATTGCTCTTGATTGCTGGTGATCCTTTTATCGATTCAATAAGAATGGTCTTTCAATTAGCCTAAATGAAACCAAATAAGCAGATTGAAAGTGTCAATGAGCTAAATCCTGAGCGGATTAGCTTGGGCTAAATAAATCGATTCGTAGTTTTTTGTGGTCTTTCGTTAAGTAAGCTAATCCGCTCAGGATTTAGCTCATTGACACTTCAAAAAGACTGTATTACGATCTATTTTAGCGAGATCTAAACTGCATCTATTTAGGCTGTTTCAATGTTGTCAGAGAAGTTGTCGGATCAAGTGATTTTGTCAGACAATGCCGCCGCCGCCAGCCTCACGCAGGACGCAGGTAAAAGGTAAAGATGAAGAGATAAAAGCGCTGAGAGATCCAGCAAGCAAATAGCTAGTACCAAACTATCAAATATCATCTCCCATCTTCCACTACTGCACAAAAGAACAATGAAATATTTGTCTTTGCGATTGCTCCAATGCTATTTTTGCTTGTCCATCTCTGAGGCGTGGCTATCATCATCCTTATCATCCCCTATGAAGCAATTGGCACGTCCTACGAGTACTACTTATCTCACAAGAAGCAATCTCCTTCATTTTTCAACAAAGTCAGGAAGAGAAGAAGTTGTGCTTGCGAGTGAAGGTGTCGACGAGGGTAACGAAGCGACTTCATCATACTTAGATTATGGAATTCTTATTTCATCTTTTACAGAAGGCATGACTCCTTCGACCTCGGAGTTTTTCCTATATTCTCTCGCGAGGCTCCTTACAATGGATGTAATTCAAACGACGCAAGATGAAATTGAAGAATCTGCAAAATATTCTCCATGCCAAGGTCCAAGCATCGATCTTTTGAACAAACTAGAACGAGGAGATGATCTGATGCAAAACAAGGAAAAAACAAGAAAAGAAAAGACTGACTTAATGTTGGAATACATGAAAGGCGAAGACCTGGAACTGAAAGTGCTCTACATCCCGACTGCCATGTATGCACTGAGAACTGATTCAAAAAATTCTTCAGGGAAACAGCGCCAGCGCGCTAGGGCCGATGGTAAGAAGAGAAGGAACCAATTGGTGGAGCATATCAAGGACATGTTCGTGGCATCGTGCGATGATGAAGATCAACCGAGTCTCAATGTTTTGGCAGTTACATTGGACTTTGATGATGGATCGATTAAACAGCCATCAGGATCTGAGGAGACATCCAAATTCCCTCAAGATGGGAAGGAGGCATTGACTACTTGGCAACCGCATGTTGTCTATTTGGAGGGAGGAAACACATTTTGGTTGCTTCATTGTATGGAAAAAGGAAAGGAAGGATGGATGCAACTTCTCAAGGATGCTTGCAGCTGTCAGGGAAACCAAGAAGTTATGGAACAACGTCGTCCAGCACTATATATCGGGAAAAGTGCAGGAGCCATTGTTGCAGGAAAATATGTAGAGACTGCAACATGGAAAGGCTGGGATGATCCAACAGTGGTGCCAGGGAAAGAGTCTTACGAGAATTGGAAGGGTGATGTCGGTTTGAATGTTGCAGGGGTAGCATCATTCTTCCCTCATATGAGCGACGATTGGATAGATCTCATTGACAGAAAGAAGGGGACTTTGCCAGCTGACAGTGATCTGTACTCTCTTCAAGAATGGGATGCCTGCTGCATAGAAGGGTCTCAATACGAAATATATGTCTCTTAATATAACAAGCCTCGGTTAACCATGAGTCAATAGGATTCTTTAAATTTTTGACGGCTTGAAGTACCAAAATAATAATTTGGTTTCGGTCGGATTTATTTTAGACACACTATTTATTTACTTCTTTGCCATAGCTTTCTGGTAGAAAGCGAGCTCAGGTCCCTCAAGGATGTATCCGTCGCACCTTCCACTTTGTCCAGGACGAGAGGTAATCTTAGCTAGAAGACGTCCAGATGCAAACTGGTGGTCAAGGGTTCCCTCAAGGGAACGTTTCTTCTGTCTAGCAGCTACCTTACGCTGAGCATGATCAGACTTCTTGGTTGCCTCAACAGTAGTTGCTTCAGCTCCCTTCTTGATACCGATAGTAACTCCATAATGGCTATCATACCACTCCTTAAAAGGGTGAGCATCTACAAGGACGATTGCTCCCTTGACAAGGGTCTTGGTACGAAGCAACTCGTTATTGGATGCGTTGTAAGTGACATCAAGTACACGAACCTTGCGGGTGCATACTTCGGTTCCCCAAGAGAAGTTACCAGCTTCAAGACGAAGAGCGCGGAACTTCATGTTTCCTCCACGGCAACGAACAGGTGCTACGTGCTTCTCTCCGATCTTGGTCATGGCAGCAGGGCGTCCATTCAAGAACTTACGCTTCTTACTGAATTTGGAACGACGTCCTCCCGTCTCGCGGCGCTTGTTTCTTCCGGTACGTGTGATTCCCTGTTGGATAAGACAAAGAGAAAGTTAGATAATTGCTCAATAGTGTTTAATTCCTCGGGTGATGCAGCAGTGATATTTCCATCGTGGTCGTCATTTATTTCCATCCTGGTGCTTTCAATCAGCGTGGGTAGCGCAGTGGGCCAGTCTTCATGGCAAGGACACATCTTTCTCCTCTTGTGTTTGTTCCTTTTCTGGCATATTTTTCCAAACACGTCTGATCCGAGCTTTCGATTCGAGAGTTGGGTGTTGGATGCCAGAATAACCAATAAGAGAGTGACCGTACGTTGCACAAGTAAGGCACTTTCTTTGCACTGACTCTGCCTGCGACCTCTTCTAGATAACATCAATTGCTTCAATATTCAGTCATTATTCAGTTCGCCAGCTACTTCCACTCCACTCTTGCCCATCTGCTTTTTCCATCCTTCCGTGATAACTAAATCAATCTCTACATATCACTGCTACACATGATGCTTCTGGTTACCCAATCGTTGTCACTAACCATGGTGTCGTTGTTTGATCTAACTGCTGAAGAGATGGTAGTTGCATCTACATTTCGACAAATTGCAGTAGCTTTTAGTAAGTGGCTGATTATCTTGAAAAAAGGGTAGAATTGCAACCCCCCTATTCCTAATCCATAATGGATAATTGAGGCGCGCAAAAGTTTGGACATGCGTCACTTTTGATGCCAAGGCTGACTATCATACCAAGAAAGTGTGCACTGCAAACCATCAAGATTAACCTCCTCCATCCTCCTCAACTGCCAATCCATCACTGCAGTCATAATATCATTTGAGCTTATCAAAATCCAACAAACATGAAGACTTTCGTAGCTTTCCTCGCAGTTGTTGCTTCTGCCAGTGCTTTCGCACCTACCTCTTCCTTCAGCGGAAGTGCAATGAAGGCTGTATCCTCCGACTCTGCCCTCACCATGGCTCTCGAGCGCAGTTACATCATGATCAAGCCCGATGGAATCCAGCGTGGAATCGTCGGAGATATCGTATCTCGTTTTGAGACCAAAGGATACAAGCTAGCTGCCATGAAGACCAAGATGGCTACCAAGGAACTTCTTGAGGAACACTACGGAGATTTGACGGAGAAATCTTTCTTCCCCAAGCTAAGGGATTACATGTTGTCTGGGCCTGTTGTATGCATGGTTTGGGAGGGAAAAGAAGCTGTTTCCACTGGAAGAAAGATGCTTGGAGCAACTAATCCTTTGGAGAGTAGTCCTGGAACCATCCGTGGTGATTTCTGCATTGAGGTTGGAAGAAACATTTGCCATGGATCTGATAGTGTGGAGAATGCTGAGAAGGAAATTGCACTCTGGTTTGAGGAGGGAGAAGTCCTTGACTGGGAATCACACTCCAAGGATTGGATTTACGAATAAATTTATAATGGTGTAGAATTTAGATTAGTTACATATTATGATGAATATGAGTACCTATATCTTTTATTCTTTCACTTTATTACATAAGCATCTAGCCCACTAACATACTCAAGATGGATTATTGGTGATTCATGCTCTCTCCTGTAAGAATCTTCATAAGTAATGGCAATGTGAATAATAGAATAATTGTTTCGTAATTAGCTTTCTTTTACGTGGCACCAAAAAGTGTCAATCCGCAACAGCAACAGTTTTTTGTTTTTTAATACCTCCCTCTCTCCCCTTCTTGTACACAACTTCATGGAAACCACACAAGCCGCTCTATCCTGCTCCATCGCCCCACATGGCCCATGGCTCATGGCTCTCAGGGCTCTCATGGATTCCTCATCTGCCTTTCCCTCATTTTGCAACTCTAGTGCACCGTATCGTAACCTTCAGCACTTGTAAACATGGCCGACACTGCAGCATTCTTTGCGAAGAAAAACAAGAAGAAGAAGTTTAACAAGTTTAGTGGGTTCAATGCCAATAGAATTGATGTTTCACAGGTTTCTTCTTCCATCATGTAAGTCCAAATTCGTGTGCATTACTCTTACTCTTACTTGTGCCCGTACACTCAATTACAAGAGCTGATGATCTGGCGTGGAAGATAGATAGTACAATGATATGATAGCGTCTATAATCTACCCCGATGCAATTACATCGAAATCATGCATCAACAAACATATAAAACAAAATAATGTCATGTCACTTATAACTCACTTCATCTCCATTCACATTCTCGTTTTCTTAGTGAAAGTGAAGTATCAAAGGATCAACCTCCTTCTATGAGCGCTTTGACCATTAATCAAACTAATGACGACACTGGAGACTGGGACGAGAGCGCTGTTGCTTCAAAGGTTGCAAAACCAGGACCCAACACCGCGGCGAATGGCCCCGCCGAAATCAAGGATATGCGAGCATTCGTCTCGCAGAGGAGCGAACAAGATGATATCGCAGAAAGGTTGCGTGTGGAAGAAACAAAGCAGAAATTAGCTGCTGCTAGAGAGGGAATGGAAAAAGAAGCACAGAGATTGAAGGAAGAAAAGAGCACGAAGGAGACAAAGAAACAGGAAAACTCTCAACCGTCCAACAGGTTTGGTCAGGCGGCTGCGAATATTGGAGGAGGTGCTTCAGGCGGCAAGTATGTACCTGCTCATTTGCGTAATCGCAGTGCTCCAGTAAGTGGGCCTGGACCTATTGGATCTAGATTTGGGGCCGCTGCATCTGCCACTGGATATCAAAAAAAGGTTGATACCAATGATGAAGAGCTCTTCCCTGATTTAGCTACCGCAGATAAGCTGATTCAGGATGAAGAAAATCAAAAGTTAGCGAATGCCGCTGCTGCAGCTAAGGCTAATAGAGCAAAGGCTATTGCATCAAAGCCTAGATGGGGTATTAGGGCTGAAAAGAAAGATGAAAGTCCTATTGTGGAACAAGAGAAGGCAGAGCCCAAAGAAGTGCAGGCGGAGGCTCCTACTCCAGCTGCCACTGCTACTTCTGCAGCCCCTGTTCCCAAGAAGAAGAAAAAGAAGAAGAAGGATTTGTCGACCTTCAAATCATCATAAATGGTTATTTACGGGGTCACTGCGAAAGATACATGGCGACTACTTCACGTAAACAAAATTTTAAGAATGACTTGAATATTATCATACAGTATTTGTGTGGAGCATCATGAAAGAAATGGCGCACACTCCTTCTCTATTTACATTCTCCCCGCCTTCTCCCTTCCAGTGACGTCGATCTGAAGAATATTCTCAAGTGGCAATGTAGGCTTTGGAAGCTTAGGCATCGTAATTCGTAACACACCATCTTTCATTTGTGCGAGGACCTTTTTCGCATCCACGGCATCGCCCAATTCAAAATTTCTGTCAAATCTCAATTCACAACGGGGTCAATCGTCGCCTTCAGTTTTTCTTCCTCCAGAAATATGCAACGATTTGTTATCCTTGACTTCGACTTTAACGTCATCAAGAGTTACTCCAGGCAAGTCTACTGAAAGAATAAGGTTCTCTCCATCTGTCTTGATATTGTAGTTTGGGAAATAATTGTACTTTCTCATATCGTCAATCCATTCCATTTGCTTTGAAAGTGGACTGCCTGCGAAGAAGGGTTTAGGGAAGAACTCATTAATGTCGTGAAAGAAGGAAGAGACAGGGTTCACTGTGGTATCTGCAGCAGCCTTGCTAGATGATGCATTATGTGCGATTGCTTCATTATGCTTCATGGCCATTGAAAAACGTCGTACATAATCTCTGCCCATGTATCCTATTACAGGAGAGATAGCTGGGGATTGCAAGTGTACACGAAGGACGGCAGATAGGTCTTTTGTTATGTTGGTTGTTATTAGCATTCTCTTGTTTTTTGTGGACTTTCGAGGTTTGATTACTAACATGATATATATTTCAATTGTTGAGATCAATTACAAGAAGAGTTTCAATCAATTTTAAGAAGAGTTTGAAGTTGGTATCAACCAAGTTGGATCAATATTGAGTAGAGAGTTCGGAAATGTCATAAGTCTGGATTTGTGATGGAGTCTTGTAAAAGTCAAAATAGCCCTTACTTTGATGCTTTTATGGAGAAATAAAATAATTTGAGGAGCTTCGAGCTTCTCCTTTATCATGCGCATGCTTCAATGTATTACATAAATGATAAATGAACAACTAAAACGTTCATCCTCCTACTCATAGTACAATACTTGCTAGAAGCATCATCAACAATACGAAGAAAATGAAGTTCTCTGCAGCTATTCTTGTTATTTGTCTAGCTCGGCTAAGAGTACATCATGTGAATGCCGACCAGGAATCTCAGTGCACCCTATATATGGCACCCTCATCGATAACGGAGGAAGACGAATTTAAGCTAGGCATGTATGCAGGCGTTGACTTCCAGCCTGGCGAGGTCATTGGTGCTCCTGAAATTGGTATTCCGTTGATACACATGCTCATGCATAATGGAAAGGAAGATGATCCGGATTTTCTCTCAGAACAAGCAGACTTTATGTGGAACAGGGAAACGGTCCATGCCAACTTTGAAGTCTTCCACGATGACGACGTGGCAAACATGGATGTTTTCATTCCGGGCATTGGATCTTTAGGGAACCAACATCACACCTCCTATGTCAATTCCGCGTTTGACTTTGAAGCATTATTTAATAGGACAATGATAACAGAAATAACGAGCAACGATGGCGTTTCTCCTGCTCTTGGGGCTAATTCTCAGTACTATGGAATCACGATGAAGAGTGCTCGTCATGTATCAGTTGGCGCAGAATTATTCATGGGTGGCCTTGAAGTTGACGAGGAGGAAGAAGAAGAAACATCCATGTTAAGCCAAGAAGATTTTGATTCAGTCGATGGGGTGCTTACAAAAGTTCTAGATCTCTTGAACAAACATAAGGATTCCATCAACGATACGAAAAAAGAACTCATCTATGAATATATATACGATGTCTTTGAAACCTCAACACGGCAAAATTTAACAGAAGAAAAAAAAGTGGGCAGAGATGAGGTGATGAAGTTATTGATGGATCTATTCCCTGAAAGTGTTTCAGATATAGAACATGTCCTTCATCAAGGGGGGTCGTTTACTTTTAAATTTCCAGAGTCGGTGAGGTCCATTGAATGGTTGAAGGAGAATGGTCAATGTATGGACGGCTTGTACCTAGGAAAAAGCACAATTCCCGAAGCTGAGAAGGGGGCGTTTACCAAGAGAGCTGTAAAGAAAGGTGAACTCGTTAGTCCCGCGCCATTATTGTTGATTCCAGACGTTGATTACCTTTCCATGTACGAAACTGAAATTGAAGGAAAGAGCATTCGTATCAAAGAACCCAAAGGAGAACCCATATCGAAGCAATTGATCATGAACTACTGTTTGGGTCACCCACAATCAAGCTTACTCTTGTGTCCATATGGGATGGGTATGAACATGATCAATCACAAGCCAACTAATTTAGGAGCAAACGCGAAGATCGTTTGGTCAAAATCTACATTTTATGACTCAGGGATACTTGACCTGACACTTGACCAGATCGTCGAACTATATGCTCCTAATTTACCGGTTGGCATCGATATTATTGCGACCGCAGACATCGCATCCGATGAAGAGATTTTCATAGACTACGGAAACGACTGGCAAAATGCGTGGGATGAACATGTGAAAGGATGGGATTCAAGCCAAACGTTGCCAAAGGATGCAATGCAAATGAATGCAGAGAGAAGCTCCAAACCTTTCTTATCACTCCCCGAGCGCCTTACTGCTGAAAAGGGAGGAGAGAGTGATATTTTACCACAAGATATCACGACGGCATGCTATGCCGTTGGAAATTTGATCGAGGATCAAAAGAACACTTCGAGAAAGGAAGGGTTGGAAAGCCTTACATACGATGCCGACGAAACCGAAATGAGTGGACAGCATTTTAGAATGTGCGAAATCATTGGAAGACTGAAGAAACAAGACAGCTCGTATAGGTATACAGTAAAAATGTTACAGTATGATGACATGGATGATGTCATAATGAGAAATGTGCCACATGCAAACATCAAATATGTTGACAAGCCCTATACGAGTTCAATGCACAAATATGCTTTCCGACACCCTATTATTATTCCCGACGAGATGTTCCCTACATCATGGCGTAATGTTAATGTTGGAGCATGAAATATTCCCTATCAAAAAATGTGGTCTAACGCAGGTTGAAAGCGACGGAACCCCCTATCCCCTATCAGCTGTCAACTTATTGGATCAACTATCGCTGTTGATGACTTCATACACACAGAAATCTCTTCATTTTCATTTAAATAGAACAAAAAGGTTTCTTGTTATTTTGTACACGCGAGACCAGGAACTTGAAAAGAACTTGAACTTTGTAAAAATATGTATGTGTTAAAGTTTAAGCAAACGCAGCTCCCTCCTGCTTTGCTCTAGCTTTGGCTTTCAAACCATTGGGGCCATCAGCTCTAGCTATAATTTCATCTGCAACCATCAAACCAGACCTGGTTGCTCCTTCCATAGAATCCAAGTAATCCTGGTAAGTGTACGATCCAGCAAGGAAGAAGTTTTCTACAGGAGTAGCTTGCTTAGGACGTAACTTATCCTGCCCAGGCTTCTCTCTGTATAACGACTGTCCGAGCTTCACAACGCTAGACCAAGTGCAGTTCAGTTTCTTACTCGAAGGGAAGAGAGAATGGAGCTGGCTGATACAATCTTCAACAATCTGCTCGTTGGAACGGCCGAATGCACGTTCGTCGAAAACGGCCTGGATGAGAGATCCCTCGCCCTTCTTGTAGTAATCGCCAGGACTGGTCAAAGCTAGATCAGCAAAGCATGAGAATTCAGCATCAGCTGAATATAAGAGGTTATCGATTCCGTTGCCCTTTCCATCTGACTGATCTCCACTTGTGTTCATCATGGATGCATCATCCTCCATTTCTGTTACCCATCCATCGAAACGAACCTGCACAGTTGCAATAGGTACAGTTTCCAAGTTGTAGATATTGTCAAACATGGGGTACTTTCTAAAGCTTTCAGGAAGCACCTTTTTAATTCCGGGAACATCAAGAGCTGCAACAACACAGTCAAATTCTCTGAGCTCACTCTTTGGACCAACCTTGATACCAGATACATATGTGGGCTTTCCTTCCTCGTCCACTTCGTGAACAATTTCACGGCATGGAGTTTTAAGGTTAATCTTGACATTGCGGTCCTCAAGGTACTTGATGATAGGATCATGAAGACCAGTCTGAGGACTGCCTTCCAACATTCTCAATACACTCGCTTCGGTACGAATAGCGAAAAGCATGAAGATGGTGAGCATGCACCTTGCAGAGATATGATCACAATCAATAAATCCTAGAGCGTACGCGATGGGATTCCACATTCTATCTATGGAACCACGGCTTCCTCCCAGTTGAGTAAACCACTCTGTGAAGGTAATATCATCCAAATCGCGGACCATATCCATGCCACCATCGAAATCGAACAAGGCGCGGACAATGGGAGAAGTTCCAAGTCTCACAGCATTATGAAACTTATCAGCTAGCCCCAGCTGTTCGGTGTTGAGGAAGGCATTTAGACCGGAGATGGGTGCACCAATGGGAAACTTGAAGTCGAGAGCTCCAAGGTGTCCTCCCTCGTTGACAAAGGTATGAATGTGTTCCTTGAGCCTAAGGTTCTCATCAAAAGATCCAGTACGCTTCATGATTCCGAAAAGATTGTAGTAACAACCAAAGAAGACATGGAGTCCCATCTCAATATGATTTCCTTCCTTATCCTTCCAAGATGATACCTTTCCTCCGACATAGGGTCTGAGCTCAAACATTTCTACATCATGCCCTGCATCGGCAAGGTCCATGGCAGCGATCATACCTGCGAGACCTGCTCCAACAATACCTATCTTGAGTTTTTCCTTGTTAACCTTTCCTGGTCCATTTTGTGCCCTGGCCATGAGATCTTCGTTGAGGAACGAGTCATTTCCGATTTGTTTCTTCGCTCCTTCCGAAGTGAAGTCGTCGGCAGTGGTTGCTACCATGGAGCGAGTGGAGGTAGTTGCAGTGAAGGCATTTTGGGGAAGGACGAAGGCTGACGCCAGAGAAGCGGTGCACACCAATGCTACGGTTGAGAGGGAGAAACGGACCATTATCTGATCTTTGTTTCTGTGTCTTGGTCTGTTCTCTAGCTTGTAGGTAGAGTAATGGCTATTACTAGACTAGGTAAAAGACTTTGTAAGTATCAAGGGAAGGTCTTTTGTTTGATAGAAGGGTGACGGGTGACACAGGCAGAGGCGTGTGAGTGAGGCGTCAGACTGAAATGAAGAGAAGAAGGATTTGCGAGCAACACAAATCCAACATAATAAAAACGTCAGTGTTTGTTGGTTTGGTAGTTTCAGTTCTGCTATTAAAATATTGTGCGACTTATTTATCTTATCTCAACGGAAATCGTTGATAAAAAAAGGGGGAAAAAGGAAAAAGTGACCTCTCTTTCCACGTTTTCCGTTTTCCGCCAAAACCTTTTTCGTTTCTCAGCCATCGACCCTCGACCCTCGACCCAAGCGCTTGATCGACCATCGACCATCGACCGTCGAACTGCTCCTCCTCTCTTCTATCTGCTGCTTACTGATACACATTGACAGACACTAATCTGATTGATACACACAAACACAAAAAGCAAGCTTCCCAATGGTTCTAACAGATCGCCAAAGAGCAGATCTCCACGCAGGAATCTACGAATACCTACGATCCCAAAATGGAAAGTATTTCGAAGAGGCAGCTGATGCCCTCGCAGAAGCAGATGAATCCTGTGTGCGAGAAACACCATCTGTCCCAGCACCAGGTGATGCATCCGTCATGACGACATCAACAAAATTCAGTCGTATGACCACTGCCTCATCTGCATTGGGTGCATTACCAATTTTGGAACGAAAATGGACAGCTGTGCCGAGATTACAACGGAAAGTTCTAGAATTGGAAAAGGCTCTTGCTGCCAATGCCAAACTATACGCTGGTGCTAGAGGGAACACAGGGGTGGGAATCGTATCAGCTGGAACGAATATTGAAAGAAGAATGTTGCCAAGGCAGCCTCAAATGCATACTCTACCAGGACATGCTGGCACAGTTACATGTGTTGCAATACATCCTACTTTTACTCTTGCGGTGTCGGGATCTGAAGATGGGACAATTAAAGTGTGGGATCATGAGAGTGGAGAGTATGTAAAGACTTTGAAAGGACATACGAATACTGTCAGAAGTGTGGCGTTTACCCCCACAGGGACACATATGGCTAGTGCAAGTAGCGATCTGTCCATCAAGTTGTGGGATTTTTCGACGTACAACTGTATCAGAACTTTGAGGGGGCACGATCATACGATCTCAGCAATTAGATTTATCCCTACTGCTCTGACAGGATTGGGTGATGCCGAGAAGAAGAGTGGAGATAAAACTGCTACCGGCATTGATTCTGGTGTCGCAGGGACTTCGTTCCTTGTTTCGGCGTCTAGAGATAAGACTATCAAATTTTGGGATGTTGAAACGGGATTTGTTGAGCATACCATTTCAGATAATAGTGATTGGGTTAGATGCCTTTCTGTGCGAGACTCGGATGGACAGGTCATGGCTGCAGCTGGAAATGAACAAATTATTAGCATTTATGAAACTAATGGTGATCGAAACAAGATTGCCACGTTAGTTGGACATGAACATGTTATTGAATCGCTTGCTTTTGTATCGGCTCCTACACCAGCAGAAAAGAAAGAAAAGGGGGTTCCTTCCAAAATAATCAATGATTATCTAGCATCAGGAAGTAGAGATCGTAGCGTTCGATTGTGGAATATATCCACGCAAGAATGTTTGAATGTATTCAAATACCATGAGAACTGGGTAAGAAGCGTTGTAATTCATCCAAGTGGCAAGTATATTATCAGTGCAGGTGATGATAGGACTATTCGTGTGATGGATATCAAGTCCAATCGATGTTTGAGGACTTTAGAAGACGCCCATCCCCATTTCGTCACATCTGTTGCAATGCATCACACGTTACCAGTTATGGTTTCCGGCGGAGTAGATCAAAATGTGAACTGTTGGCA
>Ga0306864_1000110_pt1 | contig 38094 bp, 22 predicted proteins | sample AntRauTorckE5430_FD_190448 | JGI IMG/M metagenome (GOLD analysis project Ga0306864, IMG submission 190448) | Saline lake microbial communities from Rauer Islands, Antarctica - Metagenome Torckler E5 #430 (v2) (version 2) | ecosystem: Environmental > Aquatic > Non-marine Saline and Alkaline >...
TATACGGTAGAAGTGACGGCGCCAAGTGGTTGTACCGCTTCAACCACCGTGAACGTAATCGATCAGAGAACGGATACCGAAGGACCTGTCTTTTCGGGAATTCCTACGAACATCACCATTGGTTGTGGTGATCCTTACCCTGATACGGATGCCTTATTTGCCAGTATCACCGCCTTCGATAACATTGATGGCGACTTGACCGACGCTATTTCTCTGATTCTTCCAGGCTTTGTAGTCGGTTGCGTGCCTGGACCAAGCAGAACGGACGAATATATATTTTCGGTTACCGATGCGTGTGGTACTACAACAGAAGAGGTATTCATCATTACCATTCTCAATGACCTGAATGTGGATTTAGGGTTTGATTTAGCGGTCTGTAATAATGAAACGATCACCCTGGATGCTGGTAACCCTGGCCTGACGTACGAATGGTCAACGGGTGAGACGACACAGACCATTGAGGTAAGCTTCGCTGGTACTTATAGCGTAACCATTACCGGCGGCAACCTATGTTGTGCCGTTGATGAAATCATTATATCGACAGGTACGCCGCCTGATTTGATGGCGACAGGTGTTACCATTACCTGTGTAGATAATAATCCACTTATCCTCATGGCTAGTTCTACTACGCCGGGCGTAAGCTATCTATGGACTGACCCTAACGGTGAGACTTCAACGGAGCAAAACCCAGGCGTAAGCTTAGGTGGTATCTATACGGTAGAAGTGACGGCGCCAAGTGGTTGTACCGCTTCAACCACCGTGAACGTAATCGATCAGAGAACGGATACCGAAGGACCTGTCTTTTCGGGAATTCCTACGAACATCACCATTGGTTGTGATGATCCTTACCCTGACACAGATGCCTTGTTTGCCAACATCACTGTCTTTGATGCGGTAGATGGCGACTTAACGGGAGAAATTGCCGTGATCCCTCCAGGGTTTGTTGTCGGCTGTGTACCTGGACCGACTAGAGCGGAAGAGTATTTCTTCATCGTTTCAGATGCTTGTGACAACGAAACCATTGAAACGTTCGTCATTACCATTCTCAATGATGTGAGCGTTGACTTAGGGCCTGATAAGGCTCTTTGTGATAATGAAACCACCACCTTGGATGCAGGTAACCCTGGCCTGGACTACGAATGGTCAACGGGAGCAAGCACACAAGCAATTGATGTCAATTTCGCTGGCACCTATAGTGTAACCGTTACTGGTGGAAACCTGTGTTGCGACACTGACGAGATTGTTATTACCACCGGAACGCCGCCTAGTATTACGGCTACAGGAGGAACCGTTGACTGTGGTAACAACCCACTTACACTCACGGCCAATTCTACTACACCGGGTGTAACCTACTTGTGGACGGACTCCAATGGCGAAACGACTACTGAACAAAATCCTAGTGTAAGTTCAGGAGGTATTGTTACCGTAATGGTGACCGCACCAAGTGGCTGTACTGCATCAACTACCGTTACCGTAATTGATGAGAGAACAGATACCGAAGGACCTGTCTTTTCGGGTATCCCCGTGGATATTAGCATTGGTTGTGATGATCCTTACCCTGACACGGATGCTTTATTTGCCAACATCACCGCCTTTGACAACGTTGATGGCGACTTGACGGACGTTATTTTTCAGATCCTTCCAGGCTTTGTAGTCGGTTGTGTTCCTGGGCCAAGCAGGGCGGAAGAATATATATTTTCTGTTACTGATGCGTGTGGTACTACTACCACTGAAACATTTACCATTACTATCCTCAATGACCTAAGTGTGGATTTAGGTTTCGATTTGGAGGTCTGTAATATTGAAACGATCACCTTGGATGCGGGCAACCCTGGCTTGACATACGAATGGTCAACAGGTGAGACGACGCAAACTATTGAGGTGAGTTTCGTTGGCACTTATAGCGTAACCGTCACCGGCGGCAACTTATGTTGTGCCGTCGATGAAATCATTATTTCAACGGGAACCCCACCGGATGTTACCGCAATGGGAACCACTATCGACTGTGGTCCTGGTCCGTTCTTCGTAACCGCTAGTTCTACTACACCAGGTGTTACTTACCTGTGGACGGATGAAGCAGGAAATACCAGCACAAATCAGAATACAGAAGTACTTGGCGGCGGCGGCACCATGAGTATGGGTATGATCACCTTAGTGGTAACGGCACCAAACGGCTGTACAACAACTACTTCAGTAACAGTAATCGAAGACACGACTCCACCGGATGTTACCGCAATGGGAATCACGATCGGCTGCGGTCCTGGTCCGTTCTTTGTAACCGCCAGTTCTACCACTCCAGGGGTTACTTACTTCTGGACGGACGAAAATGGCGTAACCAGCACGGAACAAAACCCCGAAGTATTTGGAGACGGTGCCAGCATGAATACCTCTACCATCACGCTCGTCGTAACGGCGCCGAACGGTTGTTCGACCACCACTTCGGTTACGGTCATTGAAGATACGACCACCCCGGAGGTGACCGCTACGGGCACGACCATCGGCTGCGGCCCTGGTCCGTTCTTCGTGACGGCAAGTTCCACCACTCCTGGCGTTACCTACTTCTGGACGGACGAAAATGGCGTAACCAGCACGGAACAAAACCCCGAAGTATTTGGAGACGGTGGCACCATGAATACCACTACCATCACGCTCGTTGTAACGGCACCGAATGGCTGTTCGACAACCACGATGGTAACGGTAATTGAGGATACCACCCCACCTGACGTTACCGCGATGGGCACCACCATCGGCTGCGGCCCCGGCCCATTCTTCATAACCGCCAGTTCTAGCACTCCAGGCGTCACGTACTTCTGGACGGACGAAAATGGCGTAACCAGCACGGAACAAAACCCCGAAGTATTTGGAGACGGTGCCAGCATGAATACCACTACCATCACGCTCGTCGTAACGGCACCGAACGGTTGTTCGACCACCACTTCGGTCACGGTAATTGAAGACACCACACCGCCTGACGTGACCGCAACGGGTACGACGATCGACTGTCGCCCCGGCCCATTCTTCATAACCGCCAGTTCTACCACTCCAGGCGTCATTTACTTCTGGACGGACGAAAATGGCGTAACCAGCACGGAACAAAACCCCGAAGTATTTGGAGACGGTGGCACCATGAATACCACTACCATCACGCTCGTTGTAACGGCACCGAACGGTTGTTCGACCACCACTTCGGTTACGGTAATTGAAGACACCACACCGCCTGACGTGACCGCAACGGGGGGCACGATCACCTGTATCACCACTTCGGTTACTCTGATGGCTAATTCGACTACCCCTGGGGTGACTTACTTGTGGACTGATCCTAACGGGCTAACTTCTAGCGAGCAAAACCCTACGGACATTAGTTTAGCAGGAACGTATACCGTTGTGGTAACAGCTTCAAATAGCTGTACGGCTATGACCACTGTTACGGTTATAGACGATACGACTCCACCAGACATTACCGCAACGGGTGGCACGATCAACTGCATCAACTCTTCGGTCACTTTAATGGCTAATTCGACTACCCCTGGAGTGACTTACTTGTGGACTGATCCTAACGGGACAAACACCACAGAGCAAAACCCTGCGGACATCATTTTAGTAGGAACATATACTGTTGTAGCAACAGCGCCCAATGGCTGTACGGCTACGGCTACGGTAATGGTTATTGAAGATATAACGCCTCCTGATGTGACGGCAACGGGCGGAACGATTACGTGCGCCAACCCTTTCATCACCTTAATGGCTAGTTCGGTGATAACTGGAGTGACCTACCGGTGGACCTACCCTAATGGATTAAATTCAACGGAGCAAAATCCATTAGCCTTCTTGCTAGGAACATATATCGTTGAAGTAACGGCACCAAGCGGCTGTATTGCCATGACCACCGTGACCGTGATCGATGGTACAGAAGTGGCGCCCATGAGTAGCTTCACCTTTAGTGATAACGAGTTGATGGTGAGCTTCATGGATAACTCCACGAATATGCCAACGAGTTGGTTCTGGAATTTTGGTGATGGGAATACGGCTACGGATCAAAGTCCAACGTACAATTATCTTGCGCCAGGTACTTATACCGTTTGCCTAACGGCTCGCAATGATTGTGGTGAGAATACAACTTGTGAAACGGTCTCAGTCACTACTTCTGCTACCGATGTTCTTACGTTTTCGGTAGGCTCAGCAACTGGACAGTCTGGAACAATCATCCAGATTCCCGTTAGCGTTCAGTATTTCACCAATATTGTTTCTTTCCAGAAATCAATCCACGTAGCTGATCCAACGGCAGCGCGATTGGTGGGAGTCAGTGATTTCAATTTGGCGGGATTAGACATCACGGACTTTAACTTAGCTAGTGGTGACACCCTTACCGTCGCTTGGTTCAATGAAGGTGGCGTTAGCGTGCCTGATGGTACGGTGATCTACATGTTGAATATAGAGCTTCTGACTAGCTTTGAGGAGTGTACATCGGTGTTCATTGATGGCAACCCTACTATTATTGAGGCCGCAGATCTCGACGTAGACGGTTCCATCTCAGCAGTCCCTTACTTAATCAAGTCCGGCGAAGCTTGTGTGCTGCCTAAAGTTGATATTCTTGGCAGTATTTTTCGTGAAAACGGTGTTGTACTAGAGGATGTCATCGTAGAATGTACAACAGCCCCTGCAACCATTACCGATGCTTTTGGTGAATACGAGTTCTTAAACCTTGGATCAGGACTGGATTATACCGTGATTCCTACGCGCAACACCGACCATAGAGATGGTGTAACGGCCATTGATCTGGCATTGATACAACGGCATATTTTAAATGTCCAGTTATTGAACTCTCCTTATAAAATGATCGCTGCAGATGTCGATATATCTGGCTTAGTGAGTGGTATTGACTTGGTGAAAATGCAGCAGTTGATCCTAAATATTACGACCGAATTCCCTGACTTCAACTCCTGGCGTTTTGTGGATGAGAAGTTCTTATTTACGGATCCTGCAAATCCTTTCCTTGACAACTTCCCGGAAGACATCGAATTCATGAACTTAGGTCAGGATACATTTGGCAACGATTTCATCGCCATGAAACTAGGAGATGTAAACGAATCTGCGATAGGCCTTCAAGCCCCAGATGGAGGAGAAATGAATATGCTTATTGCAGAGACGGTAAATTCTGATGGTAGTAGAGTTATTGAATTCCGCTCAGCAGAAAACACCACCCTTTCTGCTTATCAGTTTGACATTCAATTTGACTACTCCCAAATGTCATTGTTAGAAGTCATTCCAGGTGCTTTACCTGGGTTAAATTCGACCTTCTTTGGCATGGACAATGTAGAGGAGGGGTTGATCACCACCCTTTGGTATGACCCCAGCGCTACTGAAGGTGGTTGGGAATTGGAGCAAGACGAAGTTCTCTTCAGCTTAAGGTTCGAAGCGCCAGCTGTGGTTGCAGCGATAGAAGATCGTATTCAGGCGGGTGTCGCTACCATGAAGTCAGCGGGCTACAAGCACAATGGTGATGCTTTGAAGATTAAGACGAACTATCAAAGTTTAGCGACTGGAGTAGAAGGCTTGTCTTCCGACCAATTGATCAGTCAATTATCTGTATTCCCTAATCCTTTCCAAGATAAAGCAAGCATTTCATTTACGCTAGCAACAGCATCTACAATTAATGTTCAAGTATATGATGCAACGGGAAAAGTGGTTAAAACGATACAGCAATACTTAGGCGCAGGAGCACAGCAAATTAGTATCTCTGCTAATGACCTGAATGGAATAGGAGGCTTATACTTAGTGAAGCTTCAAGCTAGTGACTACGTTGTTACGAGGAAAATTATGTTTCAAAAATAAGTTGAGTTAGTCCTAATAGGAGTCATCCCTTTGGTTTTGGTATAAGCCAAAATAGGGGGTGGCTCCTATTTTTAATACTAAAGTTATGCGGTTACTATCATTCCTATTCTTACACCTTTTTACATTTATCCTTAATGCACAAACACCTGTCTTTACCGCTTCTCAAGAAGCGACGACGGCTGGCAATGAGGTGACCGTCGTCATAAGGGTTGATTCACTTGAAAATGCCGTAAGTATTCAATTCTCACTAAGTTGGGATAGCGGCGTACTTAACTATCAATCAACGGGAGATTATGGCCTTCCAGGTTCTTCTACTTTCAATTTTGGGGAGACTCAAATTGATCAAGGTATACTTACATTTGTTTGGTTCGATGGCCAAGTCAATGGCATTACACTATCCGATGGCAGCACTATTTTCTCTGTCACCTTTAATGCCATTGGGCAAGTGGGGGAACAATCGGCAGTTGCATTTATAAACAGCCCCACTCCGATTCAGGTCGGCGTTGTAGACGGCACCAACATTAGCGAAGTACCGGGTATTTATCGGGACGGCCTGGTCCAGATCATCACCAACAATATCAACTTACAAGATAGCATTACGCCTATTTCCTGTTTTGGCACAGCCACTGGAAGTATTGATATCACCCTAGAAGGTGGTCTCTCTCCCTACGAATATAATTGGACAGGACCGAATGATTTCACCAGTAATGATGGTCGTCTGGTTAATTTACCAGCGGGTGAATATTCCGTTACGGTTAATGACCAATTGGGCAATACCAATTCAGCCACATACACGGTCAACCAAGCTACTGCGATTCAGGTTGATGGGTTGTCTATTACTCCCACAGCTTGTGACCAAGCTACGGGTTTAGTTGCATTATCTGTAAGTGGCGGAACGCCTGATTATAGCTACGACTTCGGTAATGGTTTTATCAGGGAAGCAACGCTAACGAATCTGGCAGCAGGTAGTTTCACGGTACTTGTCCAGGATGCGGCTAATTGCCAAATCGATACTTTGATAACAATTGTCGAAGCAGATAAGCCAAGTGTAGACTTGGGCCAAGACCGCTCGATTTGCCCGGGTGAAGACTTACCCCTCTCCGCAGGAACAGATAACACCCTGACTTACCAGTGGTCATTTAATGGCATACCGTTAACCGTGACTTCCGCCGGCCTAACCGCTCAGGAAACCGGCCTTTATAGCGTTACCGTAACCAGTACCACTTGTGTAGTGAGCGATACCATCCAAGTAAATACCGCTGCGAACCCAACCGTAAGTTTGGGTCCAGACCTTGAAATTTGTCCAGAAACAACGACAAGCTTGTTTGCAGACATGGGCCTCGTGCGTTATGAATGGTTTTTCAACAATGTTCCCTTTGGAGACAGTGATGCGGAAATGGAAGTCACGGAACCAGGCACCTACACCCTTCTAGTCACGGATACTAACGGTTGCGAGGCCAAGGATACGCTCTTGCTCACTCAAGCCAACGTAATAGCTACTGCTGGCCCCGATACCACAATTGCCGAAGGTGATTCTGTCTCATTATTTGCCACCGGCGGCGGCACTTATCAATGGGCGGCAGACTTGGAGTTGTCCTGTTACGACTGCGCTAACCCCATTGCCACCCCTTCTGAAACAACCACCTATCAGGTGATCATCCGTTCGGAAGAAGGCTGTGAACGCGAAGTGTTTTTTACCGTAGAAGTTGTGGAAGGATCAGAGCTACTAGTTGACCTGGTGAACTTCATTTCACCGAATGGTGATGGGAAAAACGACTTTCTATTCTTCAATGGGTTAGATAATTATAAGACCAGTCAATTGTCCATATTTAACCGCTGGGGGGCCTTACTCTTCAATAAGATCAATTATCAAGGCGATGGTATTTACTGGGAAGCTACCTACAAAGGGCAGCCATTGCCAGCCGGCGTGTACTACTACGTTTTACGGCTTAGCCAGGTTGATGATCCTATCCGTTCGTCCCTAACGATTGTCAGGGACTGATAAAAAGGCAGGAGGCGATCCGGGCGCGGCCGCAGGTGCAAAGAGCGGTTTTTTGAAGCATTGCTTTTAACAACTTAAACCCTGCACCTGCGGCCGCGCCCCTATTCTATTACCAAAAGAGACTTACCAATGATGAGATATCTATACCTTTTATCCTTCCTGTTTCCCATTAGCTTATTGGCGCAGCAATTGCCGAACAGCCTTGCCTTTTCTTCGGGGAATTTCGCATGGAACCCCGCGATGACCGCCCCCTGGTCTTATGTAGAAACGCAAGCTATCTATCAGCAAGAATGGCTCGGGTTTGAGGATGCTCCTCAGACATTCTCGGCTAGTGTTCAGTTGCCACTAGTCGCATTAAACATGAGCCTGGGTGCTCAGTTAACCCAGGATAATATTGGCCCATTACAACAAACGAGTATCTCTTTGATGTACGCTTACCAGTTGCGGCTGAGCTATCACGATCGGTTAGCTATTGGGGTTGTGGCCAATGCCAGTCAGTTTGGTTTTGACGGCTCTAATTTATCGGCTTTCGATGTAGATGATGTCGCCTTAGTTAGTGGTGCCAATAAGGAATCACAGATCAACTTTGGCCTGGGTGTCTATTACACCAGTGTAAATACCGAAGAAATGGACGAGGCTCACTTTTTTGCGGGATTTAGCGTTATGCAGGCTTTACCCGGTGAGCTTTCTTTCGAAAGTGTAGCAGCCTTGGCCAATTTGAAGCGTAACCTTCATGCTTTTGGGCAGGTTGGCTATCGTTTTATCCAAGACAATGGATTTCTACAACCCAGTGTTCAGATACTCTATGCTGCGCCTAACCTTACGCATTTCCAATTGGATGTTCAGTACGAAATGTTCGACACCTTTTGGGGAGGGCTTTCGATGGACTCCGCCTTTAGGGCAGGCTTGCAGCTGGGGTTTATCATTGCCAATATTGGCGATGGCACGGTGAGGATTGGGAGCATGGCCAGCTACAGCTTAAACAGCCGTGGCACGGAACAAGGAATGAGTGTGCAGGCTTTGGTGGGGTATCGGTATGAGTTGTGAGTGAAGATATTTGAAACAAAAACTGATTAATTCAACGTTTTTACCCATATTTGCGAGAACAGCAGTTTCCTCACATTTATGACACCCGAACTCGCCCGTGCGGCCCTCAAGAAATACTTCGGTTATGATGATTTCCGCCCGCTTCAGCTCAACATCGTTGAGCGGACGTACCGGGGGGAAGATGCCATCGTACTGATGCCAACGGGTGGCGGAAAGTCCATGTGTTTCCAAATCCCGGCGGTGACGATGAACGGGACTGTAATCGTCGTTAGTCCCTTGATTTCTTTGATGAAAGACCAAGTGGATGGCCTCAACGCCGTTGGCATCCGTGCAGCCTTTCTGAACTCTAGCCAGAGTGGGACGGACAGTCACCAGGTAGAAAATGCCTATGAAAACGGAGAGCTGCACTTGCTGTACGTGAGCCCCGAAAAGCTGCTCTCCGCCGGTTTTTTTAGCTTCCTGAAACGCCGTAACGTCTGCCTTTTTGCGATCGACGAAGCCCACTGTATTTCCGCCTGGGGCCACGACTTCCGACCAGAATACACCAAGCTTAAGAGTTTAAAACAGGTGTTCCCGGACGTGCCGATCATGGCCCTTACCGCCACAGCCGACCGGCTAACGCGCCGGGACATGGCCGAGCAGCTTGGTATTCCTGACGCCGAGCAGCACATCGCCAGTTTTAACCGTCCGAACCTCAGCCTGGCCGTTCGTCCGGGCCTGAAGCGGCGGGAACAGATCATCAACTTCCTGCGGGAACGGCCTGATCAGGCGGGCATCGTCTACTGTCTCAGCCGGAAGCAAACCGAGAACCTCGCGGAGAAATTACGGGAAGCCGGTTACAACGCCGAGGCTTATCACGCCGGACTGGCCAGCGAACGCCGCGCCACCGTACAGTCGGATTTTATCAACGATAAGACCCTCATCGTCTGCGCCACCATCGCCTTCGGGATGGGCATCGACAAGAGCAACGTCCGCTGGGTAATTCACTACTCAATGCCGAAGAACCTGGAAAACTACTACCAGGAAATCGGACGTGCAGGAAGAGATGGAGCTAAAGCTGATACGCTGCTGTTCTACTCCTATAACGACTATACGGTGCTGAAGGATATGATTGGCTCCAACAACGGCCAGTCGGACCTCCAGCTCGCCAAGCTGGACCGAATGAAAGAGTACGCCGACAGCCTCGCCTGCCGCCGCCGTATCCTCCTCAATTACTTTAGCGAAGACAGCTCCGAAAACTGCGGCAACTGTGATATCTGCGCTAACCCTCCGGAACAATTCGACGGTACGGTACTGGCCCAAAAGGCCCTCTCCGCCGTAGCCCGTCTGAAGGAAGGCGTCGGAACGGGCATGGTCATCGACGTACTCCGCGGCTCCGCCCGGGCGGACATCCGCAAGAACGGCTACGACCGAATCAAAACCTACGGCGCTGGCCGCGACATCTCCGCCTTCGACTGGGCCCAATACTTCAACCAACTGATCAGCCTCGGCTACCTTTATATCGCCCACGAAGACTACAAAAAAGTAAGACTCACTCCCGCTGCCCGCCGTGTCCTCTTTGAAGGGGATAAAGTGGAACTGGTGAAGATGACGACGGTGAAAAAACGCCGCGAAGTCGAGAAAAATAAGACCGCTAAACGCGCCGCGGTTAAACGCGAAAAACTTGGCTTTTTTGACGAACTCCGCGAGCTCCGTAAGGAACTGGCTCGCGAATTTGGCATCCCGCCCTACCTGGTTTTCAACGACGTTACTCTTCAGGAAATGGTCTCCCAAAAACCCGTCACCGACGCCGAAATGGGCCGCATCAGCGGAGTGGGAGAGCGCAAACTGCACCGCTTCGGAGAGCAGTTTATGAACATTATCAAAAAGCACGTTCGGCGCGAAGACAAGGAGTCCCGGGGCGACCTCTCCAGCCACGAGGCCAGCCTGCAGGCCTTCAAAAACGGAGAGCCCATCGCTGACATCGCGGCCCGCCGCCGCATCGGAGAAGGCACGGTAACCAGCCACCTAGCTAAGTGCTACGCCGAAGGAGCGGACCTGGACGTTACCCAGTTCTTCCGCCCCGAAGCTCCCGCCTGGGTTGAGGAAGCTATCGCCGCCTTACCCGACGAAGGTACTGGTGCCAAAGCCGTACTGGAGTGGGTGACGGAGAAGCATGGTCCCGGAGCGCTTGATTATGGGCAGATTCACTTTGTTTGGGCCATGCGCCAAAGAACTGAGTTGTTGAGTTAGCTGCCGTGGTTACCGTTTACTTCGCTATGCTAGTTCACCGTAAGTATACGTCCAGCAACACACTAAGGGACGTGAAATAAATAAACCATGCTTCTTGCTCGGCGCCTTTTGACCGCTGGCTTCGTTAAAAAGCCTCGCCAACACTACGGTGTTGTCTACGTTTTTTGCCTCACCAGCAGTCAAAATTCACCAGATCAAGAAACACGTTTTATTTAATTCGCGTCCCTAAACCAGAGAAGTAATACTTCGGTTAATACAAGACCAAACATATTTTATTAAAAGGTGAGCAAGCAAAGCGCCGCGAACGGCAGGTGCGGAAGCAACTCAGTAACTCGCTCATTCACCAATTCACTTATGCACCTTTTTGTCTACGGTTCTCTACTAAGCAACATCCCCAGCTCTATGAGCAAATTTCTCCGTCGGCGGGCAACGCTGGTGGGTAAGGTTACCACGCCCGGAGTATTGTATGACCTCGGTATGTACCCTGGCTTCGTAGCTGGTGGCGACGAGCTGGTGAAGGGCGAACTGTACCGTATTAATCCGGATAATGAGGAGCAAACTATGGAAATGCTCGACGCTTACGAAGCCGTTACGGGGGAGCTGGAGGATGAGTACTTGCGTGGTGAGGTGACCGTTCAGGTAGGTGGTGGCGGCATCTTCACGGCGGAGACCTACGTTTTTCGTGGTGACTTGAGCGGTAAGAAGGTGGTTCCGAAGGGCGATTATCCTGCTTATTATGCTGATAATACTGATCATGAGCGCTTTGCAAACGGGGGATGATGCGTAAACTTCTTATCTTGCGTGTTAACTGAAAAACTGCCAGCCAATCAACAGCTATGGAACTTATAGAAGTCAATATCAACTCTTACAAAGTACTGAAAGATTTTAAAATAAATTTTTTGGACGTGAATGGGAACCCTAAAAAGGTTGTTGCCATAGCTGGGATAAATGGAAGCGGGAAAACTTCTCTTCTCGAATACATATCTAAAAAATTGAAAGATGAGAGTTTTGATAGGAAGGGGTCTGTTAAGGTCCTCACGGAGTTTGACTCTAACAAAGGTGAACATAGACTTTTAAAAAGCATTAAATCTATTAAAATAGACAGCCCTCTATTAAAATCGATATCTGAGAAGGAGTATTCGGGCAAGGACATCGTTTATTTTGACTCAAGGGATGAGTTGCAACTTGTTGAGAAAGAAAAGGTCGATTTGTTTAAAGATGTCTTGTCCGATATAGGTAAATTTGTTATTTATCTACAAACGGATCGGTTTAAATTCAAGGATATAAACAACTTGTTGTTTCATTATGTGAATGAAATAGTTTTTGGAAAAAATGAAAAGCCTGAAATTGCATACGAGTTTGTGAGAGAAATAATAAAAGACATATTTCAGGACTTTGATCTTAGGTTTGAATTTGGTAGCGTCAAAACGTCGTATGACTCAGATAACGAAAGTTTTCACGTATTCTTTAGAAATGAATTTTCAGATAGGATTCAGTTGAATAGTCTGTCCACAGGCGAGAAAGAACTGATAACAAAAGTATTTTATCTTGAAATACTGCGACCTAAAGAAGCTATTGTTTTAATCGATGAGCCGGAGCGATCATTGCATCCGAAGTGGCAGCAAAAAATGGTTGGAGTCTATGAGCGTCTTTCGGAGAAATACGGGTGTCAATTTATTATTGCTACTCATTCTCCTCATATAATATCGTCCTTAAAGCCTGAGAATGTTTACCTTTTGGGCTTCCATGAAAAAGAAAACAATCGAATAGACGTAGTCAACTTAGACCAGTTGAATAAGAATTCACTTGGTCTAGAGCCGAACAGGATTTTGAAGGAAGTGATGGGCGTATCTACTTTAAGGTTTGCTCAAGTTGAGAATAAAATATCCCAGCTGATGAGCCTTCTAAATGTCGATAGTTATACGGACGACCAAGCGAAGTTGCTTATTGAGGAATTAGATCAAATACTAGGAGGTAATGATCCTTTTATGATAAGAGTTCGCCATCAAATTAAAGTTCTAGACAGGAAGAAACTGGCGAAAGTATGAGGTATGTTGAAAAGAAAGGATGTTTGGAGTGGAGCCAGTTCTGTTCTAAATTTGAAAATAGGCTTAAAAGCAAGACTTGGAGAAACTTCACAAAGATAACCGTAAGGGAAAACGGTGAGAAGGTTAATGTAGCCACTCATGCAAAGGCGATATTGCGCCAACAAATTTGGGAGGAACAGATGGGATTATGCATTTATTGCACCCAACTAATTCCTGAAACAGCAATCAGTGATAAGTCTCATTTAGAGCATGTTCAGCCAGTTAGTCGGTTTCCGAAAAGAAGGTTTGACTATTTGAATATTGTGGTTTCGTGTAACGGTGTTAACTGCTCTACCGAAGACGTTGAAGCGGATAAGGAATATTGCGGTCATTTTAAGGATGATGTCTGTAAAAGTGAACTGGTGTACAATGCTGCATTGTTTGTTGATCCTACGCTGAATGAGGAGATTGAATCTTTTTTCGAATACAATATCGAAGGAGAAATAAACACCAATAGAGGCTTTTTCGGCGATCTTGAGGAGAGTATAGATTATATGATCACGTGTCTGGGATTGGATAAGGATGACTTGATAGAATACAGAAAAGAGACTTACAATAGTATGGTCGAAATTGAAATGATCGAAGGTGAAGAGATGGTTGAAGATATGCTCAAGGATGAGTCACACCCTTTGTTATCATTCCATCCAATGCTTAAAGCACTATTTGCCTATTAAATGAGACTTAGCCATTTGAGTATTATAAGGGCTTATCTTTGGAAAAAATTGAGACTCTTTGCGCTTATTACACACAGCAGACTGGCACCTAGGCCACCGCCTCTACGACCGTGACCGAACGCCCGAGCACCGCGCGGCTCTGGCGTGGCTGTTGGAGACCGTCGAAGCGGAAAGCGTCGACGTACTGATCGTCGCCGGCGATGTGTTTGACGTAGCTAATCCGTCGAACCAGGCGCGGAAATTGTACTACGAATTCCTCGGCCAGTTGGCCCGGACGAACTGTACCGCAGCGGTCATCGTAGGCGGTAACCACGACTCCTCGACAATGCTGGATGCGCCCCGCGAGGTACTGCGCTGGCTAAACTTACATGTAGTAGGTGCGGCGCGAACGCAGGTGCAGGAGGAAGTCGTTTCAATAGCAATACCCGGAGACGACGGACCGGGCGTAATCATCGCCGCCGTTCCCTACCTCCGCGAACGGGACATCCGAAAAGCAAAGTTCGGCGAGACTTCAGAAGAACGACTGGTCGGCTTACAGGAAGGAATCAGCGGCCATTACCGCGAAGTTGCCGAGGCCGCCGTCGCCCTCCGCCAAAACCCCGAAACACCCATCATCGCCACCGGCCACCTTTTCGCCGGAGGGGCGAGCGATCACGCCGAAAAGAAGTCCTATATCTACCAGGCGGATGAGCACAACATCGAAGGCGGACAGTTCCCGGAGGTATTCGACTACGTAGCCCTCGGCCACATCCACCGTGCACAACGCGTTGGTGGGGCGGAGCATATCCGCTACTGCGGCAGCCTGGTGCCACTTACCTTCGTAGAAGGCCAGCAGGTTCGTTCCGTCCGCATAGTAGATGTTGGTAAGGCCGGAGAACCGGTTACTAGCCGTCCGCTAAATGTACCTTATTCTCGCACTCTCCTCCGCCTTAACGCCGAGATTGACGACGTCAAACAAGCACTACGGACCGCTGCAGTTGCGCATCAAAACCAGAGAGATGCTTTTATTATCTCCAATCTGCGGCAGCCAACCGACTCAGACAGCACCGTAGCTAATCAAAAATCAAATATCGAGAACCGAGAATCGAATACTTCCAAGGCCTTTAATAATGGTACTACACTACTAACTCCTTGGGCAGAAATAAGAATAAAAACAGACGAGCACATCCCCAACCTCCGCCAAACCTTGCTCGACGTCCTCGCCGAAGTAACCGAAGCGGACGGGCCGAACCCACCGGTTGAGCTCCTAAGAATAAGCCAGGAGCGCCTCACCCCTGCACCTGCGGCCGCGCCCGTAGAAAAGAAACAACTCGATGAACTTGACCCTGAGGAAGTATTCTCCGGCATCGTAACCGCCGACGGCTACACCCCCGAACGCGCCACCGAACTACTGGCCGATTTCCGTAACCTCCGTAACTGGATGAACGACACGGCCGAATGAAAATACTACGCGTCCACATCCGCAATCTCAACTCCCTGCGCGGGGAGCACAGGATCGACTTCACGGCCTCGCCTCTGGCCGACCACAGCCTCTACGCCATTGTCGGTCCTACCGGCGCCGGTAAAACAACCATCCTGGACGCCATCACCCTCGCGCTGTACGGACAGACGGAGCGCAATAAATCCGAGGTAGACCGCAAAGACGGCTCCGGTACCGTACTCACCTACGGCGAAGGCGAATGCCTCGCTGAACTGGAGTACGAAATTGTCGTAAACGGAAAAACTGAGCGTTTTCGTAGCGCCTGGACCCGCCAACGCGCGCACAAGAAACCCGACGGTAACCTGACCGCTTCCAAGCACTCCATCAGCCAGTTCGATCCGCACGCGCCGGGTGAAAACCAGTGGACCATCCTTGCCACTAAAAAGCGTGAGGTTGCCGAAAAGACCCAGGAAATCGTTGGCTTGGACTACGAACGCTTCGTCCGCTCCGTAATGCTGACCCAGGGAGACTTTGCCCGTTTTCTCAAATCCGACGCTGGTAACAAAGCCGAGATACTGGAGAAGATCACCGGAACCGAAATATACCGCGACCTGAGCGTGGCCGCCTTCACCAGGGCCAAGCTCGCCCGCGACGCCCACGAGCGTGCGACCGAAGCTTTGGCCACCATGCCGCCGCTATCGACCGAAGATCGGCAGCGCCTTGACGAGCAAATTATTACGCGAAAAACGGAGATTAAGGCGCTGAAAAAGTCGCTAGCTCTCTCGGTAAGCCAACTCGGTTTGTACGATACCCTCCGTTTGTTGCGGGCAAAAGCATCAGCAGCCAAAGCAGAAAACGAACGCTTGGAAAAAGCCTTCGTAGCCGCCGCTGAAGACCGTGACCTCCTCGCTAAAAGCGATGAGCTCCAGCCACTGCGTGCCGACCTCGAAGCAGAAACCCGTCTCGACACAACAACGAAGCAATTGTCCGCAGATCTTGCCACTACGGAAGTTCAACAAAAAGAACTGGAGGCCGCAGTAGCACAAGCCATTAAAGCCATCGTAGAGGCCCAGGATAAGTTAAATGTCTACTACGAAAAGCTACCCGTGCGGGAGGATAAATTCGCCGCTGTAGCGGATTTAGAACGGGAAATAACTGCCGCATTGCGCGATTTGGAACTGGACGAAAAGCGCCGGTTGAGCGCTGAAAATAGCTTGAAGGAACGGCGGCAGAAACAGTCAGAAATCAGCCGAGCAGTAGCAATGATTCGTAGAGAATTAGCAGGGATGGAGCCTGGTCAGATTTGGGACCTTCAGGCCGGTTACGACGGTTCGATTCCATTCGATACTACTAAGCTGGAGGCCCTGGATCAGCGCATACGCAACAAGAAACTTGCCGGCCGCATCGCTGCGGAAACCACTCTTGCCCAGCAGACTAAAACGGATTTGAGTGCGGCCACCGCTACCGTCGCTGTCGCCGAAAAATCTTTTACTGAGGCCGAAGAGAACTTGGCCGATCGCCGACTGGTGCTCAATAATCTCCGCCTGAGCGCAGGTCTGGCTGAGCACAAACAAAACCTTAAACCAGGGGAAGAATGTCCGGTCTGCGGAGCAACTAAGCATCCGGCGTTGGAAAACTTCGAACCCGTTACGGACTCCGCCATCGCCCGAACAAATGCGGACGTAAACAAGGCACTGGACACCGTAGAAGCTGGCCGCCAAAGCCTGAAAACGGCCCGCCAGAACGAGACCGCACTAAATAGCCGGCACAACAGCCTGGAAGCCTTGATCGGAGAGCTGACAACTCAGCTTGGTCCGGATACGCCGGTTGAAAATGAAGCATTGGATGTACTGCAAATTCAGCGGATAAGCTTTGCCGACAAACTCTTAAAAGACACCGCCGAACAAGCCCGTCTCCGCCGCCTGCAGACGAAACTACCCGGCCTCACCGCCCTCGAAACCGAACTGGGAACCGTTGCCACGAGGGTAGGGGAACTGGAAACCGAACTGGAGACTGTGACTACGGTACTAGCTGCCGCTGACAAGATGGTAGCTGAAAAGCGGGCGAAGATCAAAGCGGAGGTCGGTGACCTGACCGCCGAACAATGCCGGGAACTGACCCGCAAGAAAAAAGATGACCTAACCGCCAAGTTCGCAGCCGCCGAAAAAGGGGAGGTAGATCAGAAAGGACGGCTCTCGGCCTTAGTGTCGCGACAAACCGTCTTGACGGAGCAAAGTAGAAAGCTGGTGACGGAGCTGACGGCCGTCCGTGCGCGACTGACCGAGGGCCTTGCCGAGCGTAATTTAACGTCCGCTGAAGCCCGCCAAGCCTTACTTCCCGAAACCGAGTCCTTGCACCTGCGTGCGCGCCTGAACCGACTCGCCACGGAACGCGCTACGGCCACCACCGTAAGCCAAAACCTGGCCAAAGAAACCGACGCTGCCGAAAAATCCGTCGCTGAACTACCCGACCAGGACGCCCTTGAAAAAAACCGCGATCAGAGTGAATTCAAGGTCTCCGAAGCGGACCGGCTGATCGGTGCCATCGAACTCCAGATCCGGCAGGACGACGAGCGGATTGGCGCTACTGCCGAAAAACGAAAGCAACTAGAAGGCCTCCAAAAAGAAATGAACCGCTGGACGATAATGTCCAAACTGATCGGCTCAGCCGACGGCAAAAAATTCCGCTCCTACGCCCAGGCGATCACCCTGCAGCGCCTGATCGACGTTGGCAATGGCCACCTCAGCAGCATCAGCCCCCGCTACCGGATGGAATACGCCGTGCCAACCGCCGGCACCGGTGAGCACCTCGAAATCATCATCAGCGACACTTACCACGACGAAAATAAACGGACGATGGCGACGCTCTCCGGCGGTGAAACCTTTCTCATCAGCCTCGCCCTCGCCCTCGGCCTGAGTGACCTGGCGAGCGGTAAAAACCTGATCCAATCCCTCTTTATTGATGAAGGCTTCGGTACCCTCGACGGCAAAACGCTCGAAAAAGCGATGACGACGCTGGAACAACTTCGCGATCAGGGTAAAACGATTGGCCTGATTAGCCACGTTGCTTCGCTGCGGGAGCGGATTTATTGCCAGATTCAGCTGGAACCGGTGGGAGACGGGTTCAGCACCGTTCGGATAAGCGATAAGGGGTGAAAATCTGCGGCAGGTGATCGCTGAGCAGCTTCGTTGCTGTTTGAGGCGGTTAGCTTCCGTATTTGGGGCATTGTTGGTCCGTCTGCTTACTTATCGCTAAACCCTAAATGCTAGTTATCTTACCGCCCATGAAAGCCGTAACAGTAAAAACTCCCGGAGACGCCAACCAGCTCCAAATTACCGAAGTCGAAGACCCTAAAGCGGGGCCAGGCCAGGTCTTGATATACGTTGCCGCAACCGCATTAAACCGTGCTGACATCCTCCAACGCGAAGGAAAGTACCCGCCACCACCCGGTGTAACCGATATACTAGGCTTAGAAATGGCTGGAACGGTGATCGAAACGGGGGAGGGTGTTACCGACTTTGAAGTTGGCGATAATGTCTGTGCTCTGCTGAGTGGAGGTGGCTACGCCCAAATGATAGCTGTAGACGCGGATATGTTGCTCAAGCTTCCAGAACGGTTGAGCTTCACCAAAGCCGCAGCGATTCCGGAGGCCTTCATTACTGCTTTCCAGGCGCTCCACCAGATCGCAAAATTGCAAAAGGGCGAAACGGTGCTTATCCACGCCGGTGCAAGCGGGGTGGGGACGGCGGCCGTTCAGTTGGCGAAACACGCAGGTGCAAAGGTCGTTGCGACGGCTAGTAGCATGAAACACCAACGTCTCGAAGACCTGGGCGCCGATCGCTGCGTAGATTACCGAACCGAAGACTTCGCCGATGCGGTACTGAATGAAACGGACGGTAAAGGAGCGAACGTTATTCTGGACTTTATCGGAGGAAGTTATTTCGAACAGAACTTGAAAGCTGCAGCCCTCGACGGGCGCATCGTCAGCCTCGCCGCCCTGGGTGGCGCCCGGGTAGAAAACGTTAGCCTTGCCCCGATCCTGCGCAAACGACTCCAGATCACCGGTACGACTCTGCGCTCTCGCGCTAAAGACTACAAACGCCAGCTGGTGGCTGATTTCCGCGACGAGATCTGGCCGCACTTTGCTGACCGTTCCCTGGTCGCTATCGTTGATAGTATCTATGACTGGGAAGGCGTGGCGGATGCGCATAAGTATATGGAGGCTAATGCTAATGTGGGTAAGATTGTGCTCACTGTTGGGGAGTAGGCCTGTTCGACAGCTTTTAAGCTGCCGAACAACTCCAACACAACCACCTCCCGCACAAATCGGTTAAGGGAGTATGGAGAAACCAAGCGTATGCTTTCGTGACCTCGGGAAAATGGGTTACCAACAGGCCTGGGATCTACAAACAGAGCTGCATGCGGCGACCGTGGCCCGAAAGAAAGCAAATCGTGAACGCGTGAAAGCCGGAGAACCCGCCGGAGAACAATTTCACCACCTACTGTTCGTGGAGCATCCACCAGTTTACACGCTGGGAAAGTCTGGTTCTTTACATCATCTGTTGCTTGACGAGGCCCAGCTGGAAGCGCAAGGATTTACCTTCCATAGGATAAACCGGGGCGGAGACATCACTTACCACGGCCCGGGGCAACTGGTGGCTTATCCAATCCTCGACCTGGAAGAGTTTTTTACCGATGTGCATAAGTATGTTCGCTGCCTCGAAGAGGTGGTCATCCGGACCTGCGCTGATTTTGGTGTTTACGCTGAGCGCGACCCTGGGTTCACGGGTGTCTGGCTGCCAGGAGACCCGGCAAGGAGACAGGCCCGCCGTAAAATATGTGCGATCGGTGTGCACCTGAGCCGCTGGACAACTCTCCACGGCTTTGCCTTCAACGTTCGGCCTAACCTGACACACTTCGGCAACATCGTCCCCTGCGGTATCGACGATACTGACCGGGCGGTAACGAGCCTTAGTGTTGAGGTTGGCCGACCCATTGAGTTGGAGGAAGTAAAACCGCTGGTGAAACGCCATATTCAGGACGTGTTTGATTTTTTCTGGAGGGAACGCACCACTTAAACCGACGTTTGCATCTAACGGGTAGCAACAAACAAACGATGCCCATGACGATCGCACTTCGCCAAAGCTGGGCCGTTTCGGAAGCTACTTCCGCGATAATCCCAAGAACACCTGCCATGACCGAGCAGCAACTCATTTCAGGATGCAAGGCTAGTGACCGGCGCGCGCAGCGAGCGGTGTACGACCGCCATAGCCCGGTAATGCTCGCAGTGGCTCGCCGCTACACCGCCCGTGATGCGGATGCCGAAGATGTACTCGTCTCCGCTTTCTTTAAGGTCTTCGACAAGATCGGAACCTTTACGGACAGCGGCAGCTTCGAAGGCTGGATCCGTAGAATTGTAGTGAACGAAGCGCTGATGCTGCTGCGCAAGAAACATGCGCTCAAGCAGGCCTTGGAAATTGAGGATGTGAACCCGGCGAACTTTTCCGTCCCCGCCGAGGCCGCTAGCCGCCTGGCCGAAGCCGACATCATGAACCTGCTTGACCGTATGCCCACGGGCTACCGCACAGTCTTCAACCTCTATGTAGTGGAAGGCTACAAACACCGGGAAATTGCGGAAATGCTGGGCATAAGCATTAATACCAGTAAGTCTCAGCTCATACTGGCTAGAAAACGGATGCGCGAACAACTAATAGCGCTCGGCTACGGCGCGAGCTGAAACGCCCGACAGCACTAGCTTCTGGTTCCTGCCTCTTACTTCCTGATAACCTAAACGATAAAATTTATACCATCATGGCAAGCTTCGATCCTTTCGAAAAAGAATTTGGAAACCGCGCCCGCGGTTTACGCCGGACGCCATCCACTCAGTCGTGGAACCAACTGGAACAACGCCTTGATCGGCGTCGGCGGGGCATCCGAATCCTCGGAATCCGTCCGTGGATGATTGCCGCAATGTTTCTCATTATAGCAGGTATTACCATTGCCTCAAACTTAAAGCAAGACCACAATAATCCCCTCGCTAAGCGAGCGGAGTTTATGGAGGAATTGTCCGCACCTTATGTTCCTACTGAAGTCTTTGAGCCCGGAGAATACGAGAACGGTATGCCAAAAGGAGAGGACGTAGAGCACGATCCGGATTTTCGGGATGTTGTCGTAGCCGACAAATACCGGGTACACGGTTAGGGAAGTTATTTATTTCATGCCTCTCGGACGCTTACCGAATTTCAATAAAAAGCAAGGGTGATACGTACCCTTATTTTATGCTGTTTTCTCTTCCTCACGTTCGGGGTCCGGAAGCAGAGCGAAGCTTACGGTGCGCAGGCGGAAGTAGTTGTAAAGTCTGCTGCTTCTGTCCAGATAATGTTGGAAGACAGCTAAGGTTATAACTACTTCACCACAAACTCAGCCTGAACCTCCTTATCTTCAATACTAAGTACGGCCGTATACGTTCCGGCGCGCAAATAGTATTTACCGTTTTTAGCGGCCTTGATGGAGATGGGGCGCTTATCTGTACCACGGTCTTTGTTGGCCTTGCTCTCAAGCATTCTAGCGAAGCGGCTATCGAAGCTCATATCGTAGGGTAGGGTGGTTACGCCTCCGTTTAATTTGACGTCTTGGGTGAAAAGCGTTGTTCCTTCACTGCTCTTAATCATCAGCTTTGCACCTGCGCTCTCGCCCGGAAGAAATACCTGGAATTTGGTTTCTGGCTCTCGTACGTTGAGGTTAAAATCGAGCGCACCGTAGCGGCTGGAATACCGTAGTTTAGAAGGGCCGGTAAACGTAACGACGGGGGTCTCTATGGCCGCGGTTTGCAGAACACCGATGTTGGCGCGGTAAAGGCTACGGCCGTGGGTCCCGACGATGAGGTCCTTCGCTGTTTTCTGAATCACCAAGTCATGTACAGCTACGGCGGGAAGGCTGTTGCTCATGCCCATAAACTTCTTGCCGCCGTCCATACTGGCGTAAAGCCCGTGGTCGGTGCCAACGAAAAGAAGGCGCGGGTTACTAGGGTCTTCGAGAATGACGTTGACGGCTTCATTGGGCAGGTCGGTTCCGATTTTTACCCAGGTATCACCCGTATCCACACTCTTGTAGACATGGCTGCCGAAGTGGTCGTTGCGGTAGCCATTGAGGGTGGTGTAAACCACATTGGCGTCGTGCTTGCCTGCGGCTATCCGGCTTACCCACATGTTTTGCGGCAGGCCAGTGTCGATACGGTCCCATTCCGCACCGCCGTTTTTGGAGCGGTGAATCCGTCCGTCGTCGCTGCCGACGTAGATCAGGTTTGGCTGCTTGGGGCTTTCGCTGATGGTGGTCAGGGTACCGAAGGCAACATCTCCTTTGCGTCCGCCTGCAGTGAGGTCTTTGCTGATGGCCTTGAAATCATCTCCCCGGTTGACGCTGCGGTGCAGTACGTTGGAGCCGAGGTAGAATACGTCCGGATTGTGTGGACTGATCAGGATGGGGCTCTGCCAGTTCCAACGGTACGGGCGCTGACCAAGCTCGTGCTTCGGCGTTATGGAAGTGCTGGTGTCCGCTGCCTGGTCGATGCGGTAATAGTTGCCGTACTGGAAGCCGACGTAAACGGTATTGTTGTCGCGCGGATCAACCTCCACCTGCATACCGTCGCCGCCGAATAGGGATTTATAGGGATACTGACCGCTTTGTTCCCATCGGCGGCTGGCTTTGTAGTCGTGTGGGCCAACCCAGGTACCATTGTCCTGCAAGCCGCCGTAGACGCGGTAGCCGTCCGGGTGATCATCTACAGCAATCCCGTAGAACTGGCCGAGGGGTGGGGCGTTGCACTTGCGCCAGTTTTTACCGCCGTCGTAGCTTATGTTTACGCCACCGTCGTTACCATTGATGATATGGCCCGGGCGTTCAGGATTGATCCAGAGGTAGTGATGGTCGGAGTGGACGTTGGGGGCGTTGGCACCGGTCCAGCTTTTACCACCGTCGGTGGACTTGATGATCGGGACGCCCATGGCGTAGATCAGGGTCGGGTTGTTGGGGTGGACGGTAATGGCACCGAAGTAGTAACCGTAGGTATTGTAGAGGTTGGGGATGTAGTCGTCGTGGGTACGCGCCCACTTCTTGCCGTCGGTAGTGGTTTTGTAGAGTTCGAAGCCCTTTACGGGGGTATCGAATAGGAGGCTGTTGGCGTCTTCCAGGTACTCGACGAGCTGGTCGGTGGTTACTTCGTCGCGGGTGACGCGGGCAATCAATGAGTCTACGCTCAGGTCACGTGGAAAGCCGTTGGCACTTAGGAACCCCTGCACCTGGTAGGTACGTAGGCCAAGGAAATCGGCCTTGCTCATGGTGCGGAGCTTACTTTTGGTCAGCGCGTCATCATCGTCGTTGCCTTCCAGTTCTGCGGCGCTTTTGCGGAAGTAGTTGTCGAGGCTGGCGAAGAGGTAGCGTTCGTCGTCTTCGTAGCTGATGGCTAGGCCGATGCGACCGCCGCCTTCTCCGGTAGGGAATCCGCTTTTTGCGGTTGAAATGCGGGCCCAGTTGCTGCCGCCGTCGGTGCTGTGCCATACGCCGCTGCCAGGGCCGGACTCTTTAAAATCCCATGCTTTTCGCCCGCGTTCCCAACTAGCGGCGAAGAGTTCGTTGGGTTTGCGCGGGTCGCGGACGATATCGACCACGCCGGTGCTGTCGTTCACGAACAGGGTCTTTGTCCAGGTCTCGCCGCCGTTGGTGGTCTTGTAGACGCCGCGTTCGGGGTTCGGGCTGTAGAGGTGGCCGAGGGCTGCGACCCAGATGGTACTTTGGTCACGTTGGTCCACGATTACGCGGCCAATGTGGTGGGTTTCGTCGAGACCCATGTGGCTCCAGCTGCGGCCGCCGTCGGTGCTGCGGTAGATGCCGTTACCGGCGTAGCTGGAGCGGCTGGAGTTGACTTCGCCAGTGCCTACGTAGATGGCTTTGGTGGTCCAGTTCACGTCAAGTGCTCCGATGGTCATCACGGGCAGGTCGTCGAACAGTGGCTTAAAGGAGATGCCGTTGTCCTTGGTTTCCCAAAGGCCGCCGCTGGCGTAGCCGACGTAGAAGTGGCTGGGGTCAGCAGGGTCCACGGCAATGTCGGATACACGACCGCTCATCACCGTTGGGCCGATGTTGGTGAACTCAATGCCGGCAGCGGGGCTCTTTTCTTGTAGAAAGATACGCTGCTGGAAGGCCTGAGTGCGCACCTGGGCGGGTGTCGCTTTTTGGGCGCTGACGCAGGTGCAGAGGAAGGCTAGGAAGAGCAGTGGGAGGAGGCGTAGACGGGGCATTTGTTGGTTTTGATCCTTGATTTGGGGGGTAAGATAATACGGAATCTGTATCAGTGTGTGATAAGGACGGGTAACGTACAGGGCAATCGTAAAATCGGGACCGGACGCTTACCGCACAGCAGCCCCGCAGGGAAAGAAAATGAACGCTTCGAGGGCCTCAGAATTAGAGTTCACAGAAGTTGAAAAATATGATCGCGTTCTGGAGCCGACCGTCGGATAAATTCCTTTGCTGACGGGCTTCGTGAAGCGGGTTCATTGGTGAAGGTTCGTCCGACGAGTTTGGCGTCTACGAAATTTAGTACACCTCACCTCAACCTCTCCTTTATAAGATAAATTTAAACCCATTGCGAAGGTTTTAGGTGGGTCTGCTGTATGGTGGGCGTCTAGTTCTTGGTGCAACCCATGCCCCTCCCTACCGTTTTTTATCCATATATACACATCAGAACCATCACACCGTAAAAAAGATGCCACTCTGGACGTTCATCGTCCTCAACCCCTTCGGAACCTGCACCTATTTTCTTCGGTTGGGACGAAGATGTCGTCTACGCATACCTCGGCTGGAAGTACGATCCCTGGCCAACCGAATGGCTCAAAACCGCCCAACCCATCAACGAAGAGAATGCTTACCATATATTCTGCCAAGATAAACGAAAGGAGGCTTATTCTTTTTTATTTTCAGTGTGCATAAATTAATGTTTAAAGCCGATTACGTTAGTTTTACACATCGTTTTACCCGCTTTAATCTTTGCTGTAAATGAATTCTTTCAAAATTCTCTTCTTTCTATTAATTTGTAGCGGCATTACCTGCCTATCCGCCCAGTCTTCACTGGAACAGTTACTCCGCAGTTCCCAAAACTTTTCTGAAATCGTTAGTGAGGGAGATGCCTACTTTACCGCTAAGTATGCGGGCCTATCTAAGTCGGACCTAACCACTGGTGAGCACCGCGACGGAGAATACGTCAAGTTCCAACGCTGGCAATCCTTCTGGAAGGACAACCTGAACCCGGACGGTACGCTGGGTGATCTCTCTGCCTACGGCCGCAAACAATTAAGCAATCCGAGCCAGCCGGACAAACTCAATAATCCTTATACCGCAATCCCCTGGACGGAAGTGAACTATACCGGCTACATCACCGGCCAGATTGGCCTGGGCCGCACCACCTCTATCGGTTTTCACCCGACGGACGTGAACACCTTCTACGTCGGCGCGGCCATCGGCGGCGTCTGGAAAACAACCGACGGTGGCCAGAGCTATGTGCCCCTCGGCGATGACCTTCCTTTCCTGGCCGTTTCAAGTGTCATCGTTGACCAAACCAACCCCAGTATCCTATATATTGCCATCAGCGACCACGTCGGCTATGGACCTCAGGGTATCGGCGTTTACAAAAGTACTGACGGCGGGACTACTTGGGCACCCACCAGCCTGAGCTTTTCCTTCGGCCAGAACGTGCGCATCTACTGGATGGAAGCCCACCCGACGGACCCTGACATTATGTTCGTCGCCACGGCCAACGGATTGTACCGCACCGACGATGGTTTTGCGACCAATGACCGGATAATTACCGCCGGTGTATTCGACGTGAAGGTGCGGCCAGGTGCCGCAGCTACCGTCTTTGCGGGGGGACGAAATGGTGAAGTATTCCGCAGTACCGACGGTGGCCTCAATTTTACCGAGGTAATCGACCTGGGGAGTGGTAGTGTCCTTTTAGGCGTCACTCCGCTCGACAATACTAAGGTTTTTGCCCGCCGTGGAAACCAGTTGTATAAATCTCTTGATGCAGGGCTAACCTTTCCCTCCAGTACTACTATGGGGCAAAGTAACGAAGTGTTCGCCATCGCTCCACAAGATGACGACATCATCCTGACTGGAAATTTCGAAACCCGCCGTTCTGACGACGGCGGTGCAACCTTTACCGCCACCAGCCAGTGGTTGGGCAACAGCGGCCTGCCCTTGATTCACGTCGACCAGCGCAACATGTTCGTTAATCCATTGGAAAACGACGCCGTTTACTACTGTAACGACGGTGGCCTTTACCGCTACATCATTTCCACCAATTCCTTCGAGAACCTCTCCGATGGCCTGGCCATTACTCAGTATTACGACATCGCCGTGTCGCAGACCAACGCCAACGTGATCGGTGGCGGCTCGCAGGACAACGGTAACGTCTTCCGCGACGAAAGCGGCAACTGGATTCAGTACGCCTCCACTGGCGACGGGATGAACCAGGAGATTGACCCCACCGACGCGTCTTACCGCTACTGGGCGTACCAACTTGGTGCAATGCGCCGCTGGCACAATGGTTCTAATTCCGGGATTAAGCCCGCAGACGTAGACTATGACGGTGCATGGGAGACTCCCTATAAACTGGACCAAACCATGCCTACCCGTATGATTGCTGGGTTTCGAAAGGTGTACGAATCACTGGACCGAGGTGACAGCTGGACGGCTATCTCCGGAGAACTGGCCGGTGGTTCAAATATGAACGAACTAGCCATTGCTCCTTCCAACGGTGAGCGGATTTACGTCACCCAGGGAGGTAACCTCTTCGTTAAGAGTACTACCGACGATACCTGGACTTCCCGCTCATTACCCAACGGAGCTGTTTCTGATATCGAGGTAGACTTGCTGGACATTGATAAGGTCTACGTCTCCGTTCCCGGGTTTTCGGGTGGAAGTAAAATCTATGTATCCGAAGATGCCGGGGCGAACTGGACGAATATCAGTGGCTCACTACCTAACGTTTCGGTTGGTGCACTGGAACTATACCATGAAGTGCCCGGCGGTGTTTTTGTAGGGACCGACGCTGGTGTCTATTACCGAGACGACCAGCAAAGTGACTGGCTCGAATACGGTGACCTGCCCAACACCCGAGTGGAAGACATCGAGATCCAGTACGCCGCCAACCTTATTCGCGTAGGTACCCATGGTCGGGGTATTCTCGTCGAAAGTTGCACTGCTTCTTCTTCGGATAGCGATGGCGACGGTACCTGCGACGCATTTGACCAGTGCCCGAGCCTGAACAATAACATGATAGGTACTGCCTGCGACGATGGAGACTCTTTCTCCTCCGGCGAAACCTATGACAACAACTGCGGCTGCTCCGGTGGGCGGGCAAACCTTAGCTATTGCGCGGCGGAAGGCAGTGCCGGGACCGGCAGTGATTACATCAGCTTCGTTGGCCTTGCCGGCGTAGAAAGTGGCTCGGGGCAGACAAAGTATAGTGATTTTAGGAACGTAGTAATGGCTCTGGATTATAATACAGACTATACGCTGACGGCTAGGTTTAACTACGCTTTTGATCTCGACCGTTTCCATGCCTGGGCCGACTGGAATCGAGACGGCGTCTTTGGGACCGATGAAAAAATAACGTTGACTGTACCGGACAATAATAGTACGAGTACAGGAACGATACAAGTGCCGCATGGTACTGCCGAAGGTGCCACCACCATGCGGATAAGGGGTGTGTACTCCGAAACCTTTGACGAGCCTTGCGGTAGCCAGGCCGGTGAGGTGGAAGATTATACCATCAACGTCGCTTGCGGCGCGGGGGCGGGTAATTGCGCCGTCCTTCCGCTTGATTGGACGGTCTTCAACGCCCGCTCATTGGGCAAACAGGGGGCTTTGCTCAACTGGTCTACCGCCGGCGAAGAGGCGGTTAGCCATTTCGAGGTCGAGCGCTCTTCCAATGGCCGTAATTTTAACCAGCTTGGCCAACTTGCTGCGATGAACACTCCCGTAGCCACCTATGAATTTATCGACGTAGATGCACCAAGCAGTTCTGCCTACTACCGCATCACATCGGTAGACCTGGATGGTAGCCGCAGTACCACGGTTATTCGTCGGGTAGACTGGGATGCTGCTGATGACGCAGTCGTCATTTATCCCAACCCGGTAACTACCGACGCGGTGACGGTTGCGTGGCAGCGACCGGAAGCGACCAGTACCTCCTGGTACATGTACAATACTTACGGCCAGGAAGTAAGACGGGGTATAGTTGGCGCGGCCGCAGGTGCAAACAAAGTTGAACTGGCTACGGATAACCTGCCTGCCGGCGTCTACCTTCTGAGACTCTGCACCAAAGACTGGGACTGGACGGGGAATTTTATTGTCCGGTAAATATAAATTATCCCGTATTTATTGATAATCAACTGCTGGGATTCGTTGAGTCCCTTACTAGCATTTAGCGCAAAGCATTTAGGCGGTCGTATATGGCCGCCTAAATGCGTTTTTGCTTTGCGCTAAATGCTACCTTCGCCTCATGAACATCGCCTTCCTAGACAAAGCCGCCCATCCCTACCTCCAAACCGCCCTCGAAGAAGCTGGCCACCAGGTAAGCGATTTTTGCACCAGCGACCGCGCCCACGTCCTTTCCGTCTTGAAAGACTACGACGGGCTGATGGTTCGTAGCCGCTTAAACATCGACCGTGAACTGCTGGATGCCACCGGCCCTAACTTCAAATTCGTAGCTCGCTGGGGTGTAGGTACCGATCATATTGACCTCGACTGCGCTAAAGAAAAGAGAATAGCTGTATTCAATAGTCCCGAAGGTAGCAAGCACACCGTAGCTGAACACACGGTGGGAATGATGCTAATGCTACTCAACCACCTCGGCCGCGCTGATCGCCAGATCCGGGGCGGAGGCTGGATCCGGAGAGGCAACATAGGTACTGAACTGGGCAGCCTTACCGTTGGTCTCATCGGCTACGGGAATATGGGCCAAATGACCGCTCGCCGGCTGGTTGGCTTCGGTTGCAAAGTTATTACCCACGATAGGTTCCGCACCAACTACGGTGACGAATTCGCCCGCGAAGTAAGCCTCGAAGAACTACAGCGGGAGGCCGACGTAGTCTCGCTTCACATTTTTCTGGAAGGTAACCACTACTACGTCAATGAAGACTGGATCAAGGCCTTCGCCAAACCGTTCTACCTCATCAATACCGCCCGTGGCCTGGCCGTAAAAACGGAAGACCTGGTTGCAGCCATGAAGTCCGGTAAGGTTCTCGGTGCCGCACTCGACGTGCACGAATACGAGGAAATGAGCTTCGTCAAGCTGGAACCAAAGGATTTGCCTGAGCCTTTCCAGTACCTCCGTAGTAGTGGAAATACCGTACTTACGCCACACATCGCCGGCTGGTCTGCAGAGGCAGAGGAGGGACACGCCCGAACCTTATTTGCTAAGATTACCGCAGGCGTTCGCGAATCTAGTCATGGAAGCTGATGCTTCGTACGGGCCGTTCTATTGAGGCACTTCGTTCAAGTGTAAATCACGTCAAGCAATCGGAACTATAATAAATTGTACCTACAGTGGATTTATTCATTTTAACCATAGATTACGCCGGCACCTTCGTCTTTGCCATCTCCGGTGCCCTGGCGGGGATGAAGCAGCAATTCGATGCCTTCGGGGTCTTCATCCTTGGTTTGGTGACGGCCATCGGAGGTGGTACCCTGCGGGATTTGCTGATCGGTAGTACGCCGGTGAGTTGGATGCAAAACACAACTTATATCTATACCGTGCTGGCTGCGGTTGTCTTCACTTACCTTTTCCAGAAGCACTTCCGAAGACTGCGGCGCAGTATGTTCCTTTTCGATACGATCGGGATTGCGCTGTACACGATTCTAGGGCTGCAAAAGGCGCTTTTCTTCGGCTTATCGGCGGAGATTTGTGTTATGCTCGGAATGGTCTCCGCCACTTTTGGAGGGGTTATTCGGGACGTTTTATCCGGTACCGTTCCCCTGATATTTCGGAAGGAGATTTATGCTTCAGCCTGTTTGGTGGGCGGCATTCTCTTTTTACTCACGGACCAGTGGCTTGGGGAAGTGGCGGGGATGGCCGTGGCAATTATTACCGTCTTTCTTATTCGCTTTTTTGCGGTACGGCGGCACTGGTCGCTGTCTTTTAAGCGGTGACAACTCGCCGGTCGAATTAGGCTTATCTCAGCGCAACGCTGCAATTACTTCCTTTCTGGACTGGCCCATCCGCCTGGCCTTTTTTGCGCCTTCGTATGCCATTGATCTACTTAATTAGTCTTTTGGGCGCTGACGCAGGTGCAAAGGAGGAGTAGGAAGGTAGGGATGGGGAAGCGCGTTCTTAAATTAAGTTGATTATGGTGTTGTTGAGCATTCCGTACTACTGTTCTTCTGATCCTTGGTGATGATCATAATGGCTCCGGTGAAGCCTTCGAGGTGTAGGTTACTGAGTTCGATGTCGCTTTTTATGACGGTTATGGACTCAATCTGGGCCGGGTCCAGCTGATCAGCCGGGTCGGCTTCAGCGCGGGCACCGTCGATGAAGATGGCGATTTTACTGGGCGGGGTGGAGGTGGTGGGGATGAGGCTGATTGCTGCGGTGGAGATAACTTTCGGGAAGTTCTTAGCGCAAATTCTAGGCAGTATGGGGAGGATGTCAAGCGGGGCGATTTTACGGCAGGGGAGGGTAAGTACGACGGCATTCCGGCTCAGTCCCATGTGCTCGGGAGCCGGTAGGGAGCGCATGTCTTTGTACTTGCGGCGTGCTTTTTCGTAGCGTTCCATGGCGCGGGGATTGGTGGAGGCCGGGGGCTCCGGAGCGGCGATGTAGGGGAGGTCTTCTACCTTGATGTGGGTGGGGCAGGATTTGCTGGGTTCGGTGACGGGGTCGGTTACTGCCCAACGGTGTTTCCCGTCCGGGTTCAGCTTCCCCAGCTTGTACTCTGTTGGTACTGCGGCGGCTTCATTCCGGAGGATAGCTACTTGCTTGACGAAAGCGGTGTTTTGAGCCTTGCTTTGCTCCTCCAAGCAATTGGTTGCACCTGCGTCCCCGCCCATATGGGAAAATGAAAAATGCCCAGCTCCCAGCAATATGGCTAGTAAAACAGTAAAAATGAACTTGGCATCCTTTTGGTGGTCCTCACCAAGAAAAAGGCGTTGAATACGCGCTGAAAATGGGGTTTTGGTGGCGGACATCACCAGGTGGTTTGAGGGGATATGGGAAGAACGGGCCACGGTAACAAGTGCTGTAGCATAAGTCCGCCGGTCGCTGCAACGGTTGGCTACCCAATCGTCGCAGCGGTGCTCCCGCTCACGGTCGATCAGGCGGCACAAGGCGTGCACGGCTGGATGAAAAAAGAAAAATGTCCGAATAAATTGCTGAGGGTAGTTCAGCCAGTGATCGTAGTGCCGCAGGTGTGCAATTTCGTGTAACAGAATGGTACGGGCCATTTCAGGTGAGAGTTCGTTCACCAGCGCGACGGGGAAGACGATGACGGGGCTCCAGAAGCCAAGTGTCATTACTTCACCAGCCTGCTCACTTAGGAAACACCGGACGCGACGGGTGGCCGGATGGCGGGCGAGTTCGTCGCCCAGGCTTTCGGCCCAACTTGTAGGAAGCGCTGAAACTCCCTGCGTACTTAGTGCCTGAACGCGGTCCTGGTCGCGTAATAATAAAACCAGCGCAGGTAGTAAACCCGCTAGGTAAAGCGCGGATATCCACGGTGCGTAGGTCGGTAAGTAGGTTGCCATCCATTCCGACCAGCCAGTACCGGTCTGCGGAAGCATGATACTAGGCAGCACTTCGGATGCTGTGAGCAGGTTTTTGCAAACCGGCGTCGGGTCATAGAGGTAGTACGAACTGAAGCAGAATGTCGCGATCAGGGTTAGCAGAGCACCATACGCAAGGTTGTGCCGCGCTGCCGGCGTACGGAATAGGGGGAAGACCGCTCGCACGGCAATGTAGAGCACACCGCCGACCCACAAACTATGAAATAGGGCGAGTCCGAAGGTAGTAGCGAAGGGTAGGAGATGGTCCATTAGTCCTTGAGTCTTTTAGACTGTTAGAATTTTAGTGCTGCCTTGCTGATACTTCGGTAGCTTGGTTAGCCTATTATTGTTGTAAACTAATAGGCTAAAAGACTAACGAATTAACAGATTACTTTTTCTGTCGGTCGATCCATTCTTGAAGCTCGTTTAGCTCCGCAGCGGTCGGAGTTTCATTGCCCAGGGCCCGCAAAGCGAGGTTGACCGTGGAACCTCCGAAGGCGGTGCCGGCCAATCGGTCAAATAGCTTGCGTTCAATCTGCTCGCGTTTTGCGGCGGCGGTATAAGTGTGGGTCCTTTGGTCCGTATTCCGAAGTACGAGCCCCGCCTTTGTCATTCGTTGCAATTGAGTAAGTACCGTATTGTAGCTCACCTGACGGCGGGAACCAAGGCGTCCGTGCAGGTTCTGCACGGTAGCGGGTTGTTGCTGCCAGAGTAGATCAAGAATTTCAAGTTGTGCTTCGGATGGCATCGGGACGTTAGACATAATATTTTGTTTGCTTGATGGTAAAGGTAAACTACATTTGTAATATTGTGCAAGTGGTAGGCGATAAATTGTGGGCGGTTTTACTTTTCTTTTAGAGTTAGCGAAGGGTTTTACCCGCTATCTCGTCTAATCGGTAAAGCATACCATCTGACGAAAAATTACTCCGTACTATTTTTACCACCCAATACCGTTACCTTACTCTCTCTCTGGGTGTTCACGTTTGTAATTTTTTACCTGATGCTATCTAATCATCTTTCCTCTTTTCTTGCCATTGTGCTTGCCTTATCGTTCGTTTCCTGTGCGGAGGATGAACCGCTCGGCCCTTCCGGTCAGCCGAACACTGAAACCGACCCCATAGAGATCGCTTTCAACGGTCAGCTAGACCTGTCCGACCCTCATAATTACGCCACGCAATCGTTGCCCGCATACATTACCCGCGATAATACCGGAAACAACCTGATCACGGACGCCGGAGCAACCCTAGGCCGCGTTCTTTTCTACGATAAGGCGCTTTCCTCCATCGGTACGACATCCTGCGCAAGTTGTCACCAGCAGGAGTTAGCCTTTAGTGATGGCGCCATCGCTTCCACCGGGGTAGCAGGAACCACGAGCCGCCATTCCATGCGGCTTGTGAACGCCCGTTTTGGTAGCGAAGTACGGTTTTTCTGGAATGAGCGGGCCGCTACCCTGGAGGATCAAACTGCTCAACCGATCCAGGACCACATTGAGATGGGTTTTAGTGGTATAGATGAAGGCCCTTCCTTCGAGGACCTGTTGGATAGGCTTAACGGGCTAGACTACTATACACCACTCTTCACCGGCGCCTTCGGCTCCGGAGAGGCTACGGAGGAACGCATCAGTGAGGCCCTGGCGCAGTTCATTCGTAGTATTCAGTCGTTCGACTCGAAGTACGATGCGGGCCGGGCGCAGGTGAACAATGAGGGGCAGCAGTTTCCCAACTTCACCGAGGAGGAGAACAGAGGGCGGCAACTGTTCGGAAACCGGCCTCAATTCAACAATGACAACGAGCGAATTGGGGGAGGCTTGGGCTGTGGCTCCTGCCATCAGTCTCCGGAATTTTCTATTGACCCCCGTTCGCGCAACAACGGTGTTACGGCGTCCACTGGTGGAGCATTTCCGGAATTCAACGTCACTCGCTCTCCTTCTCTTCGCGATCTTTTTCGGCCTGATGGCGGGGAGAACGGCCCTTATATGCACAACGGTTTCCTGCGCACAATAGACGACGTCTTGGATCATTACAATGCCATTCCTTCAATTAACCCTCAGCTGGACGGACGGCTCATGCCTGCCGATACCCCTCAGCGTCTTAATCTTTCGGCGGAAGAACGCAGCGCTGTGGTCGCCTTTCTAAAAACCCTCACGGGTTCAGCTGTTTATTCTGACGAGCGGTGGAGTGACCCCTTTGTTGAGTAGGCAGTACCGTAGTTAACGTGAGGTTCGTGCTTGTCAGTGTTTACGGTGTCTCTTAGCTCTACTACACTGCTGTCGGGTACATGAGGTGAAAACGCAGTGGCAAACGTGGCCCAGTACGGGCGACCGCGAGGGATGGCCCCTAATGGCCTCGCTTAAGAAGGGCTGAGCTCGCTTCGCGAGCATAAAATCATCTCATGTGCCCGACGGTAGTATAACGGCTGTTCGTTTTTCCGTCAAGACGTTTAAACTCTTCTACCGATAAAATTTAAATCAGTATTATCTTTCGCCCTATGATTGATCGCCTGTACATTGCCGCCACTTCCCAACATGTAGGGAAAACAACCTGCACCCTCGGCCTCATGGCTGCTATCCGCGCTCGGGGCCATAAAGTAAGCTACTGTAAACCGGTAGGGCAGGAGTTCGTAGAACTTGGAGAATTGAGAGTAGACAAAGACGCGCTGCTATTCGCTCGTGGCATGGACTTCGAGCTAAAAGCTGAACTACACAGCCCTGTCATCATTGGTAGCGGGGTAACCGCGAAGTACTTGGATGATCCGACAAAGTTTGAATTCGCCTCCGATATTACCAAGGCTAGTCGCAAGCTTCAGTCGGAAAACGATGTAGTGATTTATGAAGGCACCGGCCACCCCGGCGTAGGATCAGTCTGTGATGTGAGCAACGCCCAAGTTGCCCGGCTGCTTAATGCTCCGGTCATCATGGTGGTGGAAGGAGGGATCGGTAGTACCATCGACAAACTCAATATGAACCTGGCCATGTTCCGCGAGCAACGTGTACCCGTTCGCGGTGTGATTGTAAATAAGTGCATCCCTAAAAAAATGGATAAGGTGGCGCACTATGTCGATATCTACCTTAAAAAATTTGGTATCCCGCTCCTTGGTGTACTGCCTTACGAGAAAACCTTGTCGAGCCCCATCATGGCCACTATCCGAAGAGCCTTAAAAGGAAAAACGCTCTTTCACCGAGACCGACTGGATAATCCGGTCGAAAATATTGCCAGTGGCAGTTTACTGGCCCAGGCCGAGGTAGAAAACCTCAAAAATCTGCTCATTCTGGCGAGTAACCGCCGACTAGATGAAGCGCTTTCCGCGCTTCAGGAAATCCTTCGCGAGCGCAACCTACCTGGTTCCGTAATCTCAGGCATCGTTGTCACCGGGGCGGATAGTGGAAATATTAACTTGCCGCATATGGATTTCATCAACGAGCATCAGATTCCCGTTGTGTCTTGCCACCTAGACACCTACGGCGCGGCCGTTCGAATTAACCAGATGGAGGTGAAGATTAATCTGAAAACGCCCTGGAAAATTCGCAGAGCGGTGGAGCTCATTGAGGAGCATATTGATATGGAATTGGTGTTGTAGGGAGTGAATAATTGAATAAGCTGCAGCTGTTACCGTTTGCGGCGCTTTACTTGCTCACCTGAGGCGAACAAGCAAAGCGCAGTAAGTCATAACAGCGGCAACTTATTCACTGAGTTCAAGCAGAGCGGCCTTCAGGAAAGGGAATCACGAGCTCCTGGCCTGGGTAGATTTTATTCGGGTTCTCCAACGTATCGGAGTTGAAAGTGAAGATCTGCTTGTAGGCCATCACGTCCTTCAGGTATTCTTTAGCAATGAGGGAGAGGCTTTCTCCCCGCTCAACGGTGTGGCGGGCGTAGATGGCGGTATTGCGGACCTTTATATCGGCCTCGATGTCAACGGGGGTTTGGCCACCGATGCGTTTGATCTCGTCCCACATCTGGTCTTTTTCGTGTAGGTATTCCACGGAGCCGCCAACCCGGAGTACGCCGTCGGCTTCTTCTACGTAGCCATCGCGGGTATTGAATTTTTCACCTAGGGTGAGTACACTGCGGTACTTGTCTTGTAAGCTCATATTTTTTTGGTTTAGTAACTTGAGAGTGGTAATATAAGGAATGCCGTAAGTTATTTGTGCGGCGTCCCTAATAGTTTTCAGATACCGATACGTCGATAAGACGCGCTATCGAAGGTCAATAACCTCTTCTACCTCCCAGTCCGCCTTAAGCGTTGGAATTTCAAATCGCCGGACCAGCTCTGGCTGGCGGCCGAGGAGGAAGTCTCCGGAATCATACCGCTGGTTACCATTGCTGTCGTACAGAATTTCAACTTTGTAGGTACTTGGTTTTAACCCTTCAAACCTGGCCGTATAATCTGATTGTTGGCGGATGTAGCGGCGGGTGGTCGAGATGACCTTATCCTTATCCAGCAGACGGAGGATGTAGTTTGAAGTGGTGTCGAGTTGGTTGATTTTTAGCGTCAAGATGCCGAATTTCTCCGGCCCGTCGAGGTTGAACTTTCGTGCGATCGTGTCCTTGTTCTGGCTGCCGCTCCAGGCGGTGAGGGCTCCGGGGAGGATCTCCAGTAAATACGGTTTTTTCAGGTCCCCGGAGGTGCGAAAACTGATCTTTCCGGGGAAGGTCGTGTCGATTAGGTAGGCATAAGGAACGCCTTCGGGGAAGGTGTCTTTTCGTAAACTGATTAGGGTGGTGTCAATACTGGCAAGTGGCTGATTGAAGGTAAAAGCAGGACCGATTTTGGCGAAGATGCGGAGTTGCGGGCCGGTTACGAGGTCCAGAGGTTTACTGCTCAGGCTTCTAGTAGCAGCAAGGACGATGGTGTCGTTAAAGATGGAGTCGTGGCCGACGTAGATGGTGTCTTTACCTTGCTCACGGTAGAAGAGCTTGATGGTGTCCTGGTCGTTGTAGCGCAGGTAGTCACTCCGGCGGGTAAGGAGGTCGATCCTTTCGGCTGGCTGGTTCATCGTTATGGATATTTCACCGAAGACGCTGGTGTCCAGTCCAATCACTTTGGTGGGGATCGGGATGGGGGAGAGGCGGACGGCACCGACGTCGGTACTCCCGTCGCCAAGGGTGATGATGGTGTCCAGAAAGCCGACGGAGATGGGCTTGAAGGTGCCGGTCAGGTCTGCGTAGTAGTTGGTCGCACCGGGGTTACGGACGAGGCCGACGGCGCGGTATTTCCCTGGCTTGATGTTATAGACTGTGAACTTGCCTTCCTCATCGGACTGGGCGAAGTAGGTTGGGTTCTCCGTTAGCGCGGCGGTATCGGCGAGGTTGCCGTAAAGAGTGAAGGTGGCTTTATCGATGGGCTCACCGCTGAAGTCTTCTACCAGCGTGCCGGTGACGGTGGCAGAATCGAGCACGGGGCCGGTGGCGAAAACGAAGCGGAGGTTCTCGGTGGGGTTGCCCTCGTTCAGGTCCTGGATCGCTGAGCCTACGTTGACCACGTAGGTCACACTGTCGCGCAGCGTTAGCCCTTGCAGCGGAATCACCAGGCTGCGACGGCGCAGGTAGGGCACATTGTCTTCACCAAGCTCCAGGGGAGGGGAGATGAGGACTTCCTGCTTTGGGTCCTGCTCTACCCATTCGTCGAAGGTGAGCACAATCTCTCCGGGTCGGAAATTGGTCTGGAAGTTGGGCGTCGTTTCTTCGGTGATGAGCACGGGGCCGATCGTATCCCGCGGCCCTCCGGTGGGGGAGGTGGGTGTGGCGCAGTGTTGCAGGGTAAACATCTGGGCTAAGAGTATAAGTAGGAGGCCAGCGATGGCAAGGAGGGAACGCGTCATTGGGGGTATTGATACCTGAATTGGGCGAAGCGTTGGCTTCGGGGACAAAGGTAACATTGTCTTAACGAGCGGGGATTAGAAGCTAGTGGTATAGCCGCTAAATATCGTTATATTGCAGAATGATACCATCTTATTCCTTGGCTGAACTACTTGACAAAGTACTCAATTCT
>Ga0306864_1000111_pt1 | contig 37924 bp, 25 predicted proteins | sample AntRauTorckE5430_FD_190448 | JGI IMG/M metagenome (GOLD analysis project Ga0306864, IMG submission 190448) | Saline lake microbial communities from Rauer Islands, Antarctica - Metagenome Torckler E5 #430 (v2) (version 2) | ecosystem: Environmental > Aquatic > Non-marine Saline and Alkaline >...
GGGGGGTGATACCAACATTCCATTTCTTTTTAGTATTCTTAAAGCCGAAACGGCCGCCCAGCGCATAGCCTTCTACGGGGTTGAAAAACGGATCGGGAAAGAAGCTGGTGCGCAGGTGCGGGTTCTTTCGCTTTTTACCGTTCTTATTATTGCCGATGGAGATGGTAATACCGTCCTCATCGGTTTCAATATTGCTCTCCGCTTTCACAGTGTCTCTCCGTTCGATGCTGTCGGCAATGGCGTAGCCCAGCACTTCCTGATCGGTGAGGGGAACGGGGCGGATCTTTGCCCACGAGGCCGTATCGGTGATGATCTCTACCGTACTGTCCTGCACAAAAGAGTAGTTCCGTACAACTTCGGGCTCCGGAGATTTTTCACGCTCCTCCCTTTCGTAGTTGCGCATCAATTTCATCAGGTCTTTGCGCTTGATTTCGCCGCCTTCGTTTAGGCGCTCTTCGAGCTCGGAGAGCTTTTTCGCCTTCTTCGTTTTCTGGGCAACTTCAGGCTGGCTTTTTTCGTCGATCACCTCCACATATCCGCCCAGATCAGGGTTTAGGCTCAGCGCATAATCACTTACGGTGCTCAGGTAGTGGTACTCGAAACCAATACCGAAGAACTGTCCGGTGGCGTCGAGAGTAGTGGTTACTGGCATCCAGACGTGCTCTTCCACCTCGGCCTGACGCTGGGCCATGTCGATCTGGAAACCAAGTTTATAGGTCGTTAGCTCCAGGCTGTGGATAGACCAGTCTCCGCTCACGATGTAGATATGCCCCTCAAAAACATCCTCACCACGGCTGCGGGGAATTACCTTGATTTTATTGATCAACTCATCCTGATCCACAAACACACCCTCGTGCTCAAATTTATAGTAGCCGAAGGATTTGGGATTGAGCGGACTTACCAATTCTCCGGCTACGAGCGGGTCGTAAAAGGAGGTGAAAAAGTACTGGCTGGCGTCGAAGTCTGAGTCCCCCACTTCCAGCTTTGAGATCACTTGTTGTTTGTAGTTGTTGGGCCGGGTGTACTCCACCTTACTGGTCGTTTCAGAGGTAAAGGGGCGTTTCGTTACTTCTTCAATTTCCTTTTTGTCTTCCTTCGGTGCCAGCATTTTTATTAGGCCAGGAATTTTGGTCACCTTGCCCGTACCTTTAATGTACACTTCGGCGGTATAGGCGTCCAGCTGGTTTCGGTGGTAGTCCGCCTTGGCGATGGCGCGGCGGATTACGGAGTAGCTTTTGTCTTCGCCGCCACTGATGATCTCTACTGTTTCCAGGTCCAGCGTTGCGCTCACGAGTTGTACGTCCGCATTTCCCCCGCTGATGGTTTTTACCTGGGTTTCGTAGCCGAGGTAGGAGAAAACGACTTTGTTGCCGCCGCCGAGACTTACCTGAAAGTAGCCGTCTCCATTACTAGCGGCGCCACTTTTGGTGGAAGGCACGTAGATGGAGGCAAAGGGTAATGGCTCTCCTGTTTCCGCGTCGGTGATGCGGCCGCTTATAGTTTGGGCGCTGACGCAGGTGCAGAGGAAGGACGCAAAAATCAGGGCTAGGAGGTTACGCATGAGGCTATTGGCTAGGTTTTAAATGATAAAGTACGGGAACGTTGCTGGCTTTTTTTTTGATTTAACTTAACTTTAGACTAATTGCGCTTTGTTGTAGACCAAGAAGTTATCGCAGACTATAGCTTGCTTGGAACTATGCTATCTTGTGGTTTATTGAGCGTACAAAGCCAATGAGTTAATAGAAACCACTCGCCACATTCTTGTTCGCAATTACTAAGAGGTCTTGCCTAAAGTCTTGTGGAACGTGAAACGAGCTTACCCGTCTGATTTACGCAAGAAAATAGCAAAGATCAGTGCCAGTGTTTAGCGTTAAAGCGAAACCACAATGTCAAAACTAATCCTGATAATAACCACCGCCTTACTAGCCTTCCTCCTAGGCCTGGCCGTTTTCTGGGGCTTCACCAACTCCACTGCCAACGAGACCCGCACGGAAGCAACAGTTCTTCTCGAGCAAATCCGAAAAGTAACCAAGCTCGTTACCGTGGAAGGCGACGTCAGCGAGCTCTACAACTCCACCAAAACCCGTAACGTAACCCTCTACCTACCCCTGCCCGCACGCCTACGTTTCGATAAAACGGCCACCGTAGAAGTTCGCGGTAAAGTCCTGGTTGGTTATAACCTCGAACAACTCGACATCGACGTAGACGATGCCACCCGCACCGTCCGCATCAGCAACCTCCCCGAACCAGAAATATTAGCCATCGACCACGAGCTAATCTACCGCAACCTCGAGGAAAGCTGGTTCAACAGCTTCACCGCCGAAGACTACAGTGCCCTCAATAAAGAAGCCAAAGGCCGCCTCCGCGACGAAGCCCTGCAAAGCAAGCTAATCGCCGCAGCCCGCCTAGAAGGCAACGGCCTGTTGGAAACCATCCGCTTTTTAGTGGAAGCAGCCGGGTATACGCTTCAGATGGAAGGAGAAACACTTCAGCCATTAGAATAATTAAACCTAAAATTCTATACTATTTCTCCTAGATACTAAAAGGCAAAGCCGTCTAAAAGCGCGAAGCGCGTCTAAAAGGCAAAGCCGTCTAAAAGCGCGAAGCGCGTCTAAAAGGCAAAGCCGTCTAAAAGCGCGAAGCGCGTCTAAAAGGCAAAGCCGTCTAAAAGCGCGAAGCGCGTCTAAAAGGCGAAGCCGTCTAAAAGCGCGAAGCGCGTCTAAAAAAGGCAAAGCCGTCTAAAAGCGCGAAGCGCGTCTAAAAAAGGCAAAGCCGTCTAAAAGCACGGAGCGCGTCTAAAAGGCGAAGCCGTCTAACTATCTTCGCCCCCATGGCAAACAACTCCTCCCCAAAAATAGGCATCCTCGGCGGCGGCCAGCTAGGCAAAATGCTCTGTCAGGCGGGCGCAGACTGGCACCTTCCAATCCACATCCTCGACCGCAACCACAACTTCCCGGCGGCCAACTACGCAACCGTCTTCCACTCCGGAGACTTCAGCAGTAAAGAAGATGTACTCGAGTTCGGCCGCAAGATGGACATTGTAACCATCGAGATAGAGCACATCGATACTACAGCCCTCCACCAGCTCGTAGCCGAAGGAGTAAAAGTCTACCCCCAACCCGACAAGATTGACCTGATCAAAGACAAGGGCCTCCAGAAACAATTCTACGCGGACGAGGGCATCGCCACCTCTGACTTCAGCCTCTACGCCAACGCAGAAGGCGTACGGGGCGCTATTTCTTCCGGAGAAATCACCCTCCCCTTTGTCCAAAAAGCCCGGACGGGCGGCTACGACGGACAAGGCGTCGCAGTGATACGAAACGAGCAGGATGTAAACGCGAAGTTGCTTGACTGCCCCTGCATAGTGGAAGCCCTCGTTGACATAGCTAAAGAGCTAGCCGTGATCGTCACCCGTACCCCTTCTGGCGCCATCTCCGTCTTCCCAACCGTAGAGATGGAGTTCCACCCAACAGCCAATCTCGTCGAATTCCTGATCTGCCCCGCAGCCATCGACTCCGATACGGATACCCGCGCCGCAAAAATCGCGATGGAAGTCGCCCAAAAGATGGGCATCGTCGGCCTCCTGGCAGTAGAGCTTTTCCTCACTCCGGCCGGCGATATCCTCGTCAACGAAGTGGCGCCACGCCCCCACAACAGCGGCCACCACACCATAGAAGCCTGCATGACTAGCCAGTACGAGCAGCACCTCCGCGCGATCATGGACCTCCCACTTGGGCCCACCGAACTTCTCCGCCCCGCCGCCATGGTCAACCTCCTCGGTGCCGAAGGGCATACGGGACCGGCAGTCTACGACGGCTGGGCTAACCTACTTGCCATCCCCGAAGTCTACCCTCACCTCTACGGCAAAGCGGAGACCCGCCCCTTCCGTAAAATGGGCCACATCACCGCACTGGGCGATACTGTGCAGATGGCAAGAGAACGGGCTACACTTGCTAAAGAGACGGTGCAGGTGGTTAGTAAAGGCTAAGGATGGACCGAACTCGGCAGGCGAACTTTTTTGTTTTCCGCTGAGCGTAAACTCGCTATAAGAATGAGAGTTCTGGCCCGAAAAGAGAGTTCACTTGCTTGCTTGTGCAAAAAAGAATTCGACTGGCGAGTCTTACAATTATTACCATTAGCGAAAATTCGCTAATTTGTGCGCTGTGACCTACGACTACATCATAATCGGCGCCGGCTCAGCCGGCTGTTTGCTGGCCAATCGGCTCTCTGAAAATCCTGAAAATCAGGTACTCCTGATCGAAGCGGGCGGTCCCGTCCGTAACCCCAACATCATCATCCCAGCCGGCTACCCAAAGTTGCACCGCACTTCGGTAGACTGGGGCTACTGGTCGGAACCCCAGGAGCAACTACTGGGGCGCAAGATATACCTACCCCGCGGCAAGGTTCTCGGAGGTAGCAGCTCCACTAACGCGATGGCCTACGTACGTGGTAACCGAAAAGATTACGACGACTGGGCCGCTTTGGGCAACCAAGGCTGGAGTTATGAAGATATTTTGCCCTATTTCACCCGCCACGAAGACAACGCCGATATCCAGAATGATTACCACGGCCGCAACGGAGAGCTCCACGTAGAGTTCTCCAGCCGCTACCGCTCCCCTTTCGCAGAATCTTTCGTGGACGCTTGCATTGAGCGAGGTTTCAGTCGCAACAATGATTACAATGGCGAAAGCCAGGCTGGTGCCGGGCTCTTCCAGTTCACAATCAAAGACGGTCGCCGGCATTCCGGTTTTTCCGCCTTTCTCAAGCCAGTCATGCAGCGTAAAAACCTGCGAGTGCTTACCGGTACCCACGTCAGCAAAATTCTGGTAGAAAGCGACCAGGCAACAGGCGTACTGGCGGGTAAGCCTGGTAAAACGCCGCAGCCGTTTCTAGCAGATAAAGAAGTGATCCTCTCCGCCGGATCCTTCGCTTCACCACAGCTACTGATGCTCTCCGGTATTGGCGAAAAAGTGGAACTAGAGCGCTACGGTATTAACTGTATCCGGGACGTTCCAGGAGTGGGCAAGAACCTCCAGGACCACCTCTTCTGTCCCATCGGGGCGCTATCTCACCAGCAGGAAGGGCAGAACCATTACGTCCGTCCCTTGCCAATGGCCCGGGCGGCGTTAGACTACCTGGTGCGTGGCAAAGGGGTACTTAACAGCAGCCCTTTAGAGGCCGTCGCTTTTGGTTCCAGTTCGTTGAGTCCGGATCGGGTTGATTACCAGTTTCATTTCTCCTCCTTCCATCTCGGAGAGGGATATAGTTCCGATTTTCACGACTACCGAACCTTTCCTGATCGGGAGGATGGCTTCTCGATTTTACCGTCCCTACTCCGCCCTGCCTCCCGCGGTTCATTGCACCTGCGTTCGCGCCACCCGGAAGAACACCCCCTTATCCAACCCAACTTTTTCGCCCACGAAGACGACCGCAGGGTAATGCTGGAAGCCACCAAAAAAGCAATCGAAGTGATAGATACAGACGCCTTTTCGGCCCACCGAAAGCGCCGTTATGCCCCACCTGACACCAGCTCTGACACGGCCATCTGGAACCATATTCAGCAACAAGTTGAGACGATTTACCACCCAGTAGGCACCTGCAAAATGGGCCATGATGAAATGGCTGTTGTAGATGATCAGCTGCGCGTAACGGGCATCGGCGGCCTGCGCGTGATTGACGCCAGTGTGATGCCAACGATCGTGAGCGGCAATACAAATGCGCCCGTTTACATGATCGCAGAGAAAGGGGCAGACCTAATTTTAAGCGGGGTTACAGGTGCAAAAGAAGGTTGATAAACCACTTACTAACCGGCTATTCAGGTGTCATCAAGGCCACCAATTCCCCCGTCATCATCGCCGTTGCGCCCCAGATTTGTTCCGGCCCGATGGCCCAGTATGGCGTGTTCGGAAGAATCATCCCATTCACCAATTCACGCGGCCCACTACGACGGGCATCTGGGGTGAAAAAGTCTGCAAAAGGAAGTTTAAGAACCCGTGCCACCTCGCTCTCCTGAAGTATAAATTCTGGCTGTTGGTTGCACCAGCCGACGAAGGGGTCCACCAGAAAATTACTGACGGGAATGTACAGCTGGCTTAATGCACCAAGGATTTCCACCTCACTCTGAGGCACACCGACCTCTTCCTCTAATTCGCGCAGGGCGGTGTGGGCAGCATCCCGATCACCGGGGTCGACGGAGCCGCCGGGGAAGGAAATTTGTCCGGCGTGGCGGTCGCGTTTCGGGCTGGTGCGCTGAATGTAGAGCAGGTGCAGCCTGTCTTGGAACGGATAAATCAACGCCAGTACGGATGCCCGCCGAGCGTTAGCGGGCGGGTCTACGTATTCGCCACGCATGGGTGGCACCATGGTTCTTTGTGCGGACGTACCAGGAAGGATACCGGTGGCTAAGCGCAGCCGTAGCTGGTTCAGTAACTGCCCGTCTTCGGGGATGAGACTGGGTTCGTTCATAAGGGGGTATAAACAGTACTAATTGACCGGACGGCTACTGTCTCGTTTGCACCTCGGGCCTAATCAAAGGTGTTCGATAACAACAATACAGTTGGTTCCGCCGAAAGGCTGCTCATTATTCTCCTAAAGCTTAGGTATTGCTCTCCTTGAGATAATTATCCAGCGCCATTTCCATACTTGGAACCTTCGGGGGCTCGGGGGCAATATTCACCATCAGGCCTTGATCCTGGCAGGCTTTCGTCGTTTTACGGCCGGCAACCGCCAAGCGAGTATCTTTCTGCTCGAAGGTGGGAAAGTTCTCGTACAACGAATCGATGCCGAGGGGAGAATAGAAAATGAGGACGTCGTAAAAGACTTCCTCCAGGTCGCTCAGATCCGCAGATACTGTTTTGTACATCAGCGTCGGCGTCCAGTCGAACTTGTTTTCGTTAAGGTAGGCGGATACGAACTCAGAGCCAAGGTTTCCGGTTGGCAGCAGGAACTTCTCCTTGCTTCGGTGCTTCTTAAGCGTCGGGGCCAAATCCTGGATGGTACGCTGACCGAAGAACACCTTACGCTTACGGTAGACGATGAACTTCTGCAGGTAGTTGGCAATCGCCTCGGTCATGCAATAGTACTTCGTGTCCTGGCTCATTTCAATACGCATCGATTTACAGAGGCGGAAGAAATGCTCGATGGCAAGCTTAGAGGTAAAGATAATGGCAGAAAACTCATCAGGCCGCACGCGTTCCTTACGAAACTCTTTTTCGGTAAGGCCTTTCACCTCAATAAACGGCCGCCAGTCGACCTGAAGGTCGTACTTTTTTTCTAGCCGCGCAAACGGGCTGCGCTCAGGTTGTGGTTGGGATACCAGGATGGTACGAACTGGGTTTAATGCCTTCTTCGGATTCTCAGATGCAGCTGCCATACTCATAGTTTTCGTCCTTGTGTCAGTTGAGGTTGGTGTCTATTTGTTAGGGAAGTAAGCCGCTCACGTAATAATAAATTAACAAAAGAGGGGCCAATTCAATAGCACAAATATACAATAAAAAATGCACAGGCCTACTGAAAAACAAACGGTTGCCGATGAACATACCCCGCATCAGGTGCAGAACGTAGATGCCCACGAGTACCACCACTCCTCCGTACAAAAAGGTCGTTCGCCACTCTACGGGGGCATAGCTGATCAGCAAGTTTACCGGGGCAATGAACAGCCCGCCCAGGATGGCGAAGATCATCAGGACAAACACATAACGGCTAACTTCCTTGCGAACGGGGAAGAGAAAGGAAAATAGCACCAGAATCATGTTTTTCAGTCCTAGAATGGCGGCTACCGCCAGCGCATAAGTGAGCCAGCTACCCCAGATTCCGTAACTGAGTCCGATTTCAAAATAGGAAGCGAGCAGGTAAACGTAAAAACCCGCCACAAGAAAAAAGTAGAAGTAACACGCCCAGAGTGCTCCTAGCTCTCCTCCCGAACGGCGGGTATAAAGCTGGTTCACGATGCCGTCATTCATGGTAGCCCTCAAGCATTGCCGGAGCAAATTCCCGAAGAGTAGCCACAGGCCGGCCAGCGTTAGCAGCAGAATGACGTGAATCGACAGAAGTGCTCCTTTCCCTTTGTTGGGGTCTGCTGTTTGGATTACAAGTGGGCCGTTTTGACGGTCGTTCTGCGGCCCGATTTTAGGCGCGACCGCGGGTGCCGAGGACGTTGAAGGAGCAATGTTGGAAGGTCGGAGATCGAACGGATTATCGCTTACCCTGGCTTCAGTCAACGAGTCCTGGCCGTTAACCAAACTTTGCACCGGCAGCCGTGCCGTCAACTCGAACGGATTCCGCTCTCCCTGTGCAGACAGGGAAGGCGTTAAAGACAGTAGACTGAATAAAAAGATCAGGTAACGCAAAGGCAGTATAATATATTCCTAAGGTGAAGGTACAATCTTTGAAACAGGTGACGACGTAGGCTGCCTTAATGGTTGAATTCGTCCACCTTGAGTACAGCCAAAAAAAAGCCTGATCGCGAAGCGATCAGGCACAAACAATCATAATCTCATAAAAAAAAAGACGACCTAAAAAAAATCTTGGCGTGGCGTATTAGCCACATTTATCTTCTGTAACAAACAAACACTCAGTAGGGTTGGCCTACTATGTTATCGAAAGGTTATTTGTCCACTGCCGACAAAGGTGTCACTTGAGTAGACTTCGTAGAAATAGTTTCCTGCAGTAACCTTTGGACGAAGGAGTTCAAATCGGTCACCTCTAAACGCTTTCCGGAAGATTTTGCGCCCGGCAGTGTCGTAAAGCTGAAAGATGAATTCCGTATTGAGCTCCTTCCAGCCCGTAACTTGTACCGTTGTACGTTCACTTGTTGGGTTAGGACTAGTTTTTATATTAACACCGATCGCTCGTGGCAAGTTGCGATCTGCGGTTGTAAGCAGGCAGCCATCCTCGTTGTAAAGGTCGTTGCAGCCCACCACGTGTCGCACCTCTTCGGAGAGTATTGGTGACGCGTAGTCAAAATAAACGGCAGCACGATTTCTGATAACGGAACCCGCTGTAGTATTCGGTTTTTGGGATAGTCGGTATGAGACATAACCCCGTTGGGTAACCGCTTCAGCTTCCCCCGTGCCGCCGCCTGAAAAAATTAGGATTGAATCAAACGTGATCTTCAAAATTCCGCCCTGATAAAGGACAAAATCATAGGGATGACTCGCAGCACCCATTTGCAAACTGTTGAAATCCAACAGTTCGGGAAGGGTGTCACGGATGACCACGCGTTCGTAGGAGTCGTTGCCCGGCAGCGCGAAAAATACCGTATATTCAATGTCTGTTTTTGGGATAATGATTGAGTCCTGATAGCCTCGGGGATAAGCCATCAGTTGTAAAGCTACGCCTTCATCCAGCGCAACGACCTCCTGAGTTAGAATGTCAATATTAAGGTTCCCGTCGTTATCGGAAAACTGGCCGACGTAACCGGTCGTAAAGCCGGCGTTGTCGTTATTATTAGTTTGGCACCCTTCGACAACCGCTGTAGGGAACAGGTTTCCGGGGTGGCCTTCAGACTGCTCAGCGATGAGGCGATAGGTGCTAACTTCCCCTGTGGGAATATCGATACCAATCACTTCAGAGCTCATTGATTCCAGCATGAAAGTTCCCTGTTCGCGCAGAATAATGTCCTCAACTATTACATAGTTGAGGGTCTGCACCATTGGGTTATCGCCGATGTTCGTAATGGTAAAAGAAAGGCCTTCAACCCGGTCACAACGACTGGTTACTACAATACTGGAGCCATCCCAATCGTCGCTCACGGGTACACATTCAATCAGAGGGAAGATCGTAATGCGTGAGCTGATCGCCTGACCCGCAACGACGTCGTTACAAGCTACGCGGACCGTGATGTCAATGGTTCCCTCCGTTGAAGGAGCCAGGTCGCCGATGTCGAATATCAGCGTATTTTCGTTTTGTTCCACCGGCGTGATGTCGGAGGAAAGGTAGGTGAGGTTTGCATCCAAAATTAATTCGACGCTTGCACCATCTGCTCTATCCGTACCCGTGTTACCGTAGCTTACCGTAATGCGCTGGGTATCGCACTGGATCGCTGGAGTTGCACTCAAGCTGACTTCCAGGAGAGGGCAATCATAAGCGGGTTGCAGGGCAAAATTATGGAAGCTCGAATCGTAAGGAACCGTGAGATCAACCGTTAATTGGTTGGGATCACAGATGTTCCAGCGATCATTCTTCCGCAACAGGCTTACTTCGTAAACGTCAGCATCGACGCGCAGCTCGTAATTACCGATGGAATCGGTACTTCCGAAGAAGGTTGCCGTTTCACTCTCTGCTTTTATTAGCCAACCACTCAGTCCGAGGTCACCTTCAGTGAAGGAACCGCAGCCGTTAGCAGCGGGAAAGTAAACCTTACCCTGGAGATAGTTGGTTTGCAGAGCGCCGAGGTTGTCCGTTTTGTAGAGGACCATTTCGTTACCCAACACTCCGTCGAAACGGGCACTGAAACCGGCCAGGGCGTAGCCACCGTCCAGGGTCTGAGCCAGGTCTTCTCCTACATCGAGCGTTTCCTCGTCTCCGAGGCGGCGCTGCCATAGGACCAAACCATCTTCGGACCGGACCTTCACCATTAGTACGTCAAGGTTGGATGGTGTTGGTACGGTTTGGCCGACGGCGACTAAGCTCTCGCCGTTATCGTCTTCGATTACGCTGTACAGTACATCGTCCAGTGGTCCTGCGTTTATTTCGTGGTACCATAACGTATCTCCGTTGAGATCCGCTTTTGCAATTAATGCTTTATTCGAGTTATCCGCTGAACCGACAAATACCAGGTGGTCGTCGTTGGTACGGATAATATTTTCGAGCTGTTCGTTGCCATCCGTAGTTCCGTAGGTCTTAGTCCATTGCACCGATCCGTCGGCGTTAAGGCCGTGAAGCACGATGTCTTTGGTGGCAATGTTGGTTGCCCTGGCGGTTCCGGCTACGATAAGGCTTCCGTCCGGATTAGCTACCGTGCCGAAACCTTCACTGGTGAAGTTATCGCCGATAACTCTGCGAAAGAGTTCCTCTCCGTTTGCGTCAACCTTAATAATCAAGATATCGCGGCGGCTGGTACCCGTTTGCTTGCGGTAACCGGTGATCAGGTACTCTTCGTTAGGAAGGGCAATGATCTGGCGGCCGCGTTCGTCGGTGACGGCGTCTCCATAGGAACGACTGAAAATAACTTGACCCTGTTGGTTAAGCTTTACCAGAAAGGTTTGCTCAGCACTGGCCGGAGTTTCCTGACGAAAACCAAGTACCAAGTAGTTGTCTTCTTCCACCGCAAGTACGTCTTCGGCTTGTTCGATGAAGCCTGCGTCGTACTGCTGCGTCCATATAGTAGTACCGTCTACGTCGGTGCGAACTACGAAAATGTCAAAATCGTTATCGTCGCCCTGTACCCCCCTGGTGCTACCGACCTCGATGTAACCGTGGTCTTTAGTCTGAAGAATGGCCTGACCAAAGTCATCTTTAGGGCCGCCGATTTTCTTCTCAAACCCCTGGGCTCCTACTGTGAAAGAGAGACAAAGTACAGCCAGCATCAGGGCCATACGCTGACACTGACGACCGAAGGCTAATACCGTAAGTCGCTTTTTCATTTGTTGAGTTTGGAGGCCGCTATCCGTTGACTGCAATGCAAATATGAGGGCAGAATGAACCCGGCCAAAAAACACAATCCCGGCTTTGTTGAAAAAAAAATGATTTTTTTAGCTTTCATAATTTAAATACTTATACTCTTAGCCCTAACAAATGCTTGCTTTAAGGCAATTAAAAACACCTTTTAACTGTTGAAAAAAAATGGACAACACTGTTGAAAAAAATCCACTGATTTCCATATATCAGTCGCTAGACAAAGCTGATGCCCGTCGTTTGGGTAAATGGTTGAGCAGCCCTGTACACAACCAGCGGGAGGATGTCAGGATACTACACGCTTACCTCATCGGTGGAGAAGACCGCTTGTTTAAAACGTCTTCACTTGGCAAAACACGTATCTGGAAACGGATATTCCCAAAAGAACCTTACAGTGATGCGCGCCTCCGACAAACATTTTATTGGGCACTAAAGGCTACTGAATCTTTTCTCTCTTGGGAAAACTGGCGTCGCGATCCCTTTACCCAACAACTTGGGCTAGCTAAGGAGTTGCGTTGGCGTAACGTAGCAAGATCCGCCGGGCGTAGCCTTCAGAAAGCAGATCAACTCCAAAATAAAATACGGGTCCGTAACGAAAACTATTTCCGAAACCAGTATGACCTCGAACTGGAACGAGAAGAACACCGAACCTACTATCAATTAAGAGACAAACCCCGCTTTCAGGAAATATCCGACACCCTTGACCTTACTTACCTAATCGAAAAGCTCAAGGCTAGCTGGAATATGCTCTTCCACCAGCAGGTCTATAAAACTACCTACTCCGTTCGGTTTCTCGATGAAGTTGTCAGTTATGTGGAGCAGTTTGACCTGGAAGAACACCCCGTTCTGGCCATTCACTATTATGGATACCGCGGTCTGGTGGAAGATGATGCCTCCGGAGCGACCATAAGCCTGCTTCGTGATGCTGTGGAAAAGCACGGAAACCTTTTGAGCAGAGTAGACCTTCGCTACGTCATCCTAATGGCAATCAACCTCTGCATATCCAACATGAACCAGGGACGAGAGCCTTATGTCCGGGAAGCTTTTGAGTGGTACCGCCTCGGCCTTGACCGCGACGTAATCGCCAATAACGGACAGATGACCCGTGCCACCTACCTAAACATCGTTGCTAACGCCATAAAACTGGAAGAGTACTCGTGGGCCGCTTCCTTCATCGAAGAGTATACTTCCCAGCTCGAAGAGGATATCCGCGAAAACACCGAAAGCTTCGCCCGCGCACGCCTTGCCTACGAGCAAAAAGACTACGATACGGGAATGCCATTGTTGGCACAAGTTGACTTCAAGCACCCCGTGTACAACATCCTAGCTAAAACCCTCCAATTAAAAATCTACTATGAAATCGATGAGTACGATGCGATGGATAGCCAACTGGATAGCATGACTACCTATCTGCGGCGTAAAACACTCTCCGACTTACATAAGGACAACTTCGGCAACATCATCCGTTTCGTCCGGCGTGTCAGCCGACTTACACCGGGAGACCGTGCAAAGAAAGCAGAACTCAGAGCGCAGATCGAAGCCGCTACGCCACTCACTGAAAAAAAATGGTTACTGGAGCAGCTGGATAATAGATAACCATCAGCTACATCTTACCCAATACCTCCTTCATCAACTTAGCCGCCAAGAAGGCTGTCATCCCTTTGTAGTCTCTGTCTGGATTGTATTCCACAATATCAGCCCCAACAATCTCCGCATCCAGATTTTGGATGAGGCTGATTACCTGACGGGAACTCAACCCACCCGGCTCATGGTGAGAAACACCCGGCGCAAAAGCCGGATCGATGCCATCAAGGTCAAGGCTGAGGTATAAAGGATTTTTGAACGGCCCGACCTTACTAAGGTCCAGGTTCCTCATCCCGTGGACCTCAACCCCAAAGCGTTCCGCCTGCGCGGACTGGTGCGGATTAAGTGTTCGGATACCGACCTGCACCAGCCTTACCGCCAGGCCTTCTTCCATAATGCGAGCAAAGGGACAGGCGTGAGAAAATTTATCCCCTTCGAAATTATCGTACAGGTCTGCGTGGGCGTCAATCTGAAGGATATCGAGTTTAGGGTAGCGTCCAGCGAAGGCTTTGATGACTTGGTAAGCGATGGAGTGGTCCCCACCAAGCGTTAGTACTTTCCCGCCGTCCTGCAGGTGCTTCGCGGTAATTCCTTCTATTGAGAAGTAATCATCAATGTCAAAATCTCCAGCATCCTTGATGCCTTCTTCGTCCGCCCGCGCGCCAAGCTCGGAATACATGTTCATGGAGCCGGAATGCAGTGCTGCGCGGATAAGCTGAGGAGCTTTAGCCGGGCCGCGCTGGTAGGATGATTTTTCGTCCCAGTTGATGCCTTGGATGATGATATTTTTCATAATCCGGGAAAGGTATGAATTTCCTGACCAGCCAATTATCAACACGAAACAACCGGCCTTCTCCCTTATGGAAAAAGACCGGCTTGAATTCTTACCGCGGCGTCATCGAAACAGCACGCTCCACATTTTAAAGCAGTCGGGCAGGGCGGAAAAATTCTCACTTTGCAAAAAAAGAAACACCTCTTCCAATCAACGGACCACTCAGGGTAATTGAAAGGTTGAAAAATTAAGAGCGTTTGATATCAGAATGGCAGGTCAGCATCGGCAGTCTCCAGCACTGTTTCATCTAAGGGAGCGGCGGTACGTTCGCGGCGGCGCTGGGTCCTGGCATTCAGTTCTTCAGGACTAGGATCAGCGACCATGCTGGAAGACATCTCCTCGTCGTTGAACTGTCGGTTCCCACCTCCGATAAAGGAAAAGGAATGGGCGATGACCTCTGCTGAAGTACGGTTCTGGTCGTGCTTATCGACCCACTTGCTGTACTGCATCGAGCCAACGATGGAGATCTGACTCCCCTTATCCAGGTACTGATCAAATAATTCGGCGAGCTTACCGAAGGCTTTTACACGGTGCCAGTCGGTCCGGGTTTGTTTGTTACCATCCCGATCACGGTACTGATCGTTGGTGGCGACAGAAAATTCGGCAACTACCGCTCCGCTGGGTAAGGTGGTTGTTTTTGGAACGTCTCCAAGACGTCCAATAAGGTTGATAAAGTTACTTGTATTCATATTCATGACAAGGGTATTATTGAGCGAAAACCTCCGGCCTGGCAAACCATTTAGGAATGGCCATCCTGCGGCCGCCAGGCGATCGGAGCGAAAAAAATGTGATAAAGGTGATTAGTTGCTAGAGGCTTATGCTTCGAGCGCCTCGACGGCCTCGATAACTTCGCCAATGTCAGCGGTAGGCCTTTTGGGGCGGGCGGCGGATTTTGTCCGGCGAGAAGAAGTCTTCTTCGCCACCGGCTCAGCGACCATCATTTCCCCATGGGTATCTTCAACCATTACCTCATCGCGGTTTTTACGGCTACCGCTCAGGAAGGTGAACTCCTCGGCAATTACCTCTGCTGCGGTGCGGGTCTGGTCGTGCTTATCTACCCACTTACGGTAGCGCATGGAGCCGACGATAGAGATGGAGCTACCACGCTTCAGGTGCTGGTCAAAAAGTTCAGCAAGTTTGCCGTAAGCCTTCACGCGGTGCCATTCGGTCCGTGTCTGGCGCTCGCCCTGCTTATCGCGGTAGTACTCGTTGGTAGCCAGAGAGAACTCTGTGGCAACCTTACCGGTCTTGAGGATAACGGTCTTGGGGTCGGCGCCGAGGTTGCCGGTAAGGTGGATGTGGTTACGTACGTTCATTATGGTGAGCGTTTGTAGCCGTGGCGGGAAGGTTGATGTATGCCACGACCAGGTTTGGTAATACGCCACTTCAGTTCCAGGCCGAGCCCTTCCCGTCGGTGACGATGCAAAGGTGGAGGCGCTACTAAACGTTAGTCGTACTTTATACGCATACTTGCGTATATATGCGTATAAAAACGCTTATTAATATACAAAAAGCTGAAAAACAGCAACTTAACTAATAAATGATTTTAAAGAAATTTTTCCTTTTATATATGCTACCACTAAAAAACTGCGGCTTGGACTAATCCCCGCAACAGAGTACCCAACTTAGGAACGCAATAAGAATACCTACTCGTTTTTGACCTATCGTTTTTGTTTTCACTGCATTTAAAAGCTGGGGAACCAGTTTGCAGCGTAGAGCACAGCCCTTAAACCTCACAGTGCACCTGCGCCATCGCCCTTATGATTACCAGATTACTCCTCCCCAAGCTTTTTAAGGTTGCGCAACAAATTACCGACGTTATTACGCAGCACAAAATCTATACGGCGGTTTGCAGTACGGCCCTCAGGAGTGGCATTAGACTTTGCGGGACTGAACTCCCCGTTACTCGCAGCAACAACCCGGTTTGAACTTAGGTAGTAAGTATCAGCCAGTTCTTCGGCAAGGAAGATTGCACGCAGGGCTGCATACTCCCAGTTGTCCGTATTACGACGGGGGTTAGGCTCGTTATCGGTATGGCCAACGATGATGAGTTTGAGCAGCGGGTCACTCTGCAGCACATCCAAGACGGCGCGAAGAACTACGGCTGCCTCGTCGTTAAGTTTTTCGGAAGCCCGGCTTTCAAACAGGAGGCCTTCCTGAACACTCAGGCTTACTTCACCAGCGCTTACGTTGATGGTGTAGCTGTTATCAGGGATATTCGCTTCGAGCGCATTCATTAGCACGGCATCCGCCCGCACTAACCCCTGCTGAAAGACCTCTATTATATTTTGCTGATCGAGAAGAAGCGTGTCGTATCTAAGGTTAGCAGCCTCCAGCTCCTCACGGGTATCCGCGAGCTCGCCGTTCATCCGGGAGCTGGTAGAATTGAGGCTCCCGCTCAGGGCATCAATCTGGTCTTTCTGAGCAACTAGCTTGTCTTCCAGCTTACCCTGTGCGATCATCAGCGCATCTTTGCCGCCGAGCGCACGATCAAGGGCTGAGTTGAGTTTTACGATACTATCCTGCCTGAAGGTGATACCCGACTCCAGGTGCGCGACCCGGTCATCGTGAAGTGCTTCGATCAGTTCCACCTTTTTGGGAGCGATACAACTGGTAATAATTATAGAAGAGAGTAGTAGTAATAGTAGACGCATTTGTAGCTGGGGATAAATTCAAGGACAAAGATAGACGGCTGCGCCTTTTAGACACTACGCCTTTAGACGGACTTCGTCCTTATAGACGCTTCGCTTTTAGGGCACGGTTGAATTCTATCTCCCTATTTTTTTCCTCTCCCCTAATTACTGCTCTGACACCTAAAAGGGAGAAGCCCGTCTAACCCACCGGAATAGGAATGAAAAGTAACTCCTTACCATGCTTCTTCAGCCAAACATCATACTCTTTATGGTTGGGCAGTGCACGCTCTACCTGAGCCCAGAAACGAGACGAGTGATTCTGCTCCACCAGGTGGGCGAGCTCATGAATAATGACCGCGTCCAGTACTTCCGAAGGGGCAAGCAGCAGGCGCGTCGCCAGGTTTATATTCCCTTTATGCGAGCAACTTCCCCAGCGCGAGTAGGTATCGGACAGCTTTACGTGATTGATCGGCCTCCGAAAATGCGCTTCGTTAAGTTCGTGCACGCGGCAAGTCACTTCGGGCAGGTAAACACCAGCAAAATATTTAGCCAGTAGTTTGCCGACAATTTCTCCGTTTTCGGCGCGGGCGTCTTCTGGGTTCAGACGTACTTCGAGTTTATCATCAGCGACCTTGATGATGCGGTGGCTCTTAAGTCCATGCGTGTCCACGTCGATCAGATAATACTGATCCCGAATATCGAAAGCATACGCACGGGCCAGTTCAGCCTTGCGGTAGTGTGCGAAGGCCTCCGGTTTTTTGGCGTATAATTCTTGGGCCCACAGCACCATATCCCGGATCATTTTGGTCCGCTCCACTTCGTTTACGTGAGCGGGCACGCGGATGATGAGTGCCTTCTGGCTCAGGGAAGCCCGGGCGTTGTAGCGACCCTGCTCCACGATGAGGCGTACGGGCACGGTCAGGTCGCCAAAGCTTAGCTGGTCTCTTCTTTCGTGTACTTTTTTGGGGCGTCGGGCCATAGGCACAAGAAACGAAATTTGAGCGGGAACGCAGGTGCGACGCAAGGTTAACATTAACAGTATTACGCTACCTTACGCCGTAGATCAACCCTTACGCCATGCCTAGCATTATCAACAAGACCGACATCCTCAAAGTACTGGACCGCATTTCGCATGCGGAGTTAATGGCCACTATGGAACGGTCTTTCACCAGTTATACTTCTGGCGAAGCGACTGTTCCGCCCGTTGGATCTTTAGAATTCGAGAAACCACCCGGTGGCGTTCACATTAAATACGGATACCTGACCACATCCCCTTATTACGTCATTAAGATTGCCTCGGGTTTCTACGACAACCCAAAGATCGGCCTCCCCGGTAGCAATGGTCTCAACTTGGTGTTCCGGCAAGAGACCGGTGAACTAGAAGCGATTCTGCTGGACGAAGGCTACCTAACGGACCTCCGCACCGCCCTGGCTGGTGCTGTGATAGCAAAGCATTTCGCCCCGCCGCAGGTTGACCGTATCGGTATCGTTGGTACCGGCCTCCAGGCTCGAATGCAACTGGAGCAAATAGCTCAGGTGACGAACTGCCGCGAGGTGATCGTCTGGGGCCGCTCGGCGGAAAAAGTGGAAACTTACCGCCACGATATGGAAACCAAAGGTTTCAACGTCAGCACCACCCTGAATGCGGCAGACCTCACCGCCACCTGCAACCTCATTATTACTGCAACCCCAAGTAAAAAGCCAATCCTGCCTGCTGGCCTCCGACCGGGCACCCTGGTCATTGCGATGGGAGCAGACACCCCTGGAAAGCAAGAACTAGACGTCACCATCCTTGAAAATGCCGACCTAATCGTTCTGGACAGCAACAGCCAGTGTAGCCACCACGGAGAAATTCATAAAGCGTGGGCGGATGGGCTGTTACACGAAGACCAGCTTATTGAAATCGGAGGTGTCTTGATGGCCAAAGAGCGCTTTAACCGCATTCCCAACAACATCATAGTTGCCGACCTGACCGGCATAGCCACCCAAGACATGCTGATCTCCGAACTCGTTCTCAGCGAACTAAATAAGTAACCTCATGACGCTTTACCACAGTACCCTCGGCCAAGCACCCGCCGTTGATTTTGAAACGGCCGTATTGAATGGGCTTGCCCCCGACGGCGGTATGTACGTACCCGCTGAGTTTCCTCAGGTCACACACCAGCAGCTGGAAGACTGGAAAGAGCTCAGTTACCCCGAGCTGGCCCACAAGGTCCTCTCCCTATTCATAGATGAGACGGCCGTGCCCTCAGCCGACCTGAAAACACTGATCAACGCAAGTTTTTCCACCTTCAGCCACCCCGAGGTAATTCCCCACCAGCCGCTTACGGACGATTGCTACGTACAGGAATTATTCCATGGGCCCACACTCTCGTTTAAAGATGTGGCCATGGGCTTCGTCGTTAATCTCTTCGATTACTTTCTACGGCGGCGCGGCGAGCGCCGCACCCTGATGGTAGCGACCTCCGGAGATACCGGCCCCGCAGCCGCCTATGCCTCCATCGGCAAGACCTCCCTTTCCACCTGGCTGTTCTTTCCCACTGGCCTGATCACCGACGAGCAGGCACGGCAGATGACAACCATTATGGTTCCCAACGTCCATTCAGTGGCCATCGATAACTGCCGGAACGGATCGGACGACCTAGACACCTTGATCGGCCATTGTTTCGCCGACGATGCTTTTCGCGAAGAGATGAACCTTTCGAGCGTCAACTCCATCAACTGGGCGCGGGTAATGACGCAGACCGTGCACTATTTCTACGGCTACCTCCGCCACGCAAAGCAGGTCGGCAACCTCGTGAATTTCGCCGTCCCTTGCGGTGCTTTCGGCAATATGTGCGCCGGCTCAATGGCCAGCCAGATGGGGCTTCCGGTAGGGGAGATGATTGTTGCGACCAACACCAACCTCGTCCTAAGCCAGGCGTTGGAAACCGGTGTCTTCGCTAAAATCGACATCAAGAACACCTTCGCCTCTGCCATCGACATTTCCATACCGATGAATTTCTGGCGGCACCTATACTTCAGTCTGGATGGAGACGCCGACCGGATCCGGGCAGCTTGGGAGACCTACGAGCTTAAAGGTGAAGTCCGGTTTTCTCCGGCGGAGCACGCAGCTTTCAGCAACGGGTTCCGGACGTATACCGTTTCCGATGAGGAGATCCTCGCTACGACCCGCAGTCTCTGGCAGCAGGAAAGCTACCTCCTCGATCCCCACGGCGCAGTAGCCGTAGCGGCGGCGCGGCATTACCGAGCGCAAATCTCCGGCCCCATCGTCTGCCTCGCAACGGCCCACCCTTCTAAATTCCCGGAAACTATTCGCCTCGCTATCGGTGAGTTGCCGGCACAGGGATGCCACGATTCTCTGGAAGCCGCCAGGTCGGCCGGAGAACGAAAATACATTTTTGACTTCGCCAATATGCAGCAAGAGGTGCCCAGGGTGATGCGGACCGTCATGACCAATCAGTTCTAAAAACCATCCTATGGCCGTTTATACAGAACTAACCACAGCAGACCTCAAGCAGATCGCCAGCACCTTTGGCTTACCGGAGATCACTTCGATAAGCAATTTCGCAGGCGGACAAGAAAATTCCAACTACCACCTGATCGCAGGCGGGCAGGAGTACGCACTCACCCTCTGCGAAAACAAAACGCCGGCGGAGGCCCAGACTTTGGTCGACACACTCCGCCACCTGGAGGCACATGGTTTTCAGACGACTCGGATCATTCCCACCACAGACGGTGCAACGCAGGCAGCGATTTATGGCAAACCACTGCTGCTAAAGTCCTATCTCTCTGGCACCGTCATCGACCCCTTGCCGCCCGCGACGATGGAACCGCTCGGGCAAGCGATGGCCCGTTTACACCAAGTCCCTGTTCCTGACTTCCTGCCGACCCGGCTGGCCTACGGCCGGGAGACGTTCAGCCCCATGCAGCAAAATTTTGGCGGGCCACACCCATTCCTAGACTGGCTGAAAAAAATAGAGAAGTACCTGAAGGATCATTTTCCGGAAGACCTACCCAAAGCACTGATCCACGCCGATATTTTTGCCGACAACCTTATCCTCTCGCCCGACCACGGCCCGGTGATCATGGACTTCGAAGAAGCCACGAACTACTACCGTGTGTTCGACCTCGGCATGGCAATCGTGGGTACCTGCTACCCAGGAGGGCAGTTCAATACCCTAGCTAGAAAAGAACTTTTACGCGGCTATAATTCGGTAGCGCCGCTGATAGAAGCCGAAGAAAAATCAGTCATTCCTGCTACTATTTACGCAGCCGCAGCTATGGCTTCGTGGCGGTTTTGGCAGTTCAACGTCGTCCAACCAGGGGCGGGGAAGCAGGAACATTACCGGGCGCTACAGAGGGTTGCGGAAGATTTGCTGGCCGGGGTAGCAGAGTAATAGAGGCGTGAATTTCTGGCGCGGTCGTGGTTACTAGTCGTAACTTAAGGACGCCGTACAAACGAAGACGGTAATCAATAGGATAATAGAACGGGGAGTAATTAAATAGCTACCGCGCATTAGAAGCTGTACATATTTATTTATTCCCTTCTTCCGTAGCTTTAGGCCATGCTTTTCTCCCCCTTATTCGTACTTACAATTCTTTGTCTCAGCGTAGTCGCTTCCGAGTGGCTGGTGAAACGCACCTTTTTGAAACACCTGGGGACGGCTCTGGTCGTTATTCTTTTCGTAGCCGTGCTGGCCAACGTAGGTCTACTCCCATCCGCCTCGGAAGGCTCGGTGGTATACACCGGTATTTTTCGCTACCTGGCGCCCTTATCGATCTTCTATTTACTGCTGGACGTAAACCTGGCCAGTATTCGTAAGGCAGGAGTATCAATGTTACTACTATTCGGTATGGGGAGTATCGGTACCGTTCTGGGCGTCCTGGCTGGTATGTGGCTGATCGACGGGGCAACGCACTTTGGGGACCTGTACCCGGCCATCAGCGGGATGTTTACGGGGACGTACTCCGGCGGCAGCGTCAATTTCAATGCGGTGGCCATCCATTACGACATGATGGAGGAAGGTGCCCTCTACGCCGGTATGACCGCTGTCGACAACATCATTACGGCCATCTGGATGGTCGTGACCCTGGGTGTTCCGTTACTGTTGCGCCGCGCTGTTGGCACTAAAAAGAAAGTCGCCGCTCCCGTACCGGATGGTGTGGAAAGGGAGTACGAAAGCATCAGCATCATTTCACTGGGTGTATTACTCAGCGTTGGGCTAGGAGCGTTATTCGTGGCCCAGTTACTAGCCGGCTGGCTGGGGGAGATGGGCCTGGTAGTACCTTCTATCCTAATCCTGACGACCATCGCCCTAGTACTGGCGCAATTCCCAGTATTTCACCGCCTGGCCGGAGGCCAGGTCATCGGCTTATTCTGCGTGTACCTCTTTCTGGCGGTCATCGGAGCGTTTTGCGAGTTGGCGGCGCTGGGGCAAATTGGCGCACTAGCCTGGCGGTTGCTGGCGTTGGTGACGACCATCGTGGTGGTACACGGCGCGGTGGTTTTCGGCGTAGCGGCCATTGGGAAACTCGATTGGGACACCGCAGCAGTGGCTTCCCAGGCCAACATCGGTGGCTCCTCGTCGGCCCTCGCACTAGCGAAAAGTCTTGACCGGATGGACCTGTATTTACCCGGTATCCTCGTTGGCTCTTTGGGCAATGGGTTGGGGACTTATCTAGGCTTTATGGTGGCGGGGTGGCTGGGGTGATCTGGCGCGGCCGCAGGTGCAACAACCGTTCTTCCCTTTGCTGTTTAATCCTCCCATTGCACCCGCGTTTGCGCGCGCTTAATCAGTAGTGAGTTGTTGAGTTTACGAGTCGCTGAGTTCGCTACTATTCTTACCACTCACTTCGCTACGCTCGTTTACCAAAAGTAAGCAAGCGTAGCGCCGCGAATAGACACAGCGACAGCTGACTCAGTGGCGCTAAAGTGCACTAACTCACCCCCCCGAAAACACTAGGTATTCCCACCCTTTTTCCGTACTTTTGCAGCTATGGCAGATACCAATAATCAGTCGCCGAATAAAGAATACGGCGCAGACAATATCACCGCCCTCGAAGGCCTCGAAGCGGTAAGGAAACGGCCGGGGATGTACGTCGGCAGTACCGATGCCAAAGGCCTCCATCACCTCGTGTGGGAAGTTGTTGATAACTCCATTGATGAGCACGTCGCGGGCTACTGTAGTAGCATTGACGTGGTCATTAAACCCGACAACTCCATCGCCGTTACGGACGATGGCCGGGGCATCCCGGTTGGCATGCACAAAAAGCTACAAAAATCCGCCCTGGAAGTCGTAATGACGGTCCTCCACGCTGGCGGTAAGTTTGATAAAGACACGTACAAGGTATCTGGTGGTCTCCACGGGGTAGGTGTCTCGTGTGTGAACGCCCTGAGTAGCTACATGCAGGCCAAGGTCAACCGCGACGGCAAAACCTACATGCAGGAATACAGCGAAGGCATTCCGCAGAACGAGGTACACGTCGTCGGTGAATCCACCGCAACGGGAACTACGATCACCTTCACCCCCGACGCCACCATCTTCGAATCTACGGTCTATAAATTCGACACCCTGGCCACCCGGATTCAAGAACTCGCCTTCCTGAACAGCGGGCTGAAAATGAGCCTAATTGACGAGCGGGTGAAGGAAGAGGACGGAACGTTCTTACGCAAAGATTATTACAGCGAGGGTGGCCTGGCCGAATTTGTACAATACCTCGACGTAGGAAAACCCAACCTCATCGAAAAGCCCATCTACGTAAAGTCCAAAGAAGACAACGTAGAGGTGGAAGTAGCCATGCAGTACAATACGACCTACCAGGAGAACCTCTACTCCTTCGTCAACAACATCAAAACCCGTGAGGGTGGTACCCACGTGAACGGTTTCCGCCGCGCCGTGAACCGCCTCTTCACGAAGTATGGCGAAGACAATGGCATGTTCAAGAAGCTGAAGTTTAAAATAGCCGGTGAGGATTTCCGCGAGGGACTCACCGCCGTCATTTCAGTTAAGGTGCCCGAGCCCCAATTCAAAGGGCAGACGAAAGGCGAACTCGGCAACTCCGAAGTAACCGGCATCGTGAGCCGCTGCGTCGGTGAATCCGTCGGTCACTGGCTAGAGGAAAACCCCACCCAAGCACGCCGCATCATCGATAAGGTGATCATCGCCGCCACCGCCCGCCACGCCGCCCGCAAAGCCCGTGAGATGGTGCAACGCAAGAACGTACTGGCTGGCGGTGGATTACCCGGTAAGCTGTCCGATTGCTCCAATAAAGATCCCACTGCCTGTGAGATTTACCTCGTGGAGGGAGATTCCGCCGGCGGAACGGCCAAACAGGGCCGCGACCGCAGCTTCCAGGCCATCCTACCGCTACGTGGTAAGATTCTCAACGTAGAGAAAGCCATGGAGCACAAGATCTACGAGAATGAGGAGATCAAGAACATGTTTACCGCCCTCGGCGTCCGCATTGAGGAAAACCAGTACGGTGAACGGGTACTCAACCTCGACAAACTCCGCTACCACAAGGTCATCATCATGTGTGACGCCGACGTTGACGGTAGCCACATCGTGACGCTTATCCTAACCTTCTTCTTCCGCTATATGCACAAGCTGGTGCAGGACGGCTACATCTACATCGCCCAGCCGCCGCTCTACCAAGTACGCCGCGGTAAGCAGTTCCAGTACTGCTGGAACGAAGAAGAGCGTGTCGCCGCAATGCAGCGCCTGAGCAAGTCTGAAAACGACGGTTCTGTAAAGGTCCAGCGCTACAAAGGTCTTGGTGAAATGAACGCCGAGCAGCTTTGGGAAACCACCATGGACCCGGATACGCGAATGCTGCAGCAGGTAGTAATCGATGAGTCAAGCGAAGCTGACCGCGTCTTCTCCATGCTGATGGGAGATGAGGTACCACCGCGCCGCGCTTTCATTGAAGCCAACGCCAAGTACGCCAATGTCGATGTATAAGATGTTGACCTCTCGTGGTGTGGAAAACTTCTCCGCTTCGATCAGTTGTCTTTCAGACCACAAGAAGTCAGCACCTCCCACAAACTAAAATAGAAACAGCCAATCGTCCTTCCGACAATTGGCTGTTTCTATTTTAGTACTATTTCGTGCTTACACTGAAGACTACATGAAGCCCAAGGCCATCACTAGAAAAGTAAGCATGAACGGCATAGATACCCAGAACCACTGATTCATAAAGATCAGCATGAACATAAAGATGACGAAGGCGATCAGAAAGTAAAGCCAGTATTTACCGGTAGAAGGTTTGGTTGCTGTAGTAGCCATGTTATTTTCTTTTGGAGTGTAAAGATAATTAGAAACTAGGGATTAGAAACCAGGAGGCTAGCAATCTAGTTTCTACCTCCTAATATCCTACTTCGTCAGCGGCGGCCAAGTCTAAAAACCAAAATAATTTTCCACTTGTCGGTTTGATGTGGGCGACGGGAAAGTTTTCCGCGCCGTGTTCATTATTCAGGATTTGGGCCGTTCGCTGGGTTTTGCTGTTTCCGGTGATAAGGAAGGCTACTTCTTCGGATGCGTTCAGGACCGGGCCGGTCATAGTCACCCGTTTTTGTCCAGATTCAGGATGGGTGGCTACGGCGCAGATTCGTTTATCGGTCAGCAACTCATCCATATTCGTGGGGAAGATGGAGGCGGTGTGTCCGTCTCCGCCCATGCCTAGCATGTTCAGATCGAGAATGGGCAAACCGTCGGCGTTGCGTGGCAGCAATTCCATCATTAGTTCGCCGTAGGCTTTAGCTGCTTCTTCGGGCGACTTAGTTGTGTCTACGGCGTGTACCTGGCTCATGACTACGGGGACGTGATCGAACAACAAGGATTTTACTTCGCCGTAGTTGCTTTCGGAGTCGTCGTGTGGAACGCAGCGTTCGTCTCCCCAGAAGAAATGGAGGCGCTTCCAGTCAATCTTTTCCTGGTAGTCGTCGGCAAGGATTTTAAACAATAGTTTCGGTGTACTGCCACCAGAAAGTGCCAGAAAAAACGGGCCTTCTCTCTTTTCGTTCAGGCGTTCCACCAGGTGGTCGGCGAAAGCGCGAGCTACGGAAGGGCCGTTTATTGATACGTTTAGGTTAGGATTATTCATATGTTAGTTCGTTGGTAAGCTGGTTCGTTAATTGCTTTAGAGGCCCAAACTCAGTTCGGGGCCACTTCAGCCCTTTTTGGGAATTAGTGGCGCGGCCGCAGGTGCAAAGTACGGGATGAAAGAGCAAAGAAAGTCAAGTAGAAACCAATCCGCTATTTTACGTTGCGGCTGGTGACGCAAAAAAGTATGATCCTCCTCAATAAGTTCCTCCATGATGATAGCTAAAATCACCTCCCACCAAGCCGGCACCAATTTCCAGGTATCCAATCCGTTTTCTTGAGAAACCAGTTTCAGCTTTCCGAAATACGGCCCGAATAGCTTCTTGGTTAACATTCGGAAAATGCTCTATCCACCAGTTATACTGAGTGTATGCATTAACGATAACCAGTGGTTAGTCAATGACTTCCAACTGCACGTAACTATCGTTTCTCAGCTTATTCCAGCCGCCTTTCTCCGTCGTAAAATCAGCCCAGTAAGCTGCGGGGAATTACTATTTTATCGTTTTTGCAAGCCCCCCATATTACAGTGGCAGTTACAGCCATGAATCATTACGTCGAATTCTCCAGCTAAAGCTAGAGTTATCAGGTCTCCGTCGGTGGTCTTCATGTTTATACCATTTGGGTTTGGCGTACTCGGGCACCGCTGGCTGAAACTAGCCTCCATCAATAAGCCCGGGACTCCGCTTCGTTGTGTCCCGGGTTACCGACATTTAACCACTTCAGTGCTGGTGGTCTGTCAAGCCACTCTGCCTTTCAACCTTCACTGCACCTGCGACCGCGCCACCAATAAATTGACGGGAAGCGAAATAAACCGACGCGCCAAATCTTACCCTTGCTTAATCAAGTCAAGCAAATCATCAGCAGAAAGCGAAGCACTCTGCTCCGTACCGGCAAGCAAACTATCCGCCAAATCACGCTTTTTCGCGTGTAACTGTACGATCTTTTCCTCAATGGTACTCTCACTAATGAAGCGGAGCACGGTAACCGGACGTTGCTGTCCGATACGGTGCGCACGGTCACTCGCCTGGTCCTCCACCGCTGGGTTCCACCAGGGATCTAGGTGAATGACGTAATCGGCAGCAGTGAGGGTAAGACCTGTACCACCAGCCTTGAGGCTGATGAGAAATACATCTCCTTCACCGCGCTGGAAAGCCTGGACAGATTCGTCGCGTTTCTTACCCGGCGTACTGCCGTCGAGGTACTGGTACTCGATGCCTTCTTCTATCACCCATTTTTCCACTAGTCTCAGATGGCGAACGAACTGGGAGAAGATCAGCACCTTGTGGCCGCTCTCGGTAATTTCCCGGACGGTCTCGGACAGCAGTTCCAGTTTGGAGCTACCGATGTCGACGTTAGGGTCCACCATTTGCGGATGGCAGGCGGCCTGGCGGAGTTTCATGAGCTGCGCGAGGATCTGGAAGCGGCGGTTCTGGCCATCGCTGTCGTCGATGCTTTCGAGGGCACGCTGGCGGAGAGCTTCGTAGAAAGCGCGTTCCTTGTCGGAGAGCTCCACGGTGAGGGTAACCTCGGTTTTCGGTGGCAGTTCTTCGAGTACCTCTTCTTTCCGTCTCCGGAGGATGAAGGGTTGGATGAGCCGGCGCAGTTGCTGGCGTCGCTCGCTGTCGTTATTCTTCGTGATCGGTACAGTGTACTTCTCGTTAAAACGCTGGAAACCGCCGAGAAGGCCCGGGTTCAGGAACTCGAAAAGGTTCCATAACTCACCAAGGTGGTTTTCGATCGGCGTACCTGTTGTCGCTACCCGGAAGTCGCCCTGGAGGCTCATCGCCACCTGGCTTCGTTTCGTTCCGCGGTTCTTGATCGCCTGGGCTTCGTCGAGAATGATGGTACCAAAGCGTTTGGCCGCAAGGGCTTCACCTTCGAAGGGCAAAAGGCCATAACTGACGACCAGCATGTCATAGGGGCCGACGGATTCAATCGCTTCTTTGCGGTCTCCCTGGCCAAGAAGGACAGAATTAAGAGTAGGGGCAAATTTTGCAGCTTCCCGGACCCAGTTTCTAGTCACGGATGCAGGTGCAATGACCAGTGCAGGGCCGAGTTCTGCGCGTGCTTGTAGCATGGCGAGGCCCTGGATGGTTTTACCCAAACCCATATCATCCGCCAAACAAGCTCCGACGCCCCAATCTGCCAGGCGCATCAGCCAGCGAAAGCCGTCCAGCTGATAAGGCCGCAGCTCCGCCCGGAAGGTGGAAGGTACGCGTGCAATTGTTCGGTTTACGTTCTGGATGCGCTGCAGGCTTTCCCGCCAGGCTATATCAGCCTCGAAACCACCTAATTGGTCAGCTATATCGTCGAGAATACCAGCGGCGAGTGGGTGGAGCTGGATACCGTCCTTGCCCTTACTCATTAAGCCCTCCATCTCGCGCAGCTTGCGGCGGAGGTTTTCGGTGAGGGCAACGTATTGCCCTTCGCTAAGCTGGATAAATTTACTCTGTTCGTTTTCAGCGACCTTTTCCATCAACTCACGGAAATTGACCACCTGGTTGTCGTCTACGGTCAACTCGCCCTCAACGTCAAACCAACCGGCTTTTTCTTTTACGCCAAGCGTAAGGTCTCCGAAGTCGACGCTTCCGACGAGGCGGATGCGTTCTCCACGAGGATGCTCCAACACAATCTGATCAAGTGCGCGAATGGGCTGCAGTTCCAGCAGGATGCTCAGGCATTGTTCTACCTCATCAATTTGCCATTCGTAGTCGCGGTGGACGATGCGTTGCAGGGTTGGGCAGGCGAGGATTACGTTTTCGGCCGCTTCAATTTCTCCGGATAAGCTCCGTTCTGCGAGGCGGCGATGACCGTCGGTATCGCCGATTACTTTATTGCGCCCTTTACCCGGCTTGAAATACTGGTCTTCTTCGCGGAGTGGCTTTACGAAGAACTCCACCTTGAAGGTCTCTCCGATGGGGAGCAGGTGGACGTAGGTCCGTTGATCCGCCCTGGTTTCGTCTACATCATCAATTACACCGTTGAGGGTGCTTTGTACTTCTACAATCTTGCTGAGGTTCCGGCTGACCTGGGTTAGGCGGTGGCGGGCTCGCTTGGGTATTTCGAGTCCATCACCGATTTGCCGGTGAATACTGTCGTGGCTATCGTTCACCTCAATGACCTGATAGCGGGTCGGGGTTTCCTTCACGACCTGAACACCCGTTCCTTCAAACTCCTGGGCGAAGCGAAGGTAGAGGCGGTTGTCTCCCTCTTCAATCAGTAACTGCGGGTTACGACGGACCAAGTCTACACCCACCTCCGAATTCTGCTGCAAGTAAAGATTAGGATGGCCAACGAGCGCCAATAAAGCATCCTCGTACCTAATTTTAAAGTGTCCGTTGGGATGATATTTGCTATAGTCTTCCTCGATGGCCTGAGCTACCGTGACGTCTTGAGGTGTCATGCCAATCACTTCGCCCTGCTTCACTCTTTTGAGTGCAATCTTACGGCCTTTCGACCAGGTTCCGTTCTTAGCCATCGTCTGTTCACGTGGTTCCAGCTCCTTATTGTCGAAGTCTACGAACCATACGAAGCGGGCGGTCTTTTTGGCCCGTTTTTCAGCACGTTGTTCTAGGTTACCCATGCTGGCGAGCACTTCCAGTGCGCGTTCCCATGGCTCGATGCGGGGCATCGCATCGGCTAGAGAATAGATGTGTAGCTCCTGGCTGAGGGCTTCCGCCCGTTCGCTGAAGGCACTACGGGCTTTCTCATTCGGATGGCGGGCCGCAAGAACACGGGTGAGCTCCATTTCCACCCAGCGATACCCATTCGTTTGGGCCTTATCGCGCAGCACATCGAGTTCAGCAATATATTCTTCGGTTGCCGGAGTTGTGGAGCTGTCGGTCCACATCCGGTACAAGGCGTGAAAAGTGACCGTGAAGGCATTCCTTTCGGTACGGAGCAGGCCGTCATCAGCGATGACCTGTGCGGTTTCATCGTTACGTAGGTAAGCGAACAATGCCTGAAAAACGAGGTAACTACCTCCCAGCCGCAGGTTGTCCGTCGGCTCTATGTTCTCCAAGTGCTTACCAATTGCTTCAGCGCTTTTCACCCCGCCGTTACGCAGTAAAGACAGCAGGTAGAGGTAACCAGAAAGGTGGGCGGGAAATCTGTCTTCGTAATCACGGCGGTAGCCCTTACGGACATCCTCAATGAAAACAGCTGCGCCCTCATCGTCATCACGCAGTACGTGATAGATCAGGCTTATGGCAGCTTTCCTCCATTCATCAGTTTCCAAATCACCCCAAAGGCGAAGGCGGCTCCAAGCTCCCTGGAGCACGAAAGCTTCGGTTAGTAGCTCACGTAGGGGTCCGGCGACTCCTTCACGGATATTTTCGTGCTGCTCCAAGAACTCGACGAGCGAATCCAAGGGTTCCATCTCCGCGATGGCTTGACGAAAAGCTTTGCGAACGTTGATTTCCTGCCAGGCCGGAGGAAGTTGTTCCACCCAGCGCGGTTCAAAAAAGCCGAAAAGAGGATCGATGAAAATTCCCGTCTTGGCCTTGTCGGGGTAGAAGGTCTCCGTTTCGTTCTGCAGCCGTTCAAAACTGGATTCGTTTTGCAGGTAAAAAGCAATCCGAATCTCCCGCATGAGAGCAAGATGGCTAGAAGGCTGCCAGTAGGTTTTGTACGGTAACTCCCGACGAACCTCATTGAGAAGGTGCTCGAAGTCTGGCCGGCGATGGGCCAGACGCATTATCTCTTCGGAGACGTCGGTATTGATACGCCACGATCGGTCGTCATGCTTTACGGCAATGCCGAGCTCGTGAAGTTTGTGTACGATGACTTCCGTATCTGCGTGGGTAAAGCGGTTTTCGCCCACAGGCGGGCGCAAACCAATCTTGTTCAGTAAGCGGGAAAGATCCAGCACGGAACGTTCTTCGTATACCATGCTCAGGGCAGTGACTACGTCTCGTTCGGTGGGGGAAAGTTTGGTCCAGGTATCGCGGAAAGCTCCGTTCATTCAGTAGGGGGATTATCTGCGTTGCTACCTTTGGTAGCAGCCTTTTCTAAAGGCTTGGGAGGGAGGGTTAGTTGTCTGTTTACTTGTTTTTTTTTAGATGATGTTATTTATCGTGTCTTCACAAGTGCCACTTCGTAGCAACAGTGAAGACTAAATGAATACGTGAAGACACTAAAGCAAGTGAATTTCTGAACCCCTGATGGCCGTCAGACACAGGTAAATAATAGGAATCCGGGACAACCTCCAGTAATAAAATGCGCCCACCTCCACAAGTAGAGACGGGCACATATTTCAGTTCAGGGATCATCGTCGCTAAAACGATAAACAAATAAAACTTCTTAGGCTGGAGAGGCTAAGCTTGTGGCCTAAGCTTCAACGGCATCCTTAGCCTGATCGACTTCGATGCTTTCTTCATCAGTACCCATCAGTTTGGCTTTGATGCGGGCTTCGATTTCAGCGGCTACTTCAGGGTTATCCACCATGAAGGTTTTGGCGGCTTCACGGCCCTGGGCGATTTTGGCATCACCGTAAGCGTACCAGGCACCGGACTTCTTGATGATGTCGAGGTCTACGCCTATGTCGACGATCTCGCCGGTCTTGGAAATACCTTCGCCGTACATGATGTCAAACTCAGCGATGCGGAAAGGTGCTGCCAATTTGTTCTTGGCGACCTTTACTTTTACGTGGTTACCGATCACGTTACCTTCCTTGTCTTTGATGGCGGCACCAGAGCGACGGATATCGATCCGCATGGACGCGTAGAACTTCAGTGCGTTACCACCAGTGGTAGTTTCTGGATTACCGAACATGACGCCAATCTTTTCACGCAGCTGGTTGATGAAGATGCAGCAGCAGCCTGTTTTACCGATAGTACCGGTCAGCTTACGCATAGCCTGACTCATCAGGCGGGCCTGGAGGCCCATTTTGGAGTCGCCCATTTCGCCTTCTATTTCGGCGCGGGGAACGAGTGCGGCAACGGAGTCGATAACAATAATATCTACGGCGCCAGAGCGAATAAGGTTTTCGGTAATCTCTAGGGCTTGCTCGCCGTTGTCAGGCTGGCTAATGAGAAGATTGTCGGTGTCTACACCAAGCGCCTCTGCGTAGAAGCGGTCAAATGCGTGCTCAGCGTCAATGATGGCAGCGATGCCACCACGCTTCTGACATTCGGCGATGGCGTGAATGGCCAGGGTAGTTTTACCGGAAGATTCCGGTCCGTAGATCTCAATAATCCGACCCTTAGGAAAGCCGCCGATACCGACGGCTACGTCAAGACCAAGAGAGCCCGTGGGAATGGCTTCCACATTGGCTGCCTGTGATTCACCAAGGCGCATAATAGTACCTTTTCCGTAGGCCTTGTCAAGACGGTCAATCGTCATTTGAAGCGCCTTCAGTTTTGCGGCGGTATCTTTTTCTTTGTTTGCCATAATAGCTGCTGTTTAAAAGAACTTTTTTTGTTTTGCGATGACACAAATATAAACACTTCAACAATACCGAATAACACTTTGCGTATTGAAAAGCAATATATTTTCACTTTTTGTCGATTTAATTCAATATGTCAATTTATCGCGTACAAAATTTGTTTGAAATAAAACAAATGTTGGTTAGATTAGGGGGTATTAGTAGCGAGGCCCGGGCGGGCGTATCCATCTTAAGACTCCGTTCGATGCTTCGCACCTCTCTGCACCCGGGCTACCATGGTTAGATCCCTACGGGATTGAAGAATTGGTCTAGCACCGTGGTCGAAAAGCGAAGTTGGCAGCAGCTTGACTTGCTATTACTAACTTCATTCTTTAACCACTAGAACGGAATGTCTTCGTCCGTATTATTCATCTTCGACGGGATGGTAGTGGAGCCGTAAGGCTGGCCGGCCTGGATGGCAGTATCCGGTAACAAATCGAAGTCAGGGTCGTCAAGATCGCTGAACCTGGCGAAATCGCTCTCGAAGGCGAGGCGAATATCTCTGGCCTCACCGTGGCGGTTCTTGCCTACGATGATTGTGGCGGTGCCTTTAAGGGAGTTGCCTTGTTCGTCTTCTTCTATGCCGTAGTATTCTGGCCGGTACAGGAACATTACCATGTCTGCGTCTTGCTCGATGGAATTGTGAACGATTATGTTGTTGGCTACGAAGTTCTGCGGGCCGGGTACAGTTAGGTCGTAAACCTCCTCTGTTCGTGCCTTAGTAATTGAAACCAACGGGTCCCAGTACACACCGCTTGTTGGCAGCTGCTTCAGTTCACTAGGTTCAACTACATCAGCTACCCTCACCGCTCGCTTTTGGCTCAGATTGGATTTATAGAGTGCTGTCCCACAGTCATTCGTTCCGATTCCCGCCTGCATCTCACGAGCAGTCAACCCAGTTTCTTGCACAGCAGGAACTGCAATTGATCTCCAAACTGATTTAAGGGTAACGTCTCTGTTTGTACTAGCGGTTCTTGGTTCTAGAGAATTTTCAAGAACAGCCCCCTCTACAATTTTCGCTGGGTCAAGTTCTCTGATGGTGTTCTGAATGCTGTGTCGTGGAAGAGTACAACCGTCTCCAATCGAATGGTCGAGTAGTGCTAATTCTGCATTTCCTGTATCTGTGTTCCGCTCGTCAACGGATTGTATCTTTCTTGGTAACCCTAGGTGATCACCGATGGTTAGTTCATCAAGTCGTTTCCAGCCATTGATCGTTAGAAACTTGTGGTTCGCGGTAGCTCGTATTTTTCGCCCGAGACTTGTCGTCAGTTCGTACGTTTCTTTGATGCCTGTGCTGAATGCATTACTTACACTTGCCTTGACGATTCGGTAATTTTCGTCCACAGCCCATACGTTGAACCCTCCCTTAGGATATTTCCAAACTAAAGTCTCAACAGGAACCTGTTTTCCACTATCTGCCAGTGTAACCAAAGTATCCCCCGTCAGACACCCAGACTCTCGAAGATCCGACAGCTGCGGCCGCTTATCTCCACCACGTGTTTCCACCGCCCGCGAGAGCTGAGACAATGCAATCACCGGCACCTCTAGTTCTTTGGCGAGGCCTTTAAGTGCACGGCTGATACCAGAGACTTCCTGCTCACGGTTCATACCTTTATTGGATTCGCCGGCGCCGGACATCAGCTGGAGATAGTCGATGATGACCATCGAGATATCTTTTTCTAGTTTAAGGCGGCGGCACTTGGCGCGGAGTTCAAAAACATTAATGCCCGCGGTATCATCGATGTAAATGGGAGCTTCTCCGATGCGGTTCATGGCTTCAACCAGGCGGTCCCATTCCGCGTCATCGAACTTACCGTTACGCATCTTTTGGCCGTTAACCTCTGCGTCTTGGCTGAAGATACGGCCGGCCAACTGGGCAGCACTCATCTCCAAACTGAACAGGGCTACACCGCGCCCGTACTCGACGGCGGCGGCGCGGGCGATGCTCAGTACAAAACTAGTCTTACCCATCGCCGGGCGGGCGGCGATGATGATAAGATCAGAAGACTGGAAGCCGGAGGTGAGGCGATCGAGCTCGGTGAAGCCGGTCGGCACCCCGGTCAGCCCGTCTTCTTTTTCGCGCAGCATGGTAAGCTGCTCCAGCAACTGGTTCGCGAGGGTGCCCATATCGGCTACCTGCTTACCCATGTTTCGTTCGGTGATTTCGAAGACGTAGTTGCCGGCCTTGTCGAGCAAGTCCAGTACATCGGTACCGTCTTCGTAGGCATCCTTGATGATCTCAGTGCTCGTACGGATGAGCTCACGCTGGATGAATTTCTCAGTTACGATCCGGGCGTGGTATTCAATGTTGGCCGAACTGGTCACCTTACTGGTAAGCTGGGCGAGGTAAGCGGCGCCGCCTACCTTGTCCAGCACACCGGCTTTCTTTAGGTCTTCCATCACCATCAGCAGGTCGATGGGCTGACTGCGCTCGAACAGGCGACGCATGCTGCGGTAGATTTCCTGATGGGCGGGTTTGTAGAAGGAGTCGGCCTCGAGGATATCAAGTACCTTAGTCATCGCTTCCTTTTCGATGAGGATGGCCGACAGCACAGCCTCCTCCAGATCGGGTGCCTGGGGTGGGAGTTTGCTGTAAGCGGGCAGATTCGCCTCCTGAAGGCGAGTGCGGTTGCTCCAACTGTTATTGGTGCCGTTTTCGCGGCGGTCTTGCTGTTTGTCCTTAGCCATACTTCAACTACAAATGTACGAAAATGGGACTTAGGGCTAAGAATCTTTTCTCCACTCTGATTGTAGAAAAGGAGGTGGAAAAGTGTATTTTCTGGTGGAATACTTTGTTAAGAGACGTGGAAAACCATTTTTTGAGGCGCGGCAGCGGGTGCAGAGAGGAGGATGGAGGCAGGGCCCGTCCACCGGAGGTAAGGCTTCGCGCCGGTAGCTGTAAGGAGACTGGTTCGTTCGTAAGCCCGGGACTCTATTTAAGGCTAACGCCTCTCTCTGTATCCCGGGCTACCATGGTTGGATCCCCACGTATTTCCGTAAAAAGCAATGCCTTAACCTCTCTTTGCACCTGCGGCCGCGCCAAAAAAACGTTACGCCAACTTAGGCTTCCGGTTACTGAGCGCGATCATCAACGCTCCGGCCAACACGCAGGGAACGCTGAGCCACTGCCCGGTAGTAAGCGTAGTGCCGAAGCCCCCCTGGTCGCTCTTGAAGTACTCCCAAATAAAGCGGAAGCCGAAGATGAGGACGAACCAAAGGCCCGTAAGCAATCCTGGTTTTTTGCCCGCATCTTTCTTCCAGTACAGCCATATCAGAATCCCGAAAGAGAGGAGGTAACTCAGCGATTCGTAGATCTGAACTGGGTGGCGCGAAACATCGGCTAGGCTGGTACGCGCAGCATTGACGAACTTGAACGCCCACGGCTTATCGCTCGGTAAACCCACAATCTCGGAGTTCATCAGGTTGCCGAAACGAATCATCGCCCCTACGAGCGCAATCGGCGCAGCCACCTTGTCCGACGTCCAGAAAAACGACTTTTTACTGATGAAATAGCTGAACAGCGCAATCGCCGTCACCACCCCAACAACGCCGCCGTGCGAAGCCAAGCCGCCTTCCCAAATCTTCGGTATCTCGGACAAGTGCTGGCTGTAGTAATCCCACTGGTAGAACACCACATGGCCGAAACGCGCGCCCAGCACGGTACCGCCGATGAGGAAGTAGAAAAGGTAATCCAACCACTCCTCCGGCGCGCCTTCGCGGAGGAACATCCTGCGCACCATCCAGAAGCCGAGCATAAAACCGGCGGCGAACATGAGGCCGTACCAGCGGAGGGCAAAACTGCCGATGTTGAAAATTTCGGGAGTAGCTTCCCAGGTTATATATGCGAGCATATTTTCAGACGGCCTTTGGCCTTTTAGACGCGCTTCGCCTTTTTAGACGCTACGCTTTTAGGCTGCCGCACGTTTCTGTAACACCTCCGACGTGCGGTAGCCTAAAAGCCGGAGGCGTCTAGAAGGCCAAAGGCCGTCTAAGGGATAGCTAAGCTATTGCCTACTAAGCCTCTGGCTTCATTTGTGGAAAAAACAACACCTCCTGGATAGATTTCTGTCCGGTAACCAGCATCACGAGCCGGTCGATACCGAAACCGATACCAGCGGTAGGTGGCATGCCGTATTCGAGGGCGCGAAGAAAGTCTTCGTCCATCGGCATAGATTCATCGTCGCCACGGTTGGCGAGTTCGACCTGCTCTTCGAAGCGTTCGCGCTGGTCGATCGGGTCGTTGAGCTCCGAGTAGGAGTTGGCGATTTCCTTACCGTTCACGAACAGTTCGAAGCGCTCGACGAGGCCTTCCTTGCTGCGGTGCTTCTTCGTTAGTGGCGACATCTCGACGGGGTAGTCGGTGATAAATGTGGGTTGGATCAGCTTGGCTTCTACGTGATCGCCGAAAATTTCGTCGATGATCTTGCCGCGGCCCATTGTTTTGTCGAGCGCTACGTGAAGGCGCTTGGCGATGGCGCGCAGTTCGTCTTCGTCGGCACCGTTGATGTCTTCACCGGTAAACTCCTTGATGGCGTCGGCCATCGGGAGGCGGCGGTAGGGGCCAGTGAAGTTAATTTCGTGTTCATCGGCCATCACTTTGGCGTTGTCGCCACCGTTGACGGCTTTAATGATGCACTCCAGCATATTTTCAGTGGTGTCCATCATCCAGTTGTAGTCTTTGTAGGCTACGTAGAACTCGATGGCAGTGAACTCGGGGTTATGGGTCCGGTCCATGCCTTCGTTGCGGAAGTTCTTACTAAATTCATAGACGGCATCGAATCCACCTACGATGAGGCGCTTCAGGTAGAGTTCGTTGGCGATGCGCAGGTACATCGGCATGTCCAGCGTATTGTGGTGGGTCGCGAAAGGGCGGGCCGCTGCGCCGCCGTGAATGGCTTGCAGGATGGGCGTTTCCACCTCGATCATGCCCATACCGTCCAGGAAAGTACGGATGGCGGTAACGAGCTTAGTCCGTTTCAGAAATACTTCCTTTACCTTGGGGTTTACGATCAGGTCGACGTAGCGTTGGCGGTAGCGCAGTTCGAGATCGGAGAAAGCGTCGTAGACCTTGCCTTCGTCGTCGGTCTTAACGACGGGCAGCGGGCGAAGAGACTTGCCGAGAAAAGTGAACTCCTTTACGTGAATGCTCGTCTCGCCGGTCCGGGTTTTAAATACGTGGCCAGTGACGCCGATGAAGTCGCCGAGGTCGAGCAGTTTTTTGAACAAGGTGTTATATAAGGCTTTGTCTTCGCCGGGCGCGATGTCGTCACGGCTAACGTAAATTTGGACGCGGCCGGAGCTGTCTTGGATGCTGGCGAACGCAGCTTTTCCCATAATCCGGCGGGCCATAAGGCGGCCAGCGACGGTTACTTCTTGGTAGTTGGTCGACATGTTGTCCTCACCAAACTCGGCCTTTTCATTGATCTCTTTAGCGAGGTGAGTAATGGGAAAGGTGGCGGCGGGGAAGGGCTCGATGCCCAATTCGCGAATTTTTGTAAGGTTGTCTCTACGGACTAGTTCTTGTTCGCTGCGTTCCATTTTATATATTTTGGAAGGCGAAGATAGGGAGTTAGGAGGAGTCAAGTAGTCAAGTGGTCAAATAGTCCAGGGCAATCGCAAGGTCTACTGTGAAGCGAGTAAAACCTTGAGTAGGTACTGATTGTCCCAACCAGCTTTTTTGCGCTTGGCTTTGACGCCCACCTTTGCAGATTTTTCTTGACGAAGTTGGTTG
>Ga0306864_1000112_pt1 | contig 37894 bp, 33 predicted proteins | sample AntRauTorckE5430_FD_190448 | JGI IMG/M metagenome (GOLD analysis project Ga0306864, IMG submission 190448) | Saline lake microbial communities from Rauer Islands, Antarctica - Metagenome Torckler E5 #430 (v2) (version 2) | ecosystem: Environmental > Aquatic > Non-marine Saline and Alkaline >...
GCCTACGATATCGTGCGCGCCGCCTTCATTTTCAACCGGGTATGGCGGCATTATCCGAAGGATACGATGCACCTCATCAGCGTCAACGATTACTACCAGCCACGGGGGCGGTTTCTCGCTATTCGGCACGAGCGGCAGTATTTCATCGGGCCGGACAATGGTATTTTCAGCTTAATCTTCGGTAAGCTGCCGACGGAGACATTCGTGCTCGACGGCTACAAAAAAGAAGATACACTTTCTACAATCTACGCCCGGGCAGTAGCCCACATTGCGAGAAATAGGCCATTTCTGGAGATCGGCCTGCCGGCTACACGCTTTACCGAACGACTGGCCTTTCAGCCGGTGATCGGGCCGAATTACATCCGGGGAGCGGTGGTTTTCATCGACCGGTTCGATAATGTGACCACCAATATTACCCGCGAACGCTACGAGGAAGTTGGCCGGGGCCGGGGCTTTAAGCTACTGATTAAACGGATGGAGCCTATTGATGGGCTTAGCTTTCGTTACCACGATGTTCCCGAAGGAGAGCCGCTCTGCCGCTTTAATTCAGATGGTTTATTGGAGGTCGTGATTAATCTTGGTAAAGCGGCTACGCTGTTGGGTATTCAAGTCGAGGATATGGTGCAGGTAGAGTTTTATTGAGGGGGTCAGAAGTCAGAAAATAAATTCTGGCCCGCTGTACTAACTTTTCAAAATACTTCTGGTCCCCGGCCTCTCAACTCTAATTCCTGACTTTTAACCTCTTATTTCTAAATCATACTCACATAGTGTGGGAACATGTCCAGCCAAAGCGGCCAATCGTGCTCAACATCACCGCGCACATCGAGCCAGTGAGGGATATTTTTGCGGCGGAGCACTTCACTAAACTTAAGGTTACCATCCAGGCAGATATCCCAATTAGAGGTTCCGAGAATTATCTTCATTTTCCAGAGTTCCGGGTTATCGGCGCTGGGCATAAAATCGATCGGATTATTGAAGTAAACGTTGTCATCGTAGTAGCCATGCATAAACGATTTAATATCGTAGGCACCGCTGAGGTTAAACAGGTGACTAACCATGTCCGGATGACGGAAAGCGAAGTTACTAGCGCTAAAGCCGCCAAAGCTGATGCCGGCGCAAGCGATTTTATTGGTGCCGGCGTTGTTCCGAATCTGAGGTATCCATTCTTCGGCGAGAAAGCGATCGTACTGGATGTGGCGTTCCACGCGGTGCTTCGGGTGGATGTCTCCGTACCAGCTGTCATTATTAATACTGTCCGGGCAAAAGACCTGCACGAAACCACGCTCCACGAACCAGCGGAGACTCTCGATCATTCCTCGGTCTTTGGCTTCGCCGTAACTACCCAGAGTGGTAGGGAAAATCACGAGAGGATAACCTTTGGTACCGGTGACGTGGATTTTAACGTCGCGGCTGAGGTGATGGCTATAGAAATCAATTAAGGACTCTTGCATGGTTTGATTTTGTTGAACTACTTAGTTTGGGAGGAAGGTAATAGTTTAACACAATGTTCACGGCTTCCGCTGCCATGCTTTAAAAAACTTTTTTTGCACCCGCGCCAGCGCCCACATAATGTGTACTATTGCTGACCTTGGTGTAGGTCTCGGGATTTACGCCATCGTATTATACCGCCAGTGCGCTTACCTTTGAATAATCATGTACATTTTTCGTTACATCCGCCAGCTACTCGGCAGCATTGCATCGCGCAGGCAAAAATTACTAGTGCGCTCCTACCTGATGCCCAGCGAGCACCTCGGCCGCGATGTTATGGTAGACGTTTACAGGCCAGCGCTGCCCCCCTGGCGGCTGCTGAACCTTGCGGTGTTCAACGACGGACAGGACCTGGAGCGCATGAACCTGCGGGAGCAACTTCAGACCGCTTTTAAAGAGCATAGTCTCTCTCCAACCGTCGTGATCGGAGTCCACGCCGGCGACCGGATGCGCGAATACGGCACCACCGGCCGGCCCGATTATAAGGGCCGCGGAGACCAAGCCGGCGCCTACGAACATTTTCTGATCGAAGAACTCATCCCCTGGATTGAGAAATTTTACAACGTTTATCAGTTGCCCGCACGTAGGGCCATCGCCGGTTTCAGTCTCGGCGGCCTGAACGCCTTCGACGTCGCCTGGCGCAACCCCGGCGAGTTCGGCGTAGCCGGCGTTTTTAGCGGCTCCCTCTGGTGGCGCTCCAAAGCATTCCGGAAAGACCAGCCCGATGCTAACCTGATCGTTCACAACTACGTTCAGAAGACCAAAAAAATGCCGAAAATCCGCCTTTGGTTCATGGCCGGCACCGCCGATGAAGAAGCCGACCGCAACAACAACGGCATCATTGACGCCATTGACGATACGCTGCAGCTACTGCAAATTCTAAAAGAAAAAGGCCAAAAAGAGGAAGAAGATTTTACCTACGTTGAAGTGAAGAACGGACGACATGAGCCGGAAACTTGGGGAACGGTTGTTTTGGACTTTCTGAAATGGGCGTAGGCCATAAGTCTGTTAAAAACTAGGCCATCAGTTGCCCGTACAACTGTTCTCTCTCCTCTATTTTAGGCTCGGCAGCAGGTGCAATGAAATGGATTAAAGAGCCAGGCGAAAAAACCAACATGAAAAGATTAATTCTCCCGCTTACGTGGACGCTCCTGACCCCCACGAATATGATAAACACCCAGTCCGCCTACAGAAAGTTGAATACCCTTTTGCCAGCCAACGCAAATTTCTACTACCCGTAAAGCATGTACGCCCTGCTGACTACAGCGGGCCTCAAAACGTGGGTACCCTCCATGATCTTGACCTGAACGCGCTCCTGCCCGATGGAGCGTTCGACAACAATAAGCTTTTGATCCGGTTGGATATTTTTTGTTGACGAAAAACGTTGTACAACTATGTTGCTGCGAATTTATCGTTGACGGACAGAACGAACGGCGGCGCTTCGCGCCGCAGGCTGTAATGATCATTGCGTCCCGTATTCCGTCCCTTAACCCCGGACTCCACTGCGTCCGGGGCTACTATTGGGTAATAGCTATACGATAGCTGGCGTTGGAGGTGTTACGTGCCGCCGCACGGCTCAACCCCCAAATGACTGCTGACAGCATATCTTTGCCTTATCATTAAAATCAAATCCGTTATGCGCTACCTAATATTTTGCCTGCTTCTTCTGGCGGCACCGACCCTCTCCGCTCAGGATTTTGTCGATGTCGACAAATCTCCGCTCGACGCGGCTTACTATCCTACCCGTGCCGCTTTCCGCGCTTTCGCGAAGACCGACAGTGCCGCTATGACAATGGAGCCGAAAATCAAGGTACTTTACAGCCGCCCGTTCAAGAAAGGCCGTGAAGTCTGGGGTGGAGACCTGGCTCCTTACGGCGAGCCCTACCGCCTCGGTGCCAACGAAACCACTGAGGTCACCTTTTTCACTCCCGTTAAAATCGGCAACCATGTAGTACCTGCCGGCAGCTACACGATGGGCGCCATCCCCGACGCCGACAGCTGGGAGGTTTTCTTCAGCCTCGACCTAGACGGCTGGGGCGTGTACGCCTACAAACCAGAGCACAATGTTGCTACCATCACCGTGCCTACCGCTAAGGTGGAAGATGTTATTGAAAATTTTTCTGTCTCGCTTTATGAACCTACTCCCGGTACCGTTCATTTAAAGATGGGGTGGGATACTACTGTTGTGGAAGTCCCCATCGAATTACTAAAGTAGTGAACCGTTGAGTTAGCGAGTCACTCCAACTCTCCAACTCACTCCTTATCTTTGCCTGACCAAATTAAATCAATCATGCCTACCACCACCATCACCAAGGAAAAGACCTTCACCACCAAGTCAGACTTCCACCAATCCAGCAGCCCGGACCGCTTTCAGAACCACGACTACTTCGGCGTCGATGAGCTGCTGACGGACGAACATAAAATGGCCCGCGATGCCGTCCGTGACTGGGTCAAGGCCGAAGTGTCTCCCATCATCGACGATGCGGCGATGCGCGGCGTTTGCCCTACGCACTTGTTTAAAGGACTTGCCAATATTGGCGCATTCGGTCCGTCGCTCCCCGTTAAGTACGGCGGTGGCGGAATGGATGAGATTGCTTACGGAATCATCATGCAGGAGCTGGAGCGGTGTGATTCCGGTCTGCGCTCCATGGCGTCCGTACAGGGCAGCCTGGTAATGTACCCGATCTATAAGTACGCCACCGAAGAGACGAAGATGAAGTACCTGCCCAAGCTTGGCGCCGGTGAGTTCATCGGTTGTTTCGGCCTTACGGAGCCCGACTCTGGTTCTGACCCGAGTAGCATGATCACCAACATTAAGGATGCAGGCGACCACTATATCCTAAACGGTGCTAAGATGTGGATCACGAACAGCCCCGTGGCCGACGTGGCCGTTGTTTGGGCCAAGGACGAAGATGGTAAGATCCGCGGCATGGTCGTAGAGAGTCAGTGGGAAGGCTTCAGCGCTCCCGAGATCAAAGGTAAGTGGAGCCTCCGCGCGTCCGTTACCGGAGAGCTGGTGTTCGACAACGTTAAGGTGCCGAAGGAGAACGTCTTCCCCGACATCAAGAGCCTCCGTGGTCCGTTGAGCTGCCTCAGCAAAGCCCGCTACGGCATCGCTTGGGGCGCTATCGGTGCAGCACTCGACTGCTACGATTCTGCCCTACGCTACAGCCAAGAGCGCATCCAGTTCGGTAAGCCGATCGGTCAGTTCCAGCTCACGCAGAAAAAACTGGCGGAAATGATCACCGAAATCACCAAAGCACAACTTTTAGCTTGGCGGCTCGGCACCCTAGCCAACCGTGGCGAGGCGAGCCCGGCTCAGATCAGCATGGGTAAGCGCAACAACGTGATGATGGCCCTGGAGGTCGCCCGCGAGGCCCGGCAGATTCACGGCGGTATGGGCATTACGTCCGAATACCCGATTATGCGCCACATGGCCAACCTAGAATCCGTGGTTACCTACGAGGGTACGCATGATATTCACTTGTTGATTACGGGTATGGATGTTACTGGATTTAATGGGTTTGCTTAGAAATAACACAATAATCTAAATTAAAAACGCTGCCAGCCCTTGGGTCGGTGGCGTTTTTTTTTGCCGAAGGAAGTCTAAAACAAGGTGCTATACTACTGTTGGGCACATGAGGTGAAAACGTAGTGGCAAACGTGGCCCAGTACGAGCGACCGCGAGGAGTCGCCTCTACTGGCCTCGCTTGAGCAGGCCCGGGCTCGCTTCGCGAGCACAAAATCACCTCATGTGACCGACGATAATATAGCTCATGATCTCCGGGGCTGTGCCTGAGAAATTAGTCTAGATAAAGACAAAATAGGAAGACTTATTTTACCATTAATATTATCGGGTTGCCCAATAAGCTATCTTGTCTCATCCTCTTTCCCTAAACCCGCTCTCATGAAATACCTACATTATACGGTTCTCCTTTTCGCTCTGAGTTTCACCCTCTCTGCCCAAGCTGAGTATTCGTTTCTTACCGATGGTAAACAGTGGGTACAGGATGAGTTTTATTCCGACGGTTCTAACCCTTCTACGCTGACTTATTTCGAGTTCACTCTCGGTGAAACCGTGATGATGAACGGGATACAATACACACGAGTATTTCGCGACACTGTTTTTGCCGCCGGCCTGCTTAGAGAAATCGACGGTCGCCTGCTCATACTAAAAGACGGAGTGACAGACACACTAATGGATTTTAACCTAGAGGTGGGTGACACCGTCATCGTGGTCGAAGACAATTCCTCGGTGTCACAGAATATGGTTTTACTCTCCGTTGACAGCATAGCTGTCCTGGATGGAAGCATTCGGAAACGACTAAATTTTGAACTAAACAACGTGTCGTTCGACGGCTCGGGCTTCGGCGTCTCCTGGATTGACGGAATTGGAAGCACCAGGGGAACCATTTTCAACATTTTATGCTCGACGAACACGTTTAGCCGGTCTTCCGGTTCTTGCCAGACTGAGTTAATTTGCGTCAAGAATGCGAATGAGCGCCTACTCTACAACAGCACTGAAGATGAAATATACGACTGCAACAAAGTTGATGTAATAACCAGCAATAACACCTACCGGTTACCAGAAGGGCTTTTTACAGTGTATCCAAATCCAGCGACGAAAAATCTATTCGTTACCAATAGTGAGCATTATCGAGTCGCCCGGATCAGACTGACGGACATGAACGGCCGGAAATTAATTGATAGTAACCTAACTACCACCATTTCGAATGACTTACGTATCCCGGTTGGTCGTTTCAAAAAAGGCATCTATTACCTGACGATTTTTACGTCCCGGGGAAAATGGGTATCTCAACGGGTTGTGATTCAATAAAGAGACGGTTTTTTTTGCCAAATATTACTTTTTGACTTGCTCTGCATCCTACGGCCGCGCACTCTAAGCCACCACAGAGTAAACAGCTAACATGGCAGCTACGTACCCCAAAAACCATTTCCAATCGGTATACCTGTCCGGAGTAATCCCCGTTCTGTATTTGAGATAAGCCATCAAGCAAATTTTGTCGACGAGATAAGCGATGACCGTCGCCCAAATGATCCCAATGAGGCCGAACGTTGGAACCAGCAGAATACTGAGCACAACGTTGATGATCAACTCCAGCAAGCCAAAAAACAGGAGTAAACGTGTATACCCGAGCGCGGTGAGTACCGGAACGGGAAACAGCAGCCGGCTTACCACCACAAACAAATAAGCTTGAAATAAAGGCAAACTCTCTGCAAATAGGTCAGTAAACACCACCGTCCACCACCAACCAGAAGTGGCCATAAGAAGAATCGCTCCGCCGAAGACCCAGTGAAAGAGCCGCCGAGAAGTCTCCTTCAACAAGTCCAAACCAGCCGCCGGCGCTTCGGTCAACCGCGGCAACACCACCACCATCGCCCCATTAGTAATAGCGGCCAGCAACGGCAGCTCCCGCGCGCCGTAACGGAAGGTGGCGAAGATGCCCTCATCGCCCGCATACCAGTAGTTGACAAACCAGGGGTCGAAGGCGGTTACCAGCGCGCCTACGGAGGCGTATAAGATTAGAGGCCAAGCGGTTTTTAGTAATGTAGTAATGTAGTTGGGTAGTACTGTAGTACTGGCGTTGGAGCTACTAGATGCGTTGGAGGTAGTCTCTGCGCTACTGCCCGTTGTGCCGAGGGAGAGGGAGAAAGTAGCAGAAGCAACATCATCACCCACCGACTTCCAACGGTCAAAAACCAGCCAAGCACCAAGCACCAACCCCTTCACCCCAGCAAAAGTCGCCAGCACAAACATAGCGTCAGCGAAACCAGCACCGTAGTAAAGTGGGACCAAAAGCGAGAGCGTAAACCCCAGCGCGGAGAATCCACCAAACAGCACCAAAGCCAGCGGCTTGCCCCGGATGGTGAGCACCTGCTCGAAGAACAGCCCGGGCCACTGCGTCATTAAAAACAAGAAGAAATACCACCAGCCAGGCGGGCCATCACCCATACTCAGGAAGCTAAACAGTGGGCGGTGCAAGCCGGCTGCGACTACGAGCAAGATGGCGGAGAATAAACCTACACTGATGATTGCTATGCGTGAAAAGGCCGCTGCTTCCGTAGGTCGGATTGTCCGTACTTGTACCAAGTAAGCCTGTAGTAAACCGGTTAGCCAGCCGAAGCCGAGGATATAGCCGACGTAGAGTAGGCTCTCCCACTCACCGATTACTTCCCGTCCAATGCCAAGACGTGGGAGGGCCAGAGCCACCACGATGATTGCGCCCTGGCGGGCTGCCTGGGCGAATTGGCCTGCGCGGATTAGATTTTTAGCGTTTAGCATTTAGCTTTAAGCGTTTAGGAGGCACGCTTAGCACTAAAAGCTAAACGCTTAAAGCTTAAAGCTCCTCAGTAATGTGCGTAAGCTCCATACCAAAAGTCTTCATCTCCTCCAGTACGGGTTCGTAGACCTCCTGCATGGTGGGGATGTGAACGCCGGTAGATTTGATCTTCTCCTGGCTGATAAGGCGAACGAAGATGCCCATGGGTAGGCCGACGAGACGGGACATAGCGGTGTCCGTAGCGTCTTCACCTTTCATGGTAAGGTTACTAGTGTCGCGAAAGGTTTTGCCGTCCAGTTCGTAGTCGATCTGGTGCTGCATCACGATAAGGTCCTTATCACCAGGGGAGAGCTTCCACTTTTCGAGCAGAAGGCGTTCGAGAATGAGCGCTGGAGTCGCGTCGCGCAGTTTGATGCGTTTTTTGGTGAAGAGGCCTAACCAAACTAGGCGGTTCATGACGTCTCCGTTGGGTGGTACGTCGAGCATACCCGCAATGCGATCCTTCACCGATCCGGATCCGGAGGGAGCGAATGCTTCCATCAGTTCGTGGTACGTGATATTAGCGCTATCTAGGATGGGGAAGTCGGCGTTGGTGAGGCCGATCTGCACCAGGGCGTTCCAGGCAGCGGCGTAGCCGGGGCGGCGGATAGTGCCGCGCAGAATAGTGGGGATATCATCAAGGCTGTACTGCTTGCGGTAGAGCAGGCTATCGCGGTTGGCGTAGGCTTCAAACTTACCGTGGCCGGGTACTTCAACCTCCCACAGCGTGGAGAAGAGGCGCTGGTAGGGCAGGAACTTGAGCTTGTTGTCCTGGAGGTACTGCGCGGTTCCCTGTCCGGCCAGTACGACATTGCGAGGGTTCCAGGTGAATTTATAACCCCAGGGGTTGTTGTTATCTTCTTTCGCGACCAGGCCGCCAGTGAAGGATCGGAAGGCAGTAATCTTACCGCCCATTTCACGGATCACATTTAGGCGCTGCATTGCCGTCATATGGTCGACGCCGGGGTCGAGGCCCATTTCACCCATGAAGATCAGCTCGCGGTCGCGGGCTTCGTCTCCTAAACGGAAAAGTTCCTGACTGACGTAGCTGGCGGTAACCAGGTGCTTCTTCAGGCGGATACAATCTTGGGCAACTTCGATGTGCAGGTGGGCGGGCAACAGGGAGACGACAATGTCTGCCCGGCTGATCAGGTCGCTCCGGTCATTGGTTTTGGCTACGTCGAGCCAGGCACTGGCACCGCGGGGGTGGTTGCCTATTTTGGCGGCGGCGGCGGCGGGGTCAACGTCGGCAACGGTGACCACCCAGGACAGTTCTTCACTTTTGTCCAGACAGTATTTTATTAGGGCTGAGGAGGATCGGCCGGCGCCGATGATTAGAATTCTTGTTGACATGTTATATTTGGCTTGGTTTGTGGCTTGGGCAAATGTAAGGCGGACGCTTCGCTTTTAGACGCGCTTTGCGCTTTTAGATGCCTTCAGCCCTTAGACGGGCTATGCCATTGTGGAATCGAGGCAGATACTTCCCTAAAAACAACGACCCTCCACAGCAAGTGCAGAAGGTCGTTGTCTCTAAAAGCGAAGCGTCTAAAAGGCCGAAGGCCGTCTAAAAGCAAAGCGTCCAAAAGGCCGAAGGCCGTCTAAAAGCGAAGCGTCTAAAAGGCCGAAGGCCGTCTAGTCCACCAAGTCTTCTTCGATATTGTGGTCCACCAGAATCCGGTTACAGTGCTCACAGATCATCACCCGCTTACGCTGGCTGATCTCCAGTTGCTGCTGCGGGGGGATTGCGTTGAAGCAACCGCCACAGGCGTTACGCTCCACCGTTACCACGCCGAGGCCATTGCGGTAGGTCTTACGGATTCGGTTGTAGCCTTTCAGCAGACGGCCGGAAATTTCCTTGCGCTGCTTATCGGAAGAACGGCGAAGTTTCTTCTCTTCTTTTTCCGTCTTTGTGATGATGGCCTTGAGTTCGTCCTGCTTTACGTCGAGGAGCGACTTCTTTTCGGACTGCTTGCCGAGGGTCATATCCAGGGCAGCTTGCTTGGTTTCGAGTTCGCGGTTGCTGGAGCCGGCCTTCTTGTCGGAGAGCTGAATCTCGAGGCGCTGCATTTCGGTTTCCTTCATCAGGGCCTCATACTCACGGTTGTTCTTCACGTTGTTCATCTGCTCCTCGTAGCGGAGGATGAGTATCTCGGACTCCTTGATGTTGTTATCGTGGCGTGAGATCTCCATCTTCAGGTCCTTCACCTGTCCTTCCAGGCGGGTTACGCGGGTATCAAGGCCGACGATCTCGTCTTCCAGGTCACTCACTTCCATGGGAAGCTCACCCTTCAGGATCTCGATTTCATCAATCTTAGAGTCGATCTGCTGAAGGCGGAACAGGTCACGCATTTTTTCTTCTACCGTCTTTTCGGTTGCAACTGCCATGCGGGGGGGGTTATATTTTATAATTTGGGACCTTTACACGAAGTAGCTGACCGGGTTAGTCGTGAGTTCCGTGCAAAGAACCGCAAAGGTAGGGAATTTCTTTGTTAACAACTCCGCAAGTAATTGGGTTGTAAACTGTTCGCTTTCATAGTGGCCGATGTCGCAGATGATGATCTGGCCGTCGGCATCGAAGAATTCGTGGTACTTATAATCGGAGGTCACGAATACCTGAGCCCCCGCTTTCTTTGCCTGGTTCAGCAGGAAGCCACCCGCACCGCCGCAAAGGGCGACGGTTTTCACTTCCTTATTTAAAAGCAGTGTGTGCTTCACCAGTGAGGCGTCCATACTTGTTTTCAGGTGGCGCAGAAATGCTTTTTCGTCCATCCCGGTTGGTAGTTCACCTACCATTCCGGAGCCGATGGTTTTCTCCTCGTTTTTCGGGCCCAGAAGGCGTAGGTTTTCCAAGCCGAGGCGCTGGGCGATCCGTTCGTTCACACCCTGGTGGCGCACGTTGTCGAGGTTGGTGTGAATGGCGTAAATAGCTACGTCTTCTTTAATGGCCTTGATCACCGTGCGTTCCACATAGTCGTTACCGTTGAAGCGTTTTAGCCCGCGGAACACGATCGGATGGTGAGCGACCACCATATTACAGCCGCGTGCTTTGGCTTCGGCGATGATTTCTTCGGTACAGTCCAAGCTGGTGAGTACGCCCGTCACTTCGGTGTCCGGATGGCCGACGATGAGACCGGCGTTGTCGTAGCTTTCTTGAAGGTGGGTGGGAGCTACTGATTCTAGGTGGGCGGTGATGTCTTTTATGGTCATGGTGGCTTATTTGGCGCGAACGCAGGTGCAAAGTAAGGATCAACGGGCGAGGGACTGTGCCCTACGGTTTACACACATCTCTACGAGCTGAGTTTATCCACGCCCCTAGAACCCTCTCCCTGAGAGAAAGGAGTGACGTTTCGATCATGATTTTCACCAAATATGATGATCTTACTGGCACTTACAGCTTAACGAGGAAGACAGTCTTAGACCTCTAGTACTACCATTCATATTACAACAGTCTAGTAAGCCGCAGCGATATAGAAGCTCTCATCTCCCTTGGAGAGAGGCCAGGGGAGAGGGTTTTAGGGGCGTAGACAGTCATGTAAACTTGTGTGTAAACCGTAGGGCACAGCCCCTCGCCCGATAAGCTACTCGACAACGATTTCGATAATCTTAGTCCCCGGCTTGATCTTAGACTTGTCCACCTCATAGCTGAAGTTGGCAGCCTTGAGTAGAAACTTTGTCTTACCGGCGGTAGCATAGGTACGTCCTTCCACCTCAGAGCCGTGCACGACAACACCACTCACGGCTTTGTCTAGTTCAGCGAAGGTCGAACCGACACTGATACCCTCCAGAGTCATGAGCATTTCTGAAGAGACGTGGATAGAACGGATCGATTTCGAATCGTTAGGGTCAGGCATCAGGTAACCGAGCTCCCGGCCGCCTTCGACCAAGGTGTAAACGGTAAAGTCACCCTCTCCCGTTTTCAAGGTAGTCTTTTTGGCGTTGTTAACCGAGGCGATGGCATCTCCCGGACGAATGCCCAGTACTACGCCTCCGCTGATCACGAAAGGGTCGTCAGCAGTAAGCTTTTTCCGGGTAGCGGTTGCGGCAGGCTTGGTTTCCGTTATCGAGGCCGTTTCAGAATAGGTGGCCGGAGCATCTGACTGGTCAGCCCCTGCATTAGAGGATTCGTTTTGGCAGCCGGTTAAAGCTAAAAAACAGAGGAGTGCCGTAAAGCAAAGGTATTGGCGGTTCATACTTAAGGATAATTTTGTACCGGATTACAACGAAAAAAGCTTCCCCTTGTTCGGATTCGCGGTTTAACCGCGCAAACGCTCGATGATACCAGTAGAGCTCTGCCCCTCAATGAAAGAAAGCACCTTCACCTCTCCGCCCCAGCTCCGCACTTCGGGTGCACCAACGATGGAGTCTTCGGTGTAGTCGCCTCCCTTAACCAGAACGTCGGGCTTCAGTGCCTTAATGAGTTCGATGGGGGTATCTTCGTCGAAGGCGATGACGCCATCTACGTAAAAGAGGCCAGCCAGTAGTTGCATCCGGGCGGCCAGGGGCATGATGGGCCGGCGGTCTCCCTTCAGGCGCCGCACACTCTCATCGGAGTTGACCCCGATGATGAGGCGTTGACCCAGTCCGGCAGCTTCAGCCAGGTAAGTAAGGTGGCCGGGATGAATGAGGTCAAAAACACCGTTGGTAAACACGGTTTTCTGAGAGTAGGTACGCCAGCCACAGCGGCGGCGGCTCAGGCCTTCGAGGGAGAGTAACCTCTCCTGAACTAAATCGGTTGGTGTCATATCGAGGCCGAAGGTAGGCCACGTTTTCGCTAATTCCAATATGGGGTGGGTAATATGTTACCTGAACGGCTAAAGCACTGTTAGTCAGCGAATTTTCGCTGCTCTAATTACATCTCCTAATGCACTGAAAACCTGTTACCTGTGAGCCTTTAGCTAGCATAATCTGCCGTTCTTTTCGTTATGCTTTCAAAAAGTTTCTTTGCACCTGCGGCTGCGGCTAAAAAATATCGGTGTTAAAGTAATTTTCGCCAAACGGCGATCAGGACAACGCCATCTTCCGTGCTAATCGACAGCATTACCCCGATCGAAGCCGCCCGCATCCGCGTATTATTCAGGCTCGCCCCGGTGGTTTTATAGTCCTTATCCGCCACTTTCCCATTGTCGTGAATAGACACCGTAAAGCCGCCTGCGCCGTCAGTCAGGTTTATATTGACCGTATATCCAGAGGTGTGTTTCGCTGCATTGGTGACGGCCTCCCTGTAAATGAAGTAGAGGCTTTGCCGGACGTTGGTCATCAATACCCGGTCGAGCTCCAGCCGGTTGACGTTAACGCCGTGCTGAATATTTCGAGGCGCCAGGGTTTCTTCAGCGCGCTCCTCGCGCATCCGGTCAACCAGGTTTAAAGGAGCAAGGGTTAAAAACCCTGCTCCTTTAAACCTTTTACTGCACCTGCGTTCTCGCCAAAAAAACGCCCTCTTTACAACCTCAAGCCCGTCGGTGCGTTTGCCCTCTAGAACTCCCGTTACGTGCGGTAGCCCTACCGAATCACCAAACTACAAGACTAACTTAAGTGCGCGAACTAAAATTCCTCAACCGCTTTTTCTGGAAATACCGCTGGCGAATGCTGCTCGGCATCGTCTTCATCTGTATCTCCAACTACTTCCAAGTACTGCAGCCTCAGGTGATCCGGGAGGCGCTGGACCTACTAATTGAGCAGGTGAACACCTACCGGATGTACGACGGCTTCGAGCTCGGTAACGAATACTTCACCATGCTAAGCCATACCCTGATGATTTTTGGCGGTATCGTGCTGTTGCTCGCCATCGTGATGGGGGTTTTCCTCTACCTCACGCGGCAAACGATTATCGTGATGAGCCGCCTGATCGAATACGACCTGCGCGAAGTGATCTACGACCACTACCAGGACCTGAGCCTCGATTTCTACAAGCGTAACAACACCGGCGACCTGATGAGCCGCATCACGGAAGACGTGAACAAAGTGCGTATGTACCTCGGCCCCGCCATTATGTACCTCGCCAACCTGATCTCCACCATCGCTCTGGTGATCTTCGCGATGCTGGCCGTCTCCCCTACCCTTACGCTGTACACCCTTATCCCCCTACCTCTGCTGGCCATTAGTATTTACTACGTTAGCAACATTATTCATACGCGCTCGACCTTCATCCAGCAGCAACTGTCTAAACTTACGAGCATTGCCCAGGAGGTATTCAGCGGTATCCGGGTGGTGAAGTCTTATGTCCGCGAAAAGCAGCAGGTGGATTACTTCGCCAAAGAAAGTGACCAGTACAAAGACATGAGCATGGAGCTGGCGAAGATTGACGCATGGTTCTTTCCCCTGATGGTGTTTATGGTAGGCGCTTCGACGATCCTGACCGTCTACGTAGGCGGTTTGCAGGTAGTCAACGGTAGTATTTCGGCGGGTAATATCGCTGAATTCGTCATCTACGTCAATATGCTAACCTGGCCGGTAACCGCCATCGGCTGGATCGCGAGCATCGTACAGCAGGCTGCCGCCAGCCAGAAACGGATCAACGAATTCCTGGAGACCAAGACCAGTATCGTGGACCCGATGCCGGAGGACCGTCACGACATCAAAGGCGAGATTACCTTCGAGAACGTCTCCTTTGTATATCCTGACACCGGCATCAAGGCGGTCGACGGCGTGAGCTTTCACCTCAAAGCCGGCGAGAAACTAGCCATCATCGGCCGCACCGGATCGGGCAAGACGACCATCGCCGACCTCCTCCTCCGGATGTACGACGTCACCGAAGGCCGCATTCTGATCGACGGTAAAGACATCCGCGAACAAGGGTTGGCCAACCTCCGCCAACAGATCGGTTACGTCCCGCAGGATATATTCCTGTTCAGCGACAGCATCCATAACAATATTGCCTTCGGTTCTACCGTCGATCCTACCCGTGACGAAGTAGAGGAATTCGCCGGCCACGCCGCCGTGCGCGAAGACATCGAAGGCCTCACGCTCGGCTTCGACACCCTGGTGGGCGAACGTGGCGTCACGCTCTCCGGCGGACAAAAACAGCGCGTAAGCATTGCCCGAGCGCTCATCAAAAAGCCCGACATCATCCTGCTCGACGACTGCCTTAGTGCCGTTGACACCAACACCGAGCAGCAGATCCTTGGTTATTTCAACGAGTCTCTACAAGACAAGACGGCCGTGATCATCACCCACCGCATCTACGGCCACCTCAGGTTCGATAAAATCATCGTACTTGAAGACGGGCACGTTGCCGAAATGGGTACGCACGAGGAGTTACTCGCTAATAGCGGATACTATTCTGAGGTTGTCGAGCGGCAAGTCGAAGATGTAGCGGAGTTGAAGGGTTAATGAGTCACACTGAATTGCTGCCGTATTAGATTAGAGTGGGTTTTAGCATCACTGAGTTACTGCCGTCCGTGGACTAAGACTAGTGGTCTGTCAACATTAAATATTGGGGTAATCTGCGATGCCTTTTGGTGCTGAATTTCGTTGAAGAACTCCTTCCGTAGCTACGGCTATGCCAGGAATCCTTCGCCTCATTCAATACCAAAATTCATCAGCACCTTACCCACAAATTCAATATTGACAGACCACTAGAGTGGGTTTGAGTCACACTGAGTTGCGACCGAACTCACCGTTCACAGCACATCTTTTGCCCGCCATAAAGCGTTTTTTCTAATGAAAAACGTGTACACCTCGCTTAATTAAAACACACCTATGAAAACCTTCAAATCTACCGTATTTACCGCCTTTTTCCTCAGCGGCCTACCGGCCTCCGTGGCACTGTTACTGCATTTCAGCGAGATTATCCAGATTGAACCAGAGGCTTTTTTCTCCGTTTCCTTTCTAGTTGGTATCGTTATCTTTAGCTATTTATCCACTATGGCATACCTCATAGCTACTATATTTCTACGTACGAAGACTGGCAAATCCGAAGATATTACAGCCTCTATTCCTACAGTTTAATAAGGTCTTCGCGCCCGAAAAACAAAAGCGCCACACCCGATGGGCATGGCGCAGTATAACGAATGAAACATAATTCAAATAAACACACACTCACTAGTATCTTACTAGGTATTATTTCTTTTTAGAAGCCACCACCACTGGTACGGGGCCGCTCTCGTTCATCATGATGGGAAGGTCACCGTCACTGACGATGATTTTAGCGTTGGGCGACTTTGCCAGTTCCAGGAAGGCTTCGATGGACTTGAACTTCAGTATTTGAGGGGTTAGCCCCTCGGCGATGATCAGCTGTGCATCGCGGGTACCTTCGGCGCGAATGCGCTGCTGATCCGCTTCCTGCTTGGCCTGCGTGAGGACGAACTCCATACGCAAAGACTGCTGCTCGGCCTCCAATTTCTCTTCGATAGAGCGGGCGAGGTTGGTGGGTAATTGGATCGACTTGACCAAAACGTTCTCAACGTTGATCCCACGTCCATTCAGGTTGGTCATCATCTGATCCCGGATGGCTTCTTCAATGATCGCACGCTGGCCGGTATGCATGTCTTTTGCGTAGTAGCGGGAGGAAACATCAGCCACGGCAGACCGGAAGACGGGCAGTACCACCGAGCGTTCGTAATTGACGCCCAACTGGCGCAGCACTTCAGCCGCCTTCGAGCCATTCAAGCTGTACAGGATGGAGATTTCTGCTCGGATGTTCAGACCTTCCTTGGAGGGCAGGTTCAGACCCACTTCTAGGTTTTCGGTTTGCGTACTAACTTTCTGGATGCTGGTAATAAACGGATTGTAAAAAGCGACCCCCTTATCTACTGATTTTTCCTGGTACTTACCAAGTGTTCGTTTGACACCTACCTCGCCCTCGCGGACGATCGTGCAGCTGGAAAGAACAAAGGCGAGCACTACAAAGAGTGCGAGAAAATTAAAAAGACTTTTCATGGCGTAGGAATTAAAAGGATGATAAAATTGGATCAGCTAAAGTGGCCGTATTCACGACCAGTTTGTTCATAAGAAGCTCCGTGTGGCACCAATGGGCACCAGGTTTAAACATTAGAACACGGAGTGTCTTAGCGGATGGTTTCTTCACTCCGCGGGAAGTAATCAGTAGGCTTTTCGGATTAGAGGTTACACAGGCTCTGGTACATCACAACTCCGGGGCCAAAGCCCGCTTTCGCGGCGAGAGAAAGGTCTTCGCAACCACTCATATAGTTCTGTAATAGAATAAGCCCCAATCCGCGGTTGTAGTGTAACTCCGGCCAGGCTACGCCGTCTTTGAGTGCCGCATCGGTGTAGAGATTCACCGCTTCGGAATAGTTATGGTTGAGCATGGCCAAGTTGGCCTCCAGCATTTTGCGCACGCCCCGGTTGTAAGTTCGGGGAAGCTCGTCAAGCGTCCGACCCGCAGCAAGCACCTCGTATCCTACCTTCTCCTGCAGAGCCCGCACGGCTAGAGCTGTATCCGGTGCGTTGACGATGCTTAAGTACTGGTCGTAGAAATAAGCCTGGGGTGTAGAAAACTCTTTGCCTTTCTTATCCGAAGCCTCAATACCGTAATTGACACGGTACCATTCGCGGGGATAGAGTGCCAGGAAAGGCATAAGGCCGTTACTTCCCTTGGCGAGAAAAAAGGCAGTAGCATTGGGGTTCTGCCGGGAGGCCTGCAGGCGGTCGCGCTGCGCTTCTAGGTTGCGGCCAAGTCGGTACAGAAGCTCTGAACGTGCGGCCAGTGCGGGTACCCAATTGGGCTGCCAAGCCAGAGCACTGTTGTACGTCATCAAGGCAACCTCGAACTGGCCCGTCAGCTGCTCCCGGTGCGCCCGGTTGAGCTGCGCCACCGGTAAGTTACTGTAGTTGGTAATGCCCGAGGCAGGCATCATGGCAAGCTTAGTCACCTGCGCCGGTAACAGGAAAGGCAACAGAAACATTGCGAGCAAAACGCGAATCTTAAGAAAGTCTTTCATGGCAGTGTATTTGATTGTAAGAACTACTTTCTTTAATGATAGTTTTACTATCACTATTAAAACCAATACAATTGACACTGCCTTGACAATTCTAGTAACTTTCTAAGGATCAGGAGCTACTGAGAAGGTCCGATTCCCCATAGTTTACCGTACACCAACCTCCATCCGGACGGCACACCCTCCCCCACGGAGCCATGCGCCTCAATCATTAGCTTTGTAAAGGGTGCCTTCGGAAAGAAAATATCCGTCAGCACCGGATCACCTTCATCAAAAAAGACCTCCGCCGAAGTACGGTCCAGGAAGGCCCGGATGCGCAGTTCGTCATGGTTGCTCCAGCGGGGCGCTACGGTCAGCCGTTCGGGGGCGAAGCTACTTTTAAAGTCCGTGTTGCCCACGAAGCGGCGGTCACTAAAAAACGCATTTTCTACGCCTGGTTTACGGCTGTAGCCCGTCCGGTAATAGTGTTCGCCGCTCTCGTCACTGAAGGTAAGGTAAAGCTCTTCGGCGTCGCTGTCCATTAAGTCTACCGTCAGGTCGAGTTCTATTTGTCCGTTGTTAGAGAGAGGTTTGAGGTCAATCACAGTTACGCCGTCGGGCAGGCGTTTCAGGTCGATGGTTTTTTCTTTACCGCGCAGTTCTTCCAGTTCCTCAACGGGTTGCTGGTGAAGGCGGACACCGAAGTCGGTGGCGTGCAGGCTCAGGTCGCGCGGGATGGTCATGGCACTGCGCCAGCTTTCGGTTGGCACCTCCTGGGCGTAGTTCCAGTTGCTCATCCAGCCCATAAAGACACGGCGGCCGTCCGGGACATCGCTGAAGGTTACGCCGGCGTAATTATCACGTCCGTAGTCTACCCAGCTTACCGTGTCCGTAGCGGAGGCCGAGGGTTGCCAACGAGGGGTAAATTCTTTACCGTCCCAGTACCCCGGGAAGTAGAAGGTACCCGACCCTCCGTTGGCACCGCCGGGGTTGATGCTCACGTTCAGCACCCAGGCGCTATCCTGGCTTTCTACCACCGTCAGCTGGAAGAGTTCGGGGCATTCCCAAACGCCGGAGTGGTTGCGGGTTTTCTGGCCCCATTCACTCAGGTAGTTCCATTCCTTCAGGTTTTTGCTGCCGAAAAACTGTACGCGGTCCTGGGCGGCGAGCACCATCAACCACTGCGCGTGTTCAGCGTCCCAGATCACCTTAGGATCGCGAAAATCACGCACGCCACGGTTGGGGATCACGGGATTACCGGCGTACTTCGTCCAGGTCCGTCCTTTGTCGGTGGAGTAGGCGATGGCCTGGCTTTGGAAATCTTCGCGGCCGGCCTTTTCGCCAACCATGTCGTGATAGGTGTAGATGGCGACCATCGCGTTCTTACCAAATCCAGCAGTATTCTCTTTGTCGATCACGGCAGAACCGCTGAATATGTAGCCAAGTTCGTCTGGGTACAGCGCGATGGGTAGGTGTTCCCAGCTCACCAGATCGGTGCTTACGGCGTGGCCCCAGTGCATCGGGCCCCATTTATTTCCGTCGGGATAGTACTGGTAAAACAAGTGCCATTCGCCCGCGTGATAGACCATGCCGTTAGGGTCGTTCATCCAACCAGCGGGTGGGGTGAAGTGGTAGCCGGGGCGTAGGTAATCATCAGGCGCGGCCGCAGGTGCAGTGGCTGTTTCTGAGTTCGCCGCAAAAGTAGGGTCATCGCTCGTTCCGGGGGAGCCTCCGTCGCAGGCAGTGAACAGGAGGGCGAAGGAGCAGAGTAAGGTTATGGAGTAGCGCATTGTGTTGAGTTGATGCGCTAAAATTAGGGATTGTTTCTATTCGGTAGCTTTAAGCCACCGAACATTACACCTCCTGCAACTCTACCAATTTCCGATAAGCCCCGTTCTTAACCAGTAACTCCACATGCGTACCTCGCTCAATGATCCGACCGTGGTCGAGCACAATAATCTCATCCGCCTTCTGGATGGTGCTAAGGCGGTGGGCAATAACGAGTGCGGTACGGCCATCCATCAGCTTCTGCAGCGCGTCCTGTACCAGTCGTTCGGATTCAGAATCGAGGGCGGAGGTAGCTTCATCGAGGATGAGCACGTCGGGATTACGGAGGATGGCCCGGGCAATGGTGAGCCGCTGCCGTTGCCCACCGGAGAGCTTACTACCCCGATCACCGATATTGGTCCGATAGCCGTTGGCGGTCTCCAGAATGAAGTCATGGGCGTTGGCGATACGGGCTGCTTCGTGGACGTCCGCTTCGGTAGCCCCCTCCATCCCGAAGACGATATTATTGAAGATCGAGTCGTTGAAGAGAATAGCTTCCTGAGAGACGATACCGAAGTGGTTGCGGACTTCGCGGAGACTGTACTCCCGTAAATCCTTTCCGTCCAGCGTTATCCGGCCTTCGGTAGGGTCGTAGAAGCGGGGCAACAGGTCGGCAATGGTTGATTTGCCGCCGCCGGAGTTGCCTACCAGGGCAACTACCTTACCCTTCGGTAGGTCGATGCTGATGTTTTGGAGAACGTCCTGACCGTTCGGGGTGTAACGGAAGCTTACGTTTTCGACCTGCATTCCAACCGTCATTGCATCCTGCGTGCGCGCCGCAGTAGTACCTCCTACTTCATCAGAGTTTACCTGAGAAGTCATCGCCTTACTACTACCGTCGTTGGAGACGGTAAGGTGTCCAGTATCGCTATCCTTTAGAGCGGACAGCGGATTCTCTACGTCCAGCACCTCCTCTACCCTACCAAGGGCACCCAGACCTTTCTGGATATTGTACCATGCCTTGCTGAGGTTCTTAGCCGGGTCGATGACCATGTAGAAGGCAAAGATGAAGCTGAGGAAAGCGCCAGCGTCCATCTCCCCTCCGAACACTTGTCGCGAGCCGTACCACAACAACAGCGCAACGGTTGCGATGCCGAGGAATTCAGTAAGTGGACTGGAAAGGTCACGCCGCCAAAGCAAGCGAATGAGGCTGTGGCGGTAAGTGTCGTTCAGTTCCCCAAACCGTTCGCTCTGGAAGCCTTCGGCCCCGAAGCTTTTGATGATCCGTAGGCCACCGAGGCTCTCCTCCGTCCGGCTCACAATGTCGGCCAGGTTCTCCTGTACCACCGTGCTACTCCGCTTGAGCCGCTTACCGACGCCACCGATGACCACGCCGGTAAACACCATGAGGCCGAAGACGAAAACCGTCAAGCCCGGGCTCAGCACAATCATATAAGTAAGCGCGCCGGCAATAATGAACGGCTCGCGAAAAATGGCTTCAAGCACGTTGAGAATACTGGCCTCCACCTCCTGCACATCCGCCGTAATCCGGCTCAGTAAGTTGCCCTTACGCTCCTCCGAGAAATAACCGAGCGGCAGGTGCAGTAAGTGGCCATAGAGCTCATTGCGCAAATCACGAATAATGCCGCTGCGAACCGGCGCCATAAAGAACAGTGCCAGGTAACGAAAGAGGTTTTTGAGCAAAAAACTCAGCAAAATGAAGCCGCAGACGTAAGCCAAAGCAGTCTCCTTACCCAGCTCAACAATCCACTGGCTGAGCGAGTAATTCACCTGTTGCCTCAACTCCACCATCGAGCTAATGGCATCCGGCGGGATGTTGACCAGTTCCACCTGCTCAAACAAGAGATTGAGAAAAGGCTGGAACAAAGGCACAGCCACCACCGTGAATACCGCCGTGAGAATATTACAAACGATGGCCAGTGCGACAAGGCCGCGGTAATTGGCCATATAGCCTAGTAGGCGGCGGAATGAGGTCATTTGCTAGTTCGTTAGTCTGTTAGTTCGTTGGGGCTACCGCACGTTGGAGGCGGCAAAGGTACTATCTTTGTTTTGGTGTGGGTTGAGCGCCTCTGGCGCGATTCTTTAAAGGTACTTAACCCGATTCAAAAGTATAATTTGTTGCACACACCCTCTCAACGAACCAAAACACCAACACCGTGGCTGTAATCAAAAAATCCACCCTGAGCTTCCTGAACCAACTCGCTAAGAACAACGACCGCGAGTGGTTCAAAAACAATAAAGACAAGTACGAAGCTGGCCGTGAAAACGTAGCAGAATTCGCCCAAGCCTTAATGGACCGCCTCGTAGAAACCGACGTACTCGCCACCGAAAACGGTAAAAAGTCTCTGTTCCGGATTTACCGCGACGTACGGTTTGGAAAGAATAAAGATCCGTACAAAACCAATTTTGCCGGACAGTTTAAGCGCGATGGGAAAATACGGCGCGGCGGTTATTACTACAACGTTTCCCCCGTCGGCAACTGGCGCAGTTTCATCGGCGGCGGCTTCTACGGCATGGAAAAGCAGGACCTCAAACGAATGCGCGAAGAACTAGCCATCGACGCTTCGGAACTCCGGGCCATCATTACCGATAAAGACTTCGCTCGCATCTTCGGCGAGCTACAGGGCGAACAGCTCAAGACCGCACCCCAGGGCTACTCCAAAGATCACGAAAACATTGACTTACTGCGCTATAAGCAGTTCTACGCAGGACGCAACTTTACGGATAAGGAAGTGCTCTCCAAAGACTTTCTGGATATGGCGCACGAAGCGACGCTTACCCTCCGGCCGTTTTTCAACTTCTTTACGGAAGTTTTGACCACAGATGCTAACGGGGAACTAATCGTTTAGACGGAATTTTTAGACGGCTGCGCCTTTTAGACCTGACGTTGTAGACGCTACGCTTGTAGACACGCATCTAATGTGTGCCCTAAAATCGCAGCGTCTAAAAGCACGAAGTGCGTCTAAAAAGCGCAGCCGTCCAAAAGCACGAAGTGCGTCTAAAAGGCGCAGCCGTCTAAAAGCACAAAGTGCGTCTAAAAAGCGCAGCCGTCTAAAAGCACGAAGTGCATCTAAAAAGCGCAGCCGTCTACTTAATAAACTTCATCCGATAATCAGAATCAACCTCCCCTTTCCGAATTTTATCCAGCCTCCGCTTAACCAATCGTTTTTTCAACGGCTTAAGGTGTTCGGTAAACAGTATGCCCTCAATGTGGTCATACTCGTGCTGAATCACCCTGGCATTCATATCCGTGAAGGTGGCTTCGTGGGGTTCAAAATTTTCATCCATCCACGTCATGACGATAGTTTCGGGACGCTCAACGTCTCCAGTAATATCGGGGATGCTGAGGCAGCCCTCTGAATAGGAAACATCCTTACCGCTTTCTTCTACGATTTCGGCGTTAATAAAGACCATCTTTAAGCCTTTATCTTCTTCACCTTCATCAAACATCGGTCCACTGTCGATCAAGAACAGGCGAATATCGCGACCGATCTGAGGCGCGGCCAGGCCTACACCATTGGCGTTTTCCACGGTTTCCCACATGTCCGCAATCAGTTGCTCAAGGCCCTCATAGTCGGGGGTAATGTCTTTAGCGATCTTTTTCAATACGGGTTGGCCGTAAGCGTAAATAGGAAGAATCATGATTGTCTGTTAGTTCGTTAGACTTTTAGTTCGTTAGCGGCGGCAAAAGTAGCCTTTAACGGAGAGATTCCATGAAATCCTGCAGAATGATGGTGGCGGCGACCTTGTCCACCCGCTCTTTTTCGCGCCGCTTCATTTTAGGTACGCCGGAGTCGATCATCGCCTGCATGGCACGTCTGGAGGTAAGGTACTCGTCCTGGCGGTGTAGCTTGATGTCCGGATACAGCTTGGCAAACTTACGTTCGAAGCCTACGACCTGGGCGTTGATCTTGTTCGGCGTACCGTCTTTGTGGAGACTTTCACCGATGACGAGATCACCGACGGGTTCGGTTTTAAGGTACTTCTCCAACCATTCGAACAGTTGCCAAGTAGGCACGGTTTCCAAGCCCGTGGCGATGATGCGCAGGGGGTCGGAGGCGGCGAGGCCGCACTTTTTGGAGCCGTAGTCTATAGCGAGGATTCTGTTGATAGCCTGTTAGTTCTTTAAAATGAAACACTCGTTCTGCCTTTTCGGTTTTAGAAGGCGTGGCCGCGGGTGCTAGAGAGTTCGGGTTTGCTGGATTTCTTTGACTGTCAGCTTCGTTCCCGCATGGAGCTATTCATTTTTGGGTCAGGGATTAGAATGGACAAGACCCTCCGCGCCACGTCAATTAGACCCCGGATAAGCTTTGCAAACGGGCGGCAGCCCAGTTTCAAAAGTTTATCCGGGGCCTAACAGCTAAGCAGCCCGAAAAAAGGCTACGCTATGACTCAACAATCAAATCGTCCGCATCGTCACCAGCAGCAGGGTAGCCGGAATCAGTGGGCACCACAAAATCCCGGTCATCAGCCTTCCCAGTAAGCCTCCGGTAGACCGACTTAATGCTTCGTCGGGTCTTATAGATCAACCACATCATCACCGGTACAACGACTAGGGTAAGGAAGGTAGCAAAGACCATACCGTAGATTATCGTCCAGGCCATCGGCCCCCAGATCGCGGTGTTGTCTCCGCCCAGGAAGTAGCGCCCATCCCAACTGGCGATGAAGCTAAAGAAGTCGAAGTTGAAACCGATGGCTAGCGGGATCAGGCCGAGTACGGTCGTGATCGCCGTCAGTAATACCGGCCGCAGACGGGTGGAACCACCGTCGACAATCGACGCACGTATGTCTTCAAGTTCCAGGTCGGATATTTTTTCCAGCCCTTGCTCTTCCATTCTTTCCTTCATCAGCAACGTAGTGTAGTCAATCAGTACGATGGCGTTGTTTACCACTACGCCCGCAAGGGAAATAATACCCACCCCGGTGAATACGATCGACAGCGTTCCGCCGAAGAAAAAGTATCCAAGCAGAACTCCAATCAACGAAAGAACTACCGACGTTAAAATGATGAAGGGTGAACTAATGCTATTAAACTGCGCCACGATGATGATGAAGATCAGGAACAAGGCGAAGACGAAGGCTCCGAGCAAAAAGGCAAGATCCTCCTGCTGCTGCTGCTGCTCACCCGTGAATGCGTAGTTAAATCCCTGCGGCATATCGTAGCCTTGTAGTGCCTGCTCGATCTGCGGCACCACGCTGTTGCCAACGTAACCGTCCAGCACGTTAGAGCTGATGGTGATCACCCGGTCCAGGTCTTTCCGTTTGATACTGGAGTAAGTGGAGGTGTACTCCACGCTGGCAACCGTACTTATCGGAACCTGAGAGATGCGACCGTTAGTGGGGTCGCGGAAGGTGATGCGCTGGTTAAGCAAGCTGCCCACCTGGTTCCTATCTTCTTCCTTGAGGCGGATAAAGATCGGATATTCGTCTTCGCCAAGTTTGTACTTGCTCACTTCCTTACCGTAAACGGAGGTCCGCAGGGCACTAGCGACCTGGAAGGTACTCAGGCCAAAGCGGCGGGCGGCTTCGCGGTCGACTTTGACGAGTAGCTCGGGTTTCCCGAGCTTTACGTCGGCGGTCAGTTCTTCGATACCAGGGATGCCCTGGGCGTTGATGTAGCTGATGATGTTGTCACCGAGCGGAATCAGTTTCTCCAGATCCTCGCCGGTGACTTCCAGGTTGATTGCCTTGCCCGTGGGCGGGCCGCTGGCGTTCTGCCCGACGCTGACTTTAGTTCCCGGAATACCCTGAACCGTCTCCCGGATCTCCTCCATAATTTTCTTGGTACTGACACCGCCACGCTCCCGGAAAGGTGCGAAGCTAACCGTAATCCTAGCCTTATTCGGTGTCACGCCGGGCTCCGGCGGGGTGTTCGGATCAGAAGTGTTCTCGCCAATCTGGGTGAGGACAGACTCCACAACATCGCCGTATGGCTCCAACATCGCCATCATCTTAGTCTCCAGCTGGCGGGTCACCTCGTCGGTCGCCTTAATGTCAGACCCCAGTGGTAATTCCACGAAGGCATTCACGTACAGCGGGTCGGCTTCCGGGAAGAACTCCACGGTCGGTGGGTTAATAGAAATCAGGAAGATGGACAGGAAGAAGAGGAAGACCGTACTGGCCAGTACGGATTTGCGCCAGCGCAACGAAAAGTTAATTACTCCCTTATACTTGTTCTCTAGCCACGGTAGAAAGCGGTCTTGAAAAACGAAGGACACCGGCCGCAGTAGGAAGTAGTAGACCAGTGTAATAATGGTAACAATCACCATGAGGTTAAAAAACCACTTTACGCCGCCAAGCAACCCGATGAGGATACCGAGGGTCATCATCACCCCTGCTCCAATCAACGTATTCCGCATCCCGCGTACGCGCCCCTTTTTGGTCTCCTCCCTTACGTCAACCTTCATGAAGGTCTTGGCGAGTACCGGGTTAATAACGAGAGCCACGATCAGGCTGGACCCCAGAACGAGAATCAGCGTGATCGGGAAGTATTTCATAAACTCCCCGACGATGCCCGGCCACACGGCCAGCGGGCTAAAAGCCGCCAGCGTTGTCGCCGTCGAAGCGATAATTGGCCAAGCCACCTCGCCCGCGCCGAACTTGGCGGCGTTGTCCGATCGTCGGCCCAACTGCATGTAGCGGTAGATGTTTTCCACAATCACGATACCGTTATCCACCAGAAGACCAAGGGCCAGAATGAGGGCGAACAGTACCACAATATTGAGCGTCACACCCGCCAGCCAGATCCACAGAATACCCATGAGCATCGACAGCGGAATAGCGATACCGACGAAAATGGCGTTACGCAAACCAAGAAAAAACAGTAGTACGAGCACCACGAGAATCACTCCGGAAATGATGCTGTTCTCCAGGTTATCCACCTGATCGCGGGTGTTGTAGGATTGATCGTTGAAAAAAGTCACGTCCAGGTCCGCAGGTAGCTGCTTTTTTACGCGGGCTACCACCTCCTGAATTTCGTCGGCCGTGGTCAGCAGGTTCTCTCCGGACTTCTTGATCACGTCGAGGCTTACCACCGGCAGGGCGTTGGCCCGGGCGATACTAATGGGGTCTTCGTAACCGAATTTGACGGTGGCGATATCGCGTAGGTACACCAGCCGCTGTTTTTCATTCTTGATGATCGTATTGGCTAGCTCCTCGGCATCTTCGTACTCACCGACGACGCGAATAGCGCGACGGACGTTATTGTTGACGATCTCCCCCCCGGAGAGGGTAAGGTTTTCACTACTAATGGCATTTTCGATGTCCTGAAAGTTGATTTCCAGGCTTTCCATCTTGCGCACGTCGACGGCAATTTCAATCTCCCGGTCCTGCACGCCCTTAAGCTGTACGTCGTTAACGCCTTTGATGTCTTCTATTCCCTCCTCCATCATTTCGCCGTAACGACGCAGATCGTCGGGCGGGAAATCACCGCTCATATTGATGGTCACGATGGGAAAATCAGAGGCGCTAATTTCAAGGATGGTCGGGTCAGTGTCCAGATCGGAAGGGAGTTCTGGCTTGGCAACATCTACGGCATCCTTGACGCGGCGCACGGCCTCGTCAATGTCTTCATCAGCGTTGAACTCCACGGTAATGACCGAAAAATCCTGGATGCTGGTGGATGTAATTTTCTTGAGGCCATCCACACTCTGGAGTTCTTTCTCCAGGGGGCGGGTAACGAGGCTTTCGATGTCGGCCGCTGAGTTGCCAAAGTAGGGCGTGTTAACGAAAACCTGGGGAAATTTCACCTCCGGAAACTGTTCCTTCGGCACCTGATCATAGGCGTAGAGGCCGAAGATAAAGATCATGATGGTGAGCAGGAAGACGGACGTCGAGTTGTCTACCGCGAGATTGGTTAGAGAGAAAGTTCTTTTATTCTGTTCCACTTTTGAGAGTCTTGTAGTCGTGTAGTACGATAGTCCGTTAGAGCTACCGCACGAGGCAGATGTGATAGGGAAAAGTGTGGTAGTCTTGAAGCTTGGCCGTCGATAAGACTACCAGACTACTGAATTGGGTTCTGGCTAAGGTCCACCTTCTGCCCGTCGGTCAGGCCACGGCCGCCGTCGGTGATGATACGGTCGCCGGCGGTGAGTCCGGATTTGACAACGGCTTTATTGTCGTGGCTCTCTCCCGTTTCGATGTAGGTCCGCTTAGCAAGGACTCCCATTTCAGCGTCATCAATAGCGAGAAAAACGAAGCGGCGGCCGTCGATTTCCTGCTGGATCATGTCCTGGCTGACGACGATAATATTGTCGGCCTGGAAGTCTAGCACTTCCACTTCCGCCAGGAGATTAGCCTTCAGTTGGCGCTGGTACTGGCGTGGCACGTTGAGTTCTATCTCAAAGGTGCGGTTAGCGGGGTCTACCGTTTTACCGATACGGCTGACAGAAGCCATAAACTCGAGTTTCAGGGCCGGCACGATCACCTTCAGCTTATTACCACGCTTCACTTTGGTGAGTAGGTCTTCACTGGCGTCGGCGACCACGTCGAGATCGTTCGTATTAAGGATGCTGGTGATCGGCATACCGGGAGAAGCAGTCTCGCCCTGGCGCATCATCACCCGGTCTACGGTGCCGGAGATCGGGGCGTAGACATTCTTTTTGGCGGACTGCACGTCGATTGAGGCAAGTTGTTTCTGGATGCGGTCGTAATTATTCTTCGCCTGGAGGTACTGAATTTCGGAACCGATCTTCTGGTCCCACAGGCGCTGCTGGCGCTCGTGGATATCCTTAGCCAGTTCGGCTGCGATTTCCAGTTCGGCGCGCTGGGTGGTAATGTTTTCCACGTCAATGACGGCGACGAGCTGGCCTTTGCGAATGGCGTCGCCCTCCTCAAAGTTCATCGTCATGATGCGTCCGGAAAGCTGCGGTGTTGCCATCGCCGACTCGGAGGCCACCACGGTAGCCTGCACGCTGGCAAAGTTTTCAAAAGACGTCGTTTGCACCGCCTCGTAAGCGACCAGTACGCCCTTCGGGGCCAGGCTGGGGTCTGCGGTAAAAATCTCTTTTTCAAGGACTTCTACTTGCTGGGTAAGCGTGCGGAGTTCTTCTTTCTTGGTTTTAAGGTACTCCTTCTTGCCGGGCAGGTCCGTTGGAATGACGTCTTCAGAGGCGCTACCGCAGGATGCGAGAAAGGTTATTAGGAGCAGAGATAGAAGGAGATAGTGTATTGTTTTCATCTGAAGGGATGGGGTATGCGGAGTTGGAGGATTGGAAAAATAAAGCGAGGGGAGCGAGCAAGCCCCTCCCGTACGCAGGCATTTTGGATATCTGGCGGGGTTGAGCCTTGCCGTCAACCGGGGATTGTGATGCCCCGGCCAGCAGGTCATCGCCCAAGCGCAAGGAAAAGATTCTCCTTAGCCACCAGCGTTTCATAAAGTGCGTTCAGGAAATTGGCCTGTGACTCGTAGAGTGCCTGCTCCGCCTGCACTATTTCCACGCTCGAGCCTACACCTTCCCGGTACTTAATCTGGGTAGTATCGTAGATACGCTGGGCAAGCGCGAGGTTTTCTTTGGTCACACCAAGGCGATCGTTGTTGGCGGTAAAGGTGGCACGGGCGTTGAGGACTTCCAGCTGGATGCCCCGCTGCACGTCGTTGCGCTGATTGATCACTTTTTGGGTCGCCAATTTTGCGCGCTCCACGCGGGCCGACCGGCCTCCGAAGTCGTAGATCGGAATAGAAGCCTGGAGGCCGACAAGTGCGGTCGGGGCCCAGAACCCGTCCTTAAAGTTATCACCCTGGTACTGGTACTGGGCGGCAACGGTGGCGTAGACGGTAGGAAGGTAAGCCGCTTTTTGTAGTTCTTCGTTCAGGCCCTGCAGCTCGATCGTCTTATCGAGCAGGCGAATTTCAGGGCGGGCCTGATAGGGGATGTCGGACGTCAGGATAGCGACGTCAATTTCAGTCTCCAGCTTATCCAAGTCATCCTCTACGCGAAGAGGTTCATCCATCGGATAGTTGAGGGTAAATTTGAGCGCACGCAGTGCGTTCTCCGCTTGCTGCGCGATCTGTTCGCGCTGGCTGCGGAGGTTATTCAAGCTAAGCACCAGGCGGTCTACGTCGAGTTGTTCCACAAAGCCGGCTTCAAACTGAGCAGCAACTTCGTTCTTCAGCTTTTCGAGGTTGCTGATGTTGTTATCCAGAATAGCAACATTCGTATTCAGCAACAGGGTTGGGAAGTAAGCCTGAGTTACCTCACTTCTAACCGTACGCTGCGTATTTTCCAGTTGAAGGTTGAAATATTCACCGCTGGACCGCGCCGCACGCAGACCGACAAAGAAGGAACCATCGAATAGCATCCCCCGAGCATTCAACCCGGCAGTGAAGCTGTTATTCTGCTGAAAGGAGATAGATTCTGGCGCGTCGGGGTCGTCCATCGTGAAGGCGGCGGGCAGCGGAACCTGGGGAACCAACAGGTAGCGGGTAAAATCTACCGATCCGTTGATCTGTGGAAGGCCCCGGCTAAACTGTTCCTTCACGTTCTGCTCCGAATCGAGGATGTCAACCTGAGCGTTACGGATAGTATTGCTGTTGCTCATGGCGTAGTCCACGGCCTGGTTCAAGCTAAACACCGGAGGTGCTTCAGACTGTGCGTGCAGGCCGGCAACGCCGCTCAGCAGAACGGTTAGTAGCAGCAACTGGCTGGTTAAGTAATTCATCTGGTCAAAAATTGTGTGCTGGTTGATTGGTTGTTGCTGAAAGGAAAGCGAAGTGTTTCACCCGCAGAACTTGTCGAGTTCGCATTTGGATGGATGCTGCGCCTTATTTTTTATTCAAGCGCTTCTTTGTGGAGGTATTGGTCCAGCCGATCGCGGCCAAACTGGTTTACGATGCCGTGGAAATGGTACTCGGTCATTTGGCGGATTACTTCGGAGAGTGGCCGGTCGTAGTTTGGGAACACCTTACGGTCAATTACCATAATCATCATGCCTGAGTAGAGCGTTGCGACTACTTGTGGATCGATGTTGTTGCGGTATAGGCCCTCTTCCATGCCCCGTTCAATGTTGCGAACGAGCTTGCGCTCAAACTCCTGGTGGTGCTCGCGTACCATCCCTTTCCAAATAGCGGGGTAATACTTCTGTAAATCGTGAAGCGTTGCCGGAGAAATCTCCCGCATCTCACGAATGAAGTAGCGGCTGTTGCGCAGAAATTCATCGATGGCATCCCCGGCAGCATTATGGTGCTCAGCGAAAATACGGACGTCTTTTTTGAAGTCCTCCTCCATTACCATACCTACTAATTCCTCTTTATTGGAGACCAGCTGGTAGAGCGTTTTTTTAGAGACGCCCATTTCTCGGGCAACATCGTCCATGCTCACGCTCTTGATACCAAGGCGCTTGAACATGCCGACGGTGGTCTCCGCGAGGGCTTGTTTTTCTTTTTCAAGTTCGTTCACGGGGTAAAGAACGATGGAAACTTTGAATGGTTCGAAAGTTTATTGGGTTTCTTACGTTTTTACCCGTCCTGAGTTGGCCTGCTAGCGGTGGCTTCTGCTGCTAGGTGACGGGGTGATTAGCGTAAAGCAATTAGCGTTTAAGAACACCGCACGTGCTCGCCTAAATGTTTAATAAGTAATGCTTAATTTAGCTCCTTTAACCACCCTACACCCCAACGCCTAATGAAACTCATACCACTGCTTTTGCTGTTGCTCCTGGTCAGCCAAAATTGCACCAACGAAGAATCCATCTCCACACCTGAATTCTCGGTCCGTGACTCCCTCACAACGTCCATCATCAATATTGAAGTCCCAGACTTCGATGAATCGGTCAACCCCAACACCGTCCGGGCCTATTGGGACGTTTGGCACAGCCAGGACAATGAAAGCCACCAATTGTTCCTCGATGCTGATGGTCATACCTCTTTTGAGGTGAGTGAAAACATCACCCGCAGCTACAGCTTGATCTACGGTGAAAGCTTTCTTGATCTCGTCGTACGCCCCGGAGAAAACCTCAACCTCCAGCTTTTGCGCGATGCCGCCAACAACGAATATCGACTTCATGCCCTCGGCTCCCCTTTTACCAATGAGGCGGCCGAGATCATCGCCGTGCTCGCTCCGCCGATTTGGCCCGTTCGCGACTCTTTAACCACGGGCATAACCGATCTCGACTCCCTATTCGCCATTCACGAAGGGTTTGCCGAACAGCGCCGTCAACGCCTAAAGAGGCTGTGGGGCTCCGAGAAATATACTGACCCTCTGCTTTTGGAATACGCAAATAGCTACATCAATCATCAGGTCCGCCACGATTTAAATAATCAAGTGATGAGCGTCCAAGAATCACCCAACCCAGATAGCCTCCTACAAAGGTATTTGATGCCAAACGCCGGGAAGCAATTTGCCGACCCCACCATCTTTAACGCTGAACTGATCCGCGACCTGCACTACGAACAAATGGCCGTAACCAGTCTGGCGTATTCGGCCACTAAACACCTACCAAAAGCTAAGCGTAAAGCAGCCTACTACGCTAAATCTGTGCGGCTAGTCGACAGCCTTTACGACGGCTACCTCCATGATTTATTCCTGACCCGAATCTATAATTTACAGTTACCGGTAAAAGACCCCGCGCCGGGGTTGGTGGCAGACGCCAAGCGCTTCATTCGTACCACCCCCTACCCTAGTCTTAGTGGGCCTATCCGGAAGAAACTCAGTGTGCTGGCGGGAGAAGTAAAGCCCATTGACCTTTATGAACAGCAGCTGCCGAAAATCCCCGCAGGCATGGACAATCCCATTCCTGACATCCTTGCGGCAAACGCCGGAAAGGTTATCGTACTCGATTTTTGGGCAACGTGGTGTTCGCCCTGCATTAATGAGATGAAGGATGGTTATCCGGCCTTCATGGAAAAGTATGATCCGGAGCAGGTTGTCGTAGTATTTCTCGCCCGGAATAGCCCCGAGAATATTTGGCGGGACCAGGTCAGTAAGCTGAAGTTCTCAGCCGTTCACCTGCTTACCAACAAGGAGCAGACCAACGTGGTCAACAAGCTTTTCGGCATCAGCGGCATTCCGCACCATGCTATTTTTGATCAGCAGGGCAAGTTGGTTACAGCAAAGACAGATGGGCCGAGGTACGGACTTGCAGACGAGGTAGATAAGTTGTTGGGGCTGTAAGCTGAGGACCTCCCGATCCGGCGCTAATGCAGTAATTAATTTAATGATGGCAGTGGATCCAGTCGGGCCGGAAGGTACTCTACCTTTGCTTTCCGATTGCCCTTCAATTATTCTATCATTCGCTAATTCAAGAACTATCTTCCCCCCATGCTCCCCACCCAACCCGGCCAACGCACCCTAATCTGCATCCTCGACTGGGGGCTGGGCCATGCGTCCCGCAGTTTAGCCCTGGCTCAGGTGCTGGAAGAGGCTGGTGAAAAAACTTTCTTTGCATCCTGCGGCCGCGCCAAAAAATTCATTGAGCAGGAACGCCCCGGCACCGTCGTTTATGAACTTCCCGCCTACGATGTCACCTACCCCACCCGCTCGATGCCGCTCAACGTGGCCTTACAATTACCACGTTGGCTACGGACGATTTGGCGCGAACGCAGGTGCAGTGCCAAGCTCGTTGAAGAGCTGGGAATTGACCGCATTGTCTCGGATAACCGCTTTGGTTGCTACGTGCCGGGGACGCCGTCGATATTTCTTACCCATCAACTACACCCGATCACACACAGCCGGCCGGTATCGTGGTTGTACCGTAAATATTTACAACGGTTTGATGGCTTTTGGGTGCCTGATTATGCGCGGGTGGAGGAACGGGTTAGTGGGAAATTGTCGTTGGCTGACGGGTATTTTGGTGTGGAATATATTGGGCCATTGTCGCGGTTGCGCCGGTGTGAGAATAATCCTTCGGAGCTACAAGCGCCCGGGGTCGCGGCCGATCAACGAAAACGAGGGATTCCGGCCGATCCTTCGGATCTGCCTCCACCCCTCGCTACGCTAAGCGCCCCTCCGGAGCTCTGTGTGATGGCGCTGTTGTCTGGTCCTGAGCCTATGCGTTCTCAGTTGGAGAATATTGTTGTTGCGCAGTTAAAAACCATTTTGGGCAACCACGTTCTGATTCGCGGCCTACCCGGTTCCTTCTCCACCCTACCCGATCTACCGAATAATATTGTGGTCCATAATTTTGCGGACGCCGCACTACTGACCAATCTTTTACCCGCAGCGCAGCACATCGTCTGCCGCTCCGGCTACAGCACCCTGATGGATGTTTACGCCGTTACGGAAGGCAACAAACTCATCCTTGTTCCTACCCCCGGGCAAACGGAGCAGATATATCTAGCAGAGCGGGAAACTCAACGAATTGGTTGTCAGTGGATCGCACGACAGGAGGACCTAAATCTCCAAAAACTCTACTAGATTCAATTTAACGTTATCCCACGCTTTCAACGACGGCGACTCCGGGTGGCCCTGTGCGACCTATGTGCAACTCTGTATTCCCCAAAGGCGCGCAGCGCAACAATCTCCAGCCAAAAAGTCAGGAAAGAATGACTGGAACAACCTTTGCGACTACCCACGTCGGCGAGTTTGCCTCCCACACTGAAAACTAACTCAAGATGGAAAAAGGAAATATATCGGTACAAACCGAAAACATCTTCCCAATAATCAAGAAATTCCTGTACTCCGATCAGGAAATTTTCCTCCGTGAACTCGTCTCCAATGCCGTTGACGCCACGAGCAAACTTAAGACCCTGAACCGCAAAGGCGAATTCAAAGGCGACATCGGCGAAACCACCATCGACATCCTGATCGATAAGGACGCCAAAACACTGACCATCCGCGACCGCGGCATCGGCATGACAAAAGAGGAAGTAGAGAAGTACCTCAACCAGGTAGCTCTTTCCTCTGCTCAGGACTTTGTGGACAAGTACCAGGAAGACGCTAGCATCATCGGCCACTTCGGCCTCGGCTTCTACTCTGCCTTCATGGTGGCCGACAAAGTGGAAGTCAATACCCTTAGCTGGAACGACGGCGCCAAGTCCGTCCGCTGGATCTGCGAAGGCGACCCCAGCTACGAGATTGGTGACGGCGACCGTGATTTCCGTGGTACCGACATCATCCTCCACATCTCCGAAGACAGCGAACAGTACCTCGAAGAAGGCGAAATCGAAGGCCTCCTGAACAAGTACGCCCGCTTCCTCCCTATTCCGATCCGCTTCGGTACGAAGACGGAAACGACCTACGAAGATTCCGACGTAGCCGTGATCGAAGGCGAAGACAAGCCCGAACAAGTGAAGGTGGAGACGGAAGTTGACAACATCGTCAACAACACCGATCCGCTCTGGAAAAAGAACCCCGCTGACCTTACGGACGACGACTACAAAGACTTCTACCGCGAGCTCTACCCCATGGGCCAGCCGCCAATGTTCTGGATTCACCTCAACATCGACTTCCCCTTCAACCTCACGGGTATCCTCTACTTCCCGAAGGTTTCCGGCGGACTCGAGCTGCAGCGCAATAAGATTCAGCTCTACAGCAATCAGGTCTACGTTACCGATGAAGTGAAAGAGATCGTCCCCGAATTCCTCACCCTCCTGCACGGTGTGATCGATAGCCCGGACATCCCGCTGAACGTCTCCCGCTCCTACCTCCAGGCGGACACGAACGTGAAGAAAATCACCGGCTACATCACCAAAAAAGTCGCTGAGAAGTTAAGCAGCCTCTTCAAGGACGACCGTGAAGACTACGAAAGCAAGTGGGGAGACCTCGGCGTTTTCGTGAAGTACGGTATGATCTCCGAAGACAAGTTCTACGACCGTGCGAAGAAGTTCGTCCTGCTCGAAAACACGGACAACCGCAAGTTCACCCTCGAAGAATATAAAGAGCGGATCGCCGAAAACCAGACGGATAAGCACGACAAGGTCATAGGCATCTACACCGCCGACGAAGACCGGCAGCACACCCTCGTCGCCGGCGCTATCGACCGTGGCTACGACGTTCTGAAGCTGGATCACGCCATCGACGCGCCCTTCATCCAGAGCCTGGAGCAAAAGGAAGGTATGACCTTCGTCCGCGTAGACTCCGCCACGCCCGATCAGCTCGTCCAGAAAGACGAAGAGAAGGAACTCCTGCTCAGCGAAGAGGAACAAACCACCGTCAAAGACCTCTTCACGGCAGTAGTCGCTAACAAAGGCAACGTTGAACTCAAGCCACTGGATACTACGGACGCCCCCGTCCAGATCGTCCGCAACGAATTCATGCGCCGCATGAAGGAGATGCAGCAGCTTCAGGGTCAGGACACTTCCATGTTCCCCGATATGTACAACGTAGTAGTCAACGCCAACAACCCCGTGGTGAAGGAGCAGATCCTGAACAATGAGGACGAGGCGGCTCGGACGGAGAACGCTACGCACCTTTACCAGCTTGCACTGTTGAGCCAGCAACTGCTCTCCGGAGCCGACCTGAAGGCCTTTGTGGACCGTTCGGTTAAGATGATGAAGTAAGCCGCTTTGGAGCGACGTCGCCTCCGGCGACAAGAATACTAGACCATAATGAAAAACGGCTGCGATCAGGAATGATCGCAGCCGTTTTTGTTTAAGCCCATCTACTTGTTCAGACACAAACCCTGATAAATGGAGATATCGGGGAAGGCAAGCTCAAAGCCATCCCAAACAGCTACCGAACCCCAACAATCCGGATCGGATTTTCCTCAATTACCAAGCGGGTAAAACCGCGGAGGTTATCGGTGTAGAGTATTTCTGCACCGGCTTTTAGAGCGGCTTGTAGGTGGAGGGCGTCGTAGATGACTCCATTGACAAGATTTAGACGGGCGCACCTTTTTATCGCTGCTTCGTAATCTTCTTTGACTAGTTCAATGATGGTAAGCCGGGCACCAACCTGATTTATGATCACGTCCGCTGCTAGTTCAAGAGATAAGTGAACTTTATGCTTTGTAGGTCGGATGAGATTGTTGTACATCTCTGCGTAGGCATGCATCGTTGTTGTTCCTACCGGACCTTCTTTCAGCGCTTTTTGAAGTAGTGCTTTAGAGAGTTCGTGGAGCTCATGCGATTCAATGAGCGCTGAAAAAAAAGGAGGTATCGAAATAGCTTATCATTCTCCCATTAATTTGCGGCTTCTTTCTTCGTATCCTTCTTTGATGAACGACACAATATCAAAATCAACCTTTTCTTGGTTTAGAAATTTGATTACTGGCCACCCCCAATCCGTTATTTCTACGTAGGGTACAGCGTTCTTCTCAGCGGTTACTTCCAGTAAAAGGCTGGTTGTTTCCGGCTCCATAATCAAACTAAGCTCCGTCCCGCAGACGTACCCCTTCGCCTCCCGAATTTTCTTCGGGAGGCGAATCCTACCAAACTTATCAATTTTCACTTTCACTTCCATAGCGAGCTAATTTGGCAATTAAACACAGAATTACCAATTGCGGGTGCCAATTATTTTTATAATTGGCAATTTCGAGTCGTTTTCTCCTCGGGCTCATCAACGCGCCGCTGAAAGAAATCCCTATTCCGAGCAAGACGTAAACTATCTTTGTTTCATGCGCTACTTAATTCTACTCCCCCTCCTTTTCCTCCTCGCCTGTACTGAATCCACTCCGGAAGCAACCACCAGCCAAACCACTACCGACCTTTCGGTAGACATGAAGGCCGATACCCCCGACTCCTTACTACGTCACGCCGTGCTGTTCTCCTTTAATGAAGACAGCTACCCTGCTGGCCCAAAGGCTGTCGAAGAAGCTTTTGCTGAGCTGCCCGGAAAGATTTCGCAGATCCACGGTTATGAGTGGGGCATTAACAACAGCCCGGAAGAACTGGACAAAGGCTACACCCACCTTTTCTTCGTAACCTTCAAGAGCGAAGAAGACAGGGCCATCTACCTTCCTCATCCAGCCCACCTTGCTTTTGTTGAGGTGCTGAAACCGCACCTGAAAGATGTGCTGGTACTGGATTACTGGGCGCGGTAAAACAGGCACCATAGACCTCCACTTTACACCCTGCGTTTCCGACTTATGAACATCCGCAAACGCATCACTGGCACGCCAGCGTCCGGCACCTCCCCTGATTTTGGACTAGGGAGCAAAATAGCCCGTAAACTAGGTACGCGATTGATCAATACCGACGGCTCATTCAACGTGATCCGCAAGGGGCGCTCCGTCTTCGCCCCCTACCAGCAGCTGGTCGAAACGGGCTGAAGGCAATTTCTATTGCTGACGGTCGGTGCCTACGTATTGATCGACCTGCTGTTCGCACTGCTCTTTTTGATGATCGGGGTTGAATCTTTAGCGACGTAGACATTAGCGGACCGCTCTGGAGACGCTACCTCGACTGTACACTGCTAGACAAATGCCCAATCGGGTGGCGGTTCCCGCCGATAGATTTGATCCAACCTTCGCTTCAGTTTATCGAGTGAATTGAAGGTAGCTAAGGCTTTGCAAAGTCCCTGCCGAAAGATA
>Ga0306864_1000114_pt1 | contig 37760 bp, 33 predicted proteins | sample AntRauTorckE5430_FD_190448 | JGI IMG/M metagenome (GOLD analysis project Ga0306864, IMG submission 190448) | Saline lake microbial communities from Rauer Islands, Antarctica - Metagenome Torckler E5 #430 (v2) (version 2) | ecosystem: Environmental > Aquatic > Non-marine Saline and Alkaline >...
CGCTGGAACCCATTGAATATCAAAAATTGTCGGATAAATAACGCTTGGTGTTTGCTCAAACAGTCTTCTTTCTAATCGGCCATCGCCCGCCGATTCAGCTACCACCGCCAAGGCCGAATGCAAATGGTCGAAGTTTAGAGTCAATATCGGGGCTACTAAATCTGTGGTCCTTAGAGCTTGAGATTTGTAAATATAATCCGGGGCTACCCGTCTTGTGCATTAAATGAAACTCAGATTTTAAGCAGAGCAACAAGCTAAAAGCTTCAGCAGAAACGACAGGTTTTTAACAATAAAGACAAAAGGTGCTGTAGTTAAAAACGGAGCCCAAGATTTCGGCCATTCACCTACGGCCTTGGCACCGGCCGAAAAATGCAGTACCCGAGGCCGTTAAGAAATGGAAACTGTTTGAGCATTTCTTAAGCTCAGAACGCAATGCACTTGACTTCAACTAATCGACTGGTTTTAAAGCGAAGACGCTGATGCCGACGCGAGTTTTTCCATTTTAGGCTTCGGGTACTGTGTTTTTCGATTAGCTGGTGACACAGCCTTGATTTTTTGGTTCGTTTTTTATCAAGAAAAAATGAACGCCCTCCGGCAGGGCTGTAATATTGAAGAAACAATGTCCTTGTAAAGGTGTCTATAAACCGTAGAGATGTGCCTCAAGGAAGCGACGAATAGCTCTCACTCCGCGACCTCAATCTTGGGGTACAGATCCTCGCCCGTTGACCCACTCCTGAACAAGAGACTCCAACCCCCGCATAGTAACCGCCCCATTACTAAGCACGAGGTCGTGAAAAGAGGCCAGGTCAAAGGTATCCCCAAGCTCAGCCTCCGCCATTTTGCGCAGCTGACGGATTTTCAATTCGCCCATTTTATAGGACACCGCTTGCCCCGGCCAGCCGATGTAGCGGTCAATCTCGGTATTGACTTCGTGGAGGGAGAGGGCGGTATTGGAGGCGAGAAAGTCGACGGCTTTATCGCGGTCCCAGCCGAAGTAGTGTATGCCGGGGTCGACGACCAGGCGGCAGGCGCGCCACATTTCGTAGACGAGGCGGCCGAATTCTTCATAGTCTGTTTCGTAGATGCCAGCTTCCTTACCGAGGTATTCGCAGTACAAAGCCCAGCCTTCGCCGAAGGCGGAGAGGTAGAGGTTTTGGCGGAAGGCTGGAACGTTTTCCATTTCAGCAGCGAGCATCATCTGGGTGTGGTGGCCGGGTACGCCTTCGTGCAGGGCCAGGGCGGGCAGCACGTAATAAGGTCTGCTTGGGAGGTTGTAGGTATTGACCCAGAAGGCACCGGCTTTATGGTTGCGGTAGGAGCCGGGAGAGTAACGGCCGCCGGTATAGTTCGGTGCGAGGGCGTCCGGGACGGGGCTGACGGTGAGGGGCATCCGTGGAAGGTGGTTGAAGTACTGAGGAAGTTTTCCCTCCATTCGCTTGGTGATCCAGGCGGCGCGGCTGAGGAGTTCGTAGGGTGTTTTGGCGTAGAACTGCTCGTCGGTCCGTAGGAACTGGAGGAAGTCGGCGAAGGAGCCTTTGAAGCCGGTTTTAGTGATGATGGCTTTCATTTCGGTGCGGATGCGGGCGACTTCGGCCTGGCCGGTGGCGAAGACTTCCTCGGGCGTAACGTCATCGGTGGTGAAAAAGCGGATGCGCTGGCGGTAGAATTCTTTGCCGTTGGTGATTTCTGAGATACCGATGCCGGGGCGTAGTTTTGGGAGGTAATCCTCAGCCAAAAATTTCCGGAGGCGACGGTATGCGGGGTAGGTGCTTTGCTCCACCAACTTACTCAGCACCTGCGTTCGCGCCGCATCATCATTAACGGGTTGCAGGAAAATACTTTCTGCGATGGGTGTTGCCAGCTGGCGGTCGATCTGCGCAATACAGTTTTCCACCACGAGACGCGGATCGGTCTTGCCCGCCGCCAGGCCCGACTGCATGGCCACAATCTGGCGGTCGAACCAGGGGCTGATTTGATCGATCATCTTAGTGTAGCGCGCCAAAGACTCTTCATCGTTTACCTGCTGCCCGATTACTCGGTAAACGACGCTTGCCAGGAAGCCTCCCTCGGCGTCGAGTGGAAACTGCCAGGCACCGAATTCGCGCCGAAAAATACCGTCGTCAAGGATGTGCAATAGGATGTCGCGGTTGAGGCGGTCGGCGGTGGAAAGCTTGGCTTCTCCCGGGATTCTGTCCTTCAGCGCGCGCAGCTCCGTTGCCTCAACCGCAGTAGATTTAGCGTCGGGGGCGGACCACATCAGGCCGTTGTCTTGAGGAACCCATTCGGCATAAGCCTTCATCACATCGGCCAGGCGGACGGAATCGGACTGAGCGGAAAGGGAGAAAGTAAAGGTGAAAAGGAGGAGGATAGAAAGGAGTAAACGTTGCATGCTGCAAAGTACCAACTTTCATTGAATCTTATCCAAGCCATCGAATTTCCCCTAACAGCCTAACAGCCTAACAGACTAACAGTCTAACAGACTAATCTTCAGGCGCGGCCGCAGGTGCAGGGCGGGTTAAGGAATACAGGACTCCTCCGGCAAGCAAGCCAAAGATGACCACTAAAGACACCCAATCCGCCGGATGCCAAACCTCATGCAGCAGCATTTTCACCCCGACGAACACTAGGATTAACGCCAAACTGTACTTCAGGTATTCAAATTTATCGATCATCGAACTGAGGACGAAGTACAGCGACCGCAAACCGAGGATGGCCAAAATGTTAGAACTGAAAACCAAAAAGGAATCCGTCGTAATGCCCAGAATCGCTGGTATGGAATCCACCGCAAAGACTACATCGGTAATCTCCACAATCACCAGTGTAATGAAGAGCGGCGTCGCGGCCCGCTTACCGTCGATCTGGACAAAAAAGTTGTGCCCGTGGTAATCACCCGTAACCGGTACCAGCCGCTTTACGAACTTGATGATCGGATTGTCCGACGGGTCATTGTCTTCCTGCTGACCGAGTACCTGCACCGCGCTGTACAGCAACAACAGCCCGAAGACGTAGAACATCCAGTCGAACTGCTCCAAAAGATAAACCCCGGCCAGGATCATCGCTAGACGGAAGAACACTGCTCCCAGAATACCCCAAAACAATACCCGGTGCTGGTATTTGGGCGGGACCTTGAAGTAGGAGAAGATCACGGCGATCACGAAAACATTGTCCATGCTCAGGCTAAGCTCTACGAGGTAGCCCGTGAGGTAGGTGATGACGGCCTCTTTAGGCCCCAGGTCTGATTCGACCCAACCGTTACGGTAGGCTAGATAAATGAAGCCGCTGAAGGACAGTGCGATGGTGGTCCACATTGCCGTCCACAGCAGCGCCTCACGGGTTCGGGGCACGTGGTCTTCCTTGTTCAGAACGAAAAGGTCTAGGAAGAGGAGGAGTGCCACGAAGACGAAGAAGCCGATCCAGGTTAGTAGCATGGGTGGGGTTGTTTGCTTGTGTTCGGGTGTAACGGATTTTTGACCTTTTGGGTGCGATCATTGTCCCGGTTGAGGCCTTCCGTACCGAGTTTTGGGGTCGCGAAGCGACTGAAGTGGGATCTTTTGCTGCTTCGCAACGTCCTCACTTGCTCTGGAAGGGTTCGGCCGGGGTAGTGTTACCCTCCAGATTTTTTCGCACCCTTATAGCCTTGCGCTAACAAGATTTCCAATACCTGATCCCGCTTATTACCCTGCACGATAATCTCATCACCCTTGGCGGAGCCGCCGACGCCACATTTGGTTTTTAGCAGTTTACCGAGGGCTTTCATCTCGTCGCCGGGGCCGGTAAATCCGGTGACGATGGTGGCTTCGTTGCCGCGTCGGTTTTTACGGTCGAGGTGGATGCGAAGAGACATTTCTGCCTTTCCTGCGTTGCTTAGTCCGTGGTAGTCTTCGTCCTCGGAATCGGGGAGGTTGTCTGGTGGAGGAGGGAGGCTGGCGGCCAGGCTGGCGAGGGCAGCGAAGGGGTTGTCCGGGTCGGGAGTGTTGCCGGTGGAGAAGGGTTTCTTTTTCTTTTTGGCCATTTGGGTAGTGGTTGGTTGCTGCAAAAATAGGCTTTCGGGGCTACGGATAGTCTAGAACTCGCCAGTCGAATTATTTTTTGCTACGGAACCTTGGTATGTACTTCGTTAAACTCGATAAAGTTAGCTTTCTGGAGCCTTTATCGTTTTCTGCGGTGCAAAAAAAAGTGCGCCTGTCGAGTTTAGTAATTTCGACCGGAGGGGAGTATTGGCCTGACCCAGCATTAGTGCCCCATGCTCTCCCAGTCGTATAACGGCAGGTAGGTCAATTCCTACTGGTAGGCTCGGGGGCAGTAACGGTGAGTTCTCCCGCATCAACGGCCCTGGTGGTCTCGGCACTGTATTTGGAGACCAGGTGGAAGTAAACCGAGCGCGAAAAGCGGAACCACCACACGAAGAACAGTCCGGCAACCGCCAATAAGGCGGCAAACGATCCGGCCATAGACCATTCGAGTACCCAGTGCAGCAACATCACAAAACCCAGACAAAAGAAGGCCGAACCGATGTAGGAAATGAACATGGCACCGTAGTAGAAACCGGGCTCGGGGAAGTAGCTGTTGCCACACTTCGGGCAGTGCTCGAACTGCATGAAGGGCTTGTCGAAGCCGAAGGAGCTGGTTGGGAAGAGGTCGCCTTTACGACATTTTGGGCACTTTAGGCCGAAGATGGAGCTTAGTACTGAGGGCATTTTCTGGTCTTTTAGTCGGTTGGTTCTTTAGGTTGTTAGCCGTAGGTCGTAAACCTTTGAGGTGGGGTAAAGATTTAGTTTTAAGTAGGTATTTGGGCGCTGGCGCTGGTGCAAAGGCTATTTGGGGTTATGGTTGTGACTAATGGACCTTGCCTTTGAATGCTTGGAGTTGCCTTTTAGTGGTACTATCTACTTGGATAGAGTTGTAGCCATTGAGTAGAAAATATTAAATTAGCGTTCTTAGAGTATGTTCTAGGAATATTAGCGGGCCATAAGTAGCCTGAAGTGAAAAATAGAAAGCAAAAAATGAAAATATTACTAATTCTGCTGGCCATAGTTCTCATTGCTTTCCTCATAGTGCAAGTCTTCGCCATGAGCGCCCAAAAAAACATAGAAAGCTATCCCTATACTATAGACAAGAAGTACGGCCTCTTTGAGGTCCGCAGCTACGAAGCAACCTTGTTTACTTCCGTCAAACTCTCCACCCAAAAGTACGAAGAGGGGTCAAGCCAAGGTTTTTCCATTCTGGCTGGCTACATCTTCGGTGGAAACGAGACCAATGAAAAAATAGCGATGACTTCGCCCGTTGCCATGTCGCTGGGTGATTTCATGACGGTGATGTTTATGGTGCCCAAAGAGAATGAGCAAAAAGGGCTTCCTAAACCCAATCAGTCGCAGATAGCATTTCGGGAAGAACCAGCTAAGAGAATGGCGGTGATCACCTTCGGGGGCTGGTCGAGCGATGAAAAAATAGAGCAACATAAGCACCAGCTAACGGCAGCGCTGGATGCTGAGGGTATTGCCTACACCAATCGGTTTTACGCTTTCGGATACAATGCACCTTATGAAGTTTTGAATCGAAAAAATGAGGTTGCTGTGGAGTTGGTGGAGAGGTAAATACGCCTTTTACAAGCTTTTACATTCTAAGCAAAAGCTCGATCGTTTCTTGAGCATTGTCTACAAACAGCTTTGAGAAAAGTCTGATTCAATGCAAACCAAATGACCAAAACGATCTTCTTCCGATCCAGCCTGTTTCTACTGCTCTTAATTTCTCTCGCCGCCTGCAACGGCCAGGAGGAAACCGGCCCACCTAAAGTTCCTCCGCAAACAAGTACTCCGGAAGCAACGGAGACCAAATATCAGGATTTCGACCCATACTTCAAAGCTTCCGCAGCCACTAAGTCAAAATATGGACCCACCAGCATTACCCGCAATATAATGCAGGACCGCAACGGCGATATCTGGTTAGCTACCTGGGAGGGCATCATCCGCTACGACGGGAAGACTTTCACCAATTTCACCAATAAGAATTACCTGAGAAAGTTCCATGTTTTCTCCACGCTGGAAGATATGGACGGCCACCTCTGGTTCGGAACCATCGGCGCTGGTGTGTACCGCTACGATGGTGTAAACTTCATCAACATCACCCAAAAGAACGGCCTCGCCTACGACCAGCAGGGCTGTTTCTACCAGGACCGCAGTGGGAAGATTTGGATTGGCACTATGGACGGCATCAGCATCTACAACGGAAAATCCTACCGAAACATCACCACCAACGATGGCCTACCGGATAATGATATTAACTCCATCGTAGAAGACCGGTCGGGTAAAATATGGATTGCCTCCAGAGGAGCGCTGTGTACCTATGATGGCTTAACCTTCACCCTGGTACACAAGGACAAAGACCAATTGATGCCTGATTTTGCAGACAAAAATGCTGGGAACTTCTACAACGTCCGCACGGTAATTGAAGACCTTAAGGGTAACCTCTGGTTTGGTGGCAACGACGGTTTTTGGCGCTACGACACCAACGGTAAGTTTACCCAAATCGCAAAGGAATTCACCGGCTACATCTACGAGGACCGCGAAGGAAATATCTGGACCAGTTCAGCAGCATCAGGTAAGCCCGACGAGTGGCAATTATCCCGCTACGCCGCCGAATGTATGGATGGCACCCCGGCTGCGCCTACCGTTATCCTGCAACGAAAAGATATGTTTTTCGGCATCACGGAAGATGCGGACGGCGGTATCTGGCTGGGTAGCCTGAACGGGGTGGGGCGGTATGACGGTAAGGATTTTGACTGGTTTCGGGCGGAGTAGCCTGGCCGTGGCTCACTTCGTGAGCGAGCTTCCGAAGTGCCTTTTGAGCGCAAGTGTTCAGCGCTCCGCTCTGTTTGATGACGCTTTTTCGGAGGAAGGCGAAGGAGCGGAATTTGGGCTACTAACTCGTATTTTGTAACGTGTGGGACGCGCTCAAGGAGTAGCGGCTAACGCTCGATCTCACATGTCCCTTCATCCTTTATTTACACCCGCGTCCTCGCCTTAAAAAAGCTCCTGAGCGAACCAATCCTCCAATTCAGCGTATGCACCGTTACAACATTCCACACAAATATGCGCTACCTAGCTTTCTTCTGCCTGCTCGCCCTGACCGCCTGCAACGCTTCTACCGAAACAACCTCTACCTCAAAACCAGTGCCGGACCGCGCTGCCGCCGCCGCTGATGGCCACATGGCCCTAACCCCCGCTGCCATCAACCCGGTAGTCGCTTTCGAATACGAAGACATCCTCTGGGGCTTCAACTTCCTGCCTGATGGCAGAATGATAGCGACCGACAAATCCGGAAAGCTACTTCTCGTAGATAAAGAAGGCAAAAGCAAGGAAATTACCGAAGGTCTTCCCGTCGTGAAGGACAAAGGTCAGGGTGGCTTGCTCGACGTACTGCTGAGCAACGACTTCGCTACCGATCGCATGGTCTACCTCACCTGGAGTATGCCCGACGATAAGGAAGACGCCAGTACCGCAGTAGGCCGCGGTCGCCTTGCCGACGACGAAGCCAGCCTGGAAAATCTCGAAGTCCTCTACCAAGCCGGCCCCCCCACCGACAAGCCCTACCACTACGGTAGCCGGATGGCTTGGGGACCGAAGGACGGTCACCTCTACTTCACCATCGGAGACCGCGGCAACCGCGACGAAAACCCGCAGGATAGCACCCGCGACCACGGCAAAGTCTACCGCATCGCCGCCGACGGCTCCATTCCGGCCGATAATCCCTTCGTTGAATTCAAAAACGCCAAGACAGCCATCTTTTCCTACGGCCACCGCAACGCCCAAAGCCTTACCATCCACCCCGAAACCGGAGAGATCTGGGAAACCGAGCACGGCCCCCGCGGTGGAGACGAGATCAATATCATCGAAGGTGGTAAGAACTACGGTTGGCCCGTGATCAGCTACGGTATTAATTATAACGGCACTCAGTTTACCGAGCTGAACGGGAAAGCAGGTATGGAACAGCCCGTTCACTACTGGGTCCCTAGTATTGCCCCCAGCGGAATGGCCTTCATCACCGGTGATAAGTACCCAGGTTGGGAAGGTGATCTGGTGGTCGGAAGCCTGAAGTTTATGCGCCTTCAGCACGTTCAGCTAGACGGCAAAAATGTCGTCGGCGAGCAGAAGCTTATCAATAATATGGGCCGCGTGCGCGATGTCCGTATGGGCCCGGATGGGTATATTTATGCCTCGGTTGAGGGGGAAGGGATTGTTCGACTTGAAGTGGAATAGACGCTTCGCTTTTAGACGCTTTGCTTTTAGACGCTTCGCTTTTAGATGCTTCGCTTTTAGACGCTTCGCTTTTAGACGCTTCGCTTTTAGACGCTTTGCTTTTAGACGCTTCGCTTTTAGACGCTTTGCTTTTAGACGCTTCGCTTTTAGACGCTTCGCTTTTAGACGCTTTGCTTTTAGACGCTTCGCTTTTAGACGCTTTGCTTTTAGACGCTTCGCTTTTAGACGCTTCGCTTTTAGACGCTTCGCTTTTAGAGTCTGCCGCAAGTCGGTGGCGCCGGAGCCATGCGGTAGCCTAAAAGCGAAGCGTCTGAAAGGCCGAAGGCCGTCTAAAAGGCGAAGCCGTCTAAAAGCGCGCAGCGCGTCTAAAAGGCCGAAGCCGTCTAAAAGCGCGCAGCGCGTCTAAAAGGCCGAAGGCCGTCTAAAAGCGCGCAGCGCGTCTACCAGACCCCGTCGTTTCCGGCCTTAGCCATACTTCCCGTCTCTACCAAACGGTTAACTTTAGGCTGCATAATCCAGACGCCGAGCACAAGGAAGTAAGAGAGGATTACGTAGCCAACGATCTCACCACCCTTGGCGTAGCGACCTTCTTCGATGGTTTTCAGGGTCTTACCCGCGAAGTAGCAATTATAGACTTGGGCCAGGAAGCCGATTAGTGCAATGGCAACGAATAGCCCTGCCATTTTAAGTGCTGACATAAGCATCTCTTTCCCACCTTCCGGACTCATGCCATCGTTTTCGATCCAGGTAGGAATGTTTGCGCCTACCCAGTTCCAGCCGTACCACATGAATCCGACCATCAGCAGGGAGGACGCTACTTGTAGGATAAGGGTGGCCTTAAAGGTGTTGTCGTTGAGGCTGGTGTGATCGGGTAGGTAGCGCTTCAGGTCCTGGCCGACGGCCCGGTACCAACCCACCTGGGTCACGAGGGCGAGGAGTATCATCGCGATAAAAGCGTAGAAGTAGCCGTTGTAATCTGCAAGGTTGAAGCCGCTGAAGTCGAAGTCACCGCCATCTTGTATTTCCTGGCCCCATTCCTGAATCCGTTGGCCGTAGGTGGCTTGCGCAACCCAGCCGGAGAGGGTAGTGAGAAATAGGGGGACGAAGAGTAGGTAATGCTTGGAGCGTAGGAAGAAGTGTGACATGGTGAAATGAGTATTATGAAATGGTGTATGAAACGCAGTTCTGCTTTGTTTGGCGGGAATGAGAGCAAAATAGGAGGTTGTGGAAAACCTGTCGTTGTTTAATCGACGAGCCCGGCGAATTAGAGGATTGAAAGTGGAAACGCATAGAAGCCTCTCTGCTCGTAGCCACGGACTTATTGATTTTTCAGAATAGACCGTTGCGTAACCGTTCTGCCGTCTTTAGGCTGCTATTCTTTAGGCTTCAGCGGAAAAGGTAAAAGGAACAACAGCTTAAACGCTGTCTAATAGGTCCCGGACATGGCACTGCTCATTCTTCTGAATAAACCCGGTGTACCCGCGGCCCAATCCCGGTCAGTATCTCGTAGGGAATGGTTTGCGCAGCAGCGGCGAGTAATTCAATGGGATGCTCGACCCCGAAGAGAATTACCTCGTCACCATCCCGGGCATCGGGCAGGTCGGTTACGTCAATAGTCGTCATGTCCATACAAACGGAGCCGATGGTCGGGGCGGTGCCGTTACCGATTTTTACACTGAAGCGCCCTTCTCCTGCCAGGCGTGGAAGACCGTCGGCATAACCAACTGGCAGCACGGCGATGCGGCTTGGTCGGTTGATTTTACCCCGGCGACCGTAGCCGACGCTGCTGCCCGCAGGGCGGTCGTAGATACGGGTGATGTGGGTGATGAGATGGAGGGCCGGGCACAGTTCTTCAGCCCTGGCTGTATCACCGATGCCGTAGAGACCGATGCCCAGTCGTACGAACTCGTAGGCGTGGCTGGGGAAACGGGAGGTGCCGTTGGTGTTGAGGATATGGCGGGGTGGTGGGCTTGGTAGAACAGCGGCGATTTGCGCAAAAGCCGTGTCGAAAGTAGCGAGCTGATTTCGGGTGAAATCGTCGTGGACCTGGTCTTCAGCGGCGGCAAGGTGGGTGAATATGGAGGCGATGATCGGTCCGTAATCATGGCTTTTTAGTTCGGTGATCAGGTCGTCGAGATCGTTGGTTTGGAAGCCGAGGCGGGCCATACCGGTATCCAATTCGAGGTGGATGCGGAGTCCGGCAGCGTGGGCTCGGCGGAGGTCGATGGCTTGGTGGACGACGGGTTCGAGTTCGTCGGTGGCGCAGCGGGCGTAGGTGGCGGCTTCGGCGTTGAGAACCATTATTGGTAGCGTGAGGCCTCCTTCGCGGAGGGTCCGGCCCTCGTCGGGGTAGGCGACGGCGAGGCGGTCGGCCCCGGCAGCGGCGAGGGCACGTGCTACGGGCAGACTGCCGCCACCGTAGGCTGAGGCTTTTACCATCACGATCATTTTTGCTTTGATGGACAGTTTGTATACCTGAAAATTGTGGCGCAGGGCGGTAAGGTCTAGCCGGAGTAAAGTCTGGTGTTGCTTACGGCTCAGGGCGTCGGCAACGCGGTCGAGGCGTTCGTAGCTGGCGCCCTTCACGAGGATGGTTTCGGGGTTGGCGTCCAGTTTGTCGAGGGCGGCGAGGAGTAGTTCGGGGGTAGGGTAGTGGAGACTGCCTTCCTTTGGGGCGTAGCTCTCGCCTACGGTGATCAGGCGGTCTACGCGGTTGGCCAGTAGTTGTTCCAGTTCTTTAATTGGGGCGCGGTCGCGGGTGCGAGGAAGGTTGAAGGAGCCGGGCTGAAGCGTCCCTAATATTAAGGTGAGCCGGTCAAACGGGTTCTGCGCCACGGCGAAGTCGAGGGCGGCGGCTAGGGCACTCAGGTCGTTGCTGTAGCTGTCGTTGATGACCACGCCGCCGCGTCGTCCTTCCCGTTGTTCGAGGCGGTTGGTAAGCGGCTGCAGCTTTGGTATTTCGCTGCGCAGCGTCGCCTTGTCGAGGCCCAGTTCGTAGGCTACGGCGGCGGCGGCGTAGGCATTTTCTAGGTAGATGCCAGGAAGTTTGGGGAAGTTTAGTTGGATGGCTTCTTCGTCTACTTCCAGAAACCGTCCCTCTACGCCGAGAAAAGTGAGTGGGTGGATGTCGGCTATCCGGAGGAGGCGAACGCTGTTGGTGTCATCGGCCGAAACCGCCACCCATTCTGTTCCTTTGAAAAGGCTGAGTTTTTCGAGGTGCTTCGTCTCCCGGTCGGTGAAACCAGCATCGTGGGCGCTGCCAAGCATGGTGAACAGGCCGCAGGTGGGCTTGATGATGGCCTCTAATTTAGCCATTTCCCCGGCTTCGCTGACGCCAGCTTCGAAGACGGCGAGCTGGTGCTCCCGTCGGAGCCGCCAGACCGAGAGTGGTACCCCGACCTGAGAATTGAAGGAGCGGGGGCTGGCGCAGACGTTGAATTTGCGCGCGAGCAGTTGGGCCAGCCAGTCTTTAACAATCGTCTTACCGTTGGAGCCGGTGATGGCCAGTACGGGGACTTTGAATTGTTGGCGGTGGTGGGCGGCGAGGGCCTGTAGCAGGGCTAACGGATTTTTTGCCCGGAGGAGACTGACTGTCGACCATTGCTCTTCGGAAAGCTCACTTTGTACCTGCGGCCTCGCCTCAAAATCGTGCTTAACCACGAAGTGCCGCACTCCTGAGCGGAAGAGCTTCGGAATGAAGGCGTGCCCATCCGTCCGCCGACCTGGGAGGGCAAAGAACAGCGTCTCCGTGGGCCGGATGAGGCGACGGGAGTCTACTACGAGGTCGAAGTCTTTATATTGATCGTATAGGGCAGGGATATCTTTCCTGGTCATAGTTGGAAAGGTACGGCGTGAAGGAATCATTTAGCATTCAGCGTTCAGTATTATAGGCTGCCAAACATCGCAGCGGTAGTCTAAATACGGAAGACCTTAGGCTAGGAACCGATGCAACCGGGCCATCGCTACCTCCAGCGCATCATACTGAACACACGAGTATACCATCCGGTACCACCCCCGGTCCGGGCTCCCCTGACCAACGGGCGAAGTGAGCAGGATACCTGTTTCGTTGTAGACTTTTTGCCATAACTCTAGTTCTGCTTCGTCGGTATGGGCATTCAGCAGGCGGCTCAGGTTGAACCAGACGAAGAGGCTACCAGCCGCCGGCGCGTAGGCGATATCGTTGGCGCGCAGCGTCCGGATAACAAGCGCATAACTCTCCGTAATTCGCTTGCCGTTCATCGCGATGTATTCCTGTACCCAGCGCTCGTCTTCGAGCATCTTTTGCACCAGCCACTGACTGTGGTTGGAAGCCATCGACGGTGCACCCATATTGCTCCAGGCCTTCAGCATTTGCTCGTTGTGAGAATACACCATTCCCAAGCGGAAACCGGAGATGCCGAAGTCTTTGCTGAAGGAATACCACCAGTGGAGGTAGTTGCTTTTTCGTTTTTCCAGTAACCTCAGGACGGAAGTGAACTGGACGCGCTCGCCGTAGTCTTCCGTTAGGTCTTCGTGGTCCTGATCGATCAACGAGAGGGCATAAATTTCGTTGACGATCATATGGATTTTGTGGGCCTCGCACCAATCCGAAAAAGCTAGTAACTGGCTTTCCGTGAAAACCTGCCCGCTCGGGTTGTTTGGTTGGGTGAGGATCAGCATCCTAAAATGGTCGCCAAGCTCAGCGTAGGCGCGGTCGAGGTCCGCCGTGGTATGCTGGAAATAGGTGGGGGAGCGGAAATCACTTTTGGGGGTACTTTCGGTCGGGACGTGGTGGAGGTCATAGCGTTCCAGGCCGGCCTTCGCGCCGATGTCGGGTGTATAGGCCATGTACGCAGGACCGGGGATGACGGCCACGTCGCCGGGGTCGCCGAGCAGCAGGGAGGTCATCTCGATGATCGCCGCCGCGCCCGCCGCCACCCCTAGCCGCTCAGGACTGAGGGGGACGCCGGAGAAGTGCTGCTGTAGGAAGGCCGTCGCAGCCTCCCGTAATTCCGGTGCACCGAGCAGGGAGGTGTAGGATGCGACCCAGTCGGGCTTTTCGTGCCGCGTCTGAATGTCCCGGAATTTACCCCGTAGCTCTGCCCAACAGAGTGCATTTTCGGCGATGGTTAGGGTGAACTTGCCGTTGGTATTGTCCTTCGCGTCGTACTTGTCTTCTAGTGCTTCGTAGAAGGCGTCGAGATCGGCGCGGAGGGGTTGGTTGGCGGCGGCTTTGCCACGTTGGGATAGTATCATTACGGAGTGTTGTACCGAGGACTTCGCCGATGCTACCGCACCTTGCTGCGTTCTGGGTTACCATGGTTTAATCCCTAGGGGACTATTCCGGGGAGGTTTATTGGGTGTAAACAATATGTTTCGGTATTGTTTGGCGTTTACTAAAATTGAGGGACCCGTCTATAGATGCGGGGTGTAGATCGGAACCACAATAATTTCCGGCCCACGAACCTTACATTTGTCGTCTCACAAACCCTTAAAGGAGCCCAAAATGTCCAAATTAGCTAAAGCCTTCGATACTGTGTCACAGGATGATGACCGTTTCGCCAACGTACTGATGAAAGCCCTTGAGGATAAAAACCTTGAAGGGTTTGATTACCTAGAATTTAAGCAATCCGTCGCCAATATGCGGGAGATTGGAATGGACGATGATACCGCCATTCGCGCCGCTTTCGGTACCGGTTCTACCGTCGGTCTGACGCTTGAAAAACTGGTGAAAACCGCCAAGTACTACACCGAGGTACTGCAGGACGAAAAGTCCAAGTTCATGAACTCCATGGAAAAGCACCTCATGAGTAACGTGGAGGGCAAAGCCAAAGAAACCGGCGAACTCAAAAAGAAGATCGCCAACTGGGAAGCCAAGATCGAACAGATGCAGGTGGAAGTCAAAAAGGCCAAAGCCAAGATCGAATCAGCGGATGAACTAATTGACTCCGCCAAGGAAAAAGCCACTGTGAACCAGCAGGGCTTCGACGATGCGCTGGATGTGATTACTGCTACTATCCGGGCGGATGTTGCGGATATTACCAGAGTGTTAGGGTAGTTGTTAGTTCCATAGTTTCTAGTGACTAGTCACTAGTTTCTAGCCACTAGTTCCTAACTTGCACTTTCCCAAGATAAACTCCATCAATGCCAACATTTCCCACCGACGTCAACCCAAAGAAAGTATTCTGGAAACGGCCAGAAGGGGTAACGGGTCTGATATTCCTTACCGCATTGGCGGCCGGTATTGCTTTCTTGATTACTTCGTTCTGGACGTTGATCTCAGGTTTCATCTTTACCACTTTAGGAATTGTCGTTTCGGTAGCCGTACTCGGTGCTATCCTCTTCTCCGTTCTCGATCCCCGCACCCGGGCGCTGTTCGGTTATATGTATAAAAGCGCGATGCGAAGTGTCACCGGCGTCTTTGTCAACATTGACCCTATTGGTATTCTGAAAACCTACATCGAGAGCCTAGAGAATAACCTTCAGGATATGCGCAAGCAGATCGGTAAGCTGCGCGGCCAGATCCGCCACCTGAAAACCCTCGTCGAGACGAACGAAACGGAGATTAACAAACAATTAAAGCTGGCCCAGATCGCCAAAGAGCGCGATAAAAAGCAGCAAATGATCCTCAGCAGTCGTCGCGCCGCCCGCCTACGCGAGAGCAACCAGAAGTATAGTGCGCTGCTGACCAAGATGGACGTTCTGAGCCGTGTCCTTAATAAGATGCACGATAACTCCGAGGTCCTCCTCGAAGATACCCGCGACCAGGTAGAGCTCCGAATCGTAGAGCGTAAGGCCATTCGCGCCAGCCACGGAGCGATGTCATCCGCCATGTCCGTTATCAACGGCAATCCCGATCAGCGGGCTATGTTCGACGCGGCCATGGAGGGCATCACGGAAGACGTAGCCAATAAAGTCGGCGAAATGGAACGGATGATGGACCTCTCCAACGAGTTCATGTCTTCGGTAGACCTCCAGAACGGCGTATTCGCCGATGAGGGACTTAGGATGCTGGAAGAGTGGGAGCAAAAGTCTGACCTCATGCTCGCCAGCGGCCACATCGACGTGGATAAGGTGGCTAAGAAAACGAGCGCCGAAGACGTTCTGGACCTTGACGCTATTCCGCGACGGGAGAAGGATGTGCAGCAGAGAGGGAAGGGAACTGGTTATGACTCCTTCTTCGAGTGATGGTTAGTTTTCCGCGCCTTTAGGCCGGAGAGCGAAGCGAGAAGTACTACTCAAAAACCGAGAGCATCCCCGTACGGTTCGGGTAATTTATTAGCGTCCACTGCGTAGAAGTAAGCTCTTCAGATGGTGCCCCTTAGGTTGAAACCATAGCTTCTGAAGATAAAACGCGCTAAGTTCTCCGGCCTAAAGGCGTAGAGAACAAACAACTAGAACCGCGCATCCAACCAGCTACCAACAGCCTTCAATGCCGTAGTATCAAACGTAGTCTGAATAGTACCATACTCCGTAGGCGAACCAGTCTCCGCTGGCTGAAAGAGGTGGTTTAAACCCAGTAGTGGCGTAATCGTAACGTCCTTATTACCATTGGTGGCCATGATTTCTGCGAAGGCGTTGAGGTTCGTCGTGCCATCTACCTGCGTATCGAGCAGGCCGTTGATGGCCAGCACTGGGATGGAGAGTTGGCTTAGGAAATCCTTCGGCTCAAATGCAATGAAGTGGCGCATCCATGGGGAGGACAGCGGGACCACGTACTGGGCGTTGAAGGCACGGGGATCAACGATGCTCTGCCGTAAAGCTGCGGGTAGGTTCTTCAACTGTTCTTCGAAGACGCCGTAAAGGCCTTCAACATAATCTTCTTCGCTGAGTTCGGGGTTATCCTTGATCCAGGCGTAGCCGGCGCGCAGAGTGGGTTCATCGCGACGGATAAGCATTTCGGGCTGGCCCATCGAGCGGCCTACCTGGCGGCGTTGTTCCAGCATCAGGCTGTCGATGGCAACGGCGGGGGCGGCCAGGAGGATGACGAAGTCGAGTTCTTCATCACGGGAAGCGACGATGGGAGCAATCATACCGCCTTCGGAATGACCAGCGACGCCGATGGGGACGTTCTTCATTTCCTTCAGGGTGCGTAGGTAGGCTACAGCGGCGGTCGCATCGAGGGCAAAGTCATTGGAAGTGGCGGAACGAAAATCGCCGGTAGATTCATTGACGCCACGGTCGTCGTAGCGGAGTACTGCGTAGCCCCGGCGGGTCAGGTAATCGCTGAGTACGAGGAAAGGGCTGTGGTTGATCTGGCTGCCGAGGTAGGCGTTGCGGTTCTGCGGTCCGGAGCCGGAGACGAGGACGATGGCGGCCCTCGGTTTACCTTCGGATGGCATGGTTAGTTCGCCGGCCATGACTACGTCTTCCGCGCCGCCGGGAAAGGTAACGGGGGTACGTTCGTAGGGGAAGTCGGTCGGTTCCTGCGGGCGGGCGGAGATGGTGATCGGCCCTTCGCTGATGGGGTATGCTTGGGGGCGGTTGCGGGTGAAAACGATGGGGAAATCCTGGCCAGCCTGGCTGAAGATGCCGCGCAGTTCTTTACCGCTCAGGACCGCGTCGATGGTAACACCGGTCTGGGCTTCCTTTGCGGTAAATTTCTTGCCGTCAAATGTGACCGATGCCAGCGGAATTTTAGCCTTGGTTTGCGAAGGGCTCGTCATTGCACCTGCGTATGCGCCCTCCATATTTTTAATTTCCAGACCCACCGGAAGCTTGGTTCCCATCGCATCAAGAATGGCGTACCATTTGCCGGAAATACCGTCCTGGGCAGCGAGGGAAGAAAGGAGCAGGGGAAAAAGAAGGGTAAGGATAAAGCGCATCAGGATAGTATTAATTTTCGGGCGCGGACGCCGGTGCAAAGGAGGTTTTAAGAGCAGGGGATACAAGTTCGGTCTTCTCGGGCGGTTACCATTATACAAGGTCACCCTCCTCATCGTCCGGCAAACGGTAAGCGTAAACCACGGGGATGAGCGAAATTCCCCCCACGGTGATGAGCATCACGACCGTAATCGCCCCGCCCCGGACGAACAGCCCGTTAAGCACCAGAAGGACGCCTCCAACTAGAAAAAGCGGACCAGCAAAGCGGTGCGTCTTAGTCCACTTGATGGCGCTTTTTAGCGTAGGTGGTACCCGGATACCCACAAAAGCATTCGGCTTCAACACCGGCAAATAATTGCCTAGTGCGCCGAAGAGCAAACCGAACAGGATGGACAGCCCGCCCAGCCCGTCGTAATTGCCGGCACCCGCACCGTAAATGATGTAACAGAGCAAAAGAGAGGTGAAAACCAAGGTGATAAGACCAATGTTTCGCTGCTTATCCGTAGGCTCCGTTTTACCGAAATTGCTGACAATCGCCGCATTAACCAAGAGTGTCAGCGGGATGCCGATCGCGGGGAGGAACCAGAGGATGTACTTAGGTCCCCAACCATCGGCATTGCCCCGCCAATCAAAATGAATAGGGATCTCATCCGGCAAACCTCCATAAACGGAAGCTAAGTAAATGAAGGGTAGAAAGATGAAGACGAGGGGAAGTAAAAGACGGTTATTCATCATGGCCGGGTGCTTTTTGGGCGGTGGTGGAAGGGGTGTCTTTAAGGTCGATAACCCACGCAAGTAGGTCCTCGACGACGGTGGTGTTTAGTTTGTGGTGCAGGAACTGGCCCCGCCGCTCAACGGTGATCAGATCCGCCCGCTTCAGTAAATCGAGGTGGTGGGAGATGCTGGGTTTGGAGATGCTGAAGGCTTGGGCGATTTCCCCAGCCGTCATGTCCCCGTCCTTCAGTAGCTGTAGGATTTTTCGTCGGGTTGGGTCTTTTAGGGCTTTGAAAATGTCGTCCATTGGGGTGAGTAGTTCGATTGTTTGGTAATTAGACAAATGTCTAACTTTAAAAGTTTAGTTGATGCACGTTTTTCCTGGTCGAAGCACACGGAGTGTACTTCGACCAGGCCAGGGTCTACCTAACGTGGTAGTTGTAATGATTAATCCCTTCACGATGAGCATACCCGGTAAGCGGATTACGTAAATAAAGCTCCATTTTCAGAACTTGCTTTCCTCTGCGGGTAGGTTTGAAAGAGTAGGCTTCCATCCGGTAATTATTCATCTCTAGCGTGTCGCCATTAATCAGTACGAACATATCCTCCGGCTTATGATTGTAGTCTAGCTTTCCAATACTTATGCTTGTCGTTATCGTCTCGCCAAGTTGCGGGTCGGAGAAGCCATGGTTGATGACGGGGAAGTAATCTGGTGGGGGGAAACAAATCAGGGTTTGTCCTCCTGTCAAATAAAGAATGTCCCGTAATACTAACGTTACGGCATTTAAGTAATCTACTGTAAGTAAGTCTCGCTAAGATCGGCGTCCCGTATACTGAGCGAGGTGTTTATACGCTCATCAATTGCCGTTTTTAGGTATGCGCCCTTAACTGTAATGTCTTCCTGGCTCAGGTCCATTTGGCCTCCGTGTTCAAGTAACAACTCCTGGGTCCGAGCCTGGAGCTACTCCAACTGACCGTTGTGCAGCAAGACTAATTCTTCTGTAAGGAGTCTTGAATCGTTGATAGTGGGCTTGATTGATCTGCTTAACTTAAGGTAAGCTTCACGTTTTTCTTCAACTTCATAAATAAAACCCTGAATGGGGCGGAAACGCTCCTTTGTCTCGTCTTTAAGCCTTTTGGTGCCTTCAACAGTTATTCGTCTCATCTCCTCCAACTGCCCCTCCACAATCCGCTCATGAACCCCAGCAGCAAAAGCAGAAATTTCCGCCTGCCGCCCAGTAAAATACCAATACTGCCCATAAAAAAGCCCACTAACGAGCGTAACGGTAGCGAAGATGAAGGCGCGAGGGCGTAGGTTCTGGACATGGGTGTGTTTGGGAAATTAACCCAAGAGCGCAGCGCCGAAGTATAAGCCTAATGACTTTTAGTGAATTGGTTTTCTCCCGGCGCAACGGTCATAGTAGAGGCCGAAGGCCGATACGGTGACCGTTGCGCCGGGAGAAAACTAATTTAGATCACTTCAGCACCCGGGTATCATAAGTCCCAATACCCTTCTCTTTAAGCCAATCCTGCTGCGCTCGCAACCGCCGCAAAAAGTCCTCATAATTACGCTGGGGCTGCGGCGTCCAAGCAACTTCGGCTAAAGCTAGGAGGCGGGGGAAGGTGAGGTAGTCAATATCTTCGATACTCCGGATGGTCTCGCCCCAGAGCGGCGCTTCAATGCCTAAAATGTCGGCGTCGGTGATGCCGTCCACCATGGTCTTGGGGTCCCAGAGGTAGGCGGAGTCTACTTCGATGTAGGCAGCCCAGTGCAGGCCGAGTGGGCTTAGGCTGTCGTACTGCATGTCGAGGTAGGTACGGGTGGCGGGGCTGAAGAGCACCTGATTACCTCCTTCCTTTGCTTTGAGGGCATATTCTGCGCTGGCCCAAAGTTGGGCGACGCTGCCTTCGTCTAGACCCGCTAAGGCGACTTCATCCCAGCCGATGGATTTCTTACCGTGGGAGATGACGATCTTCTGTGCGCGGCGGATTAGCTTCACGTAGTCGTCGTGCGGGGTAACGGCGCTTTCGTCTCCGCCAATGTGGAAGTACGGGCCGGGGGTAATGGCGGCAATTTCACCCACTACGGCGTCGATGAATTCGTAGGTGACTTCCTTGTTCGCATCGAGCGTGCTGAAGCCGACGTCGGTACCAACGTAGGGATCACGGGCTTTACCGTCCAGGTTGAGTTCGGCGTAGGCGTTTAGGGCGGCGTTGGTGTGGCCGGGCATATCGATTTCGGGAACGATCGTGATGCCCTGTACTGCTGCGTAGCGGACGATCTCTTTGTAGTCCTCCTGGGTGTAGTAGCCACCACGGGTGCCGTCGACTTCGAACATACCGCCGATCTGGGCCAGTCCGGGCCACGATTTGATCTCGATCCGCCAGCCCTGGTCATCGCTAAGGTGCAGGTGGAGGTGGTTGATTTTGTAGGTAGAGATCCGGTCGATGACCTGCTTGACGGTATCGACGCCGAAGAAGGTCCGCGCCACATCGAGCATATAGCCACGGTAGGTGTAGCGGGGCTGATCGGTGATGGTGCCGGCGGAAAGGAAGAGCCCGCGCTCGGTGTTGGGGCTAAAGGCAACGACCTGCTCCAGGGTGATGGCGCCGTTGAGTAGTCCGGCCTGGTCTTTGGCGCTGATGTTTACGCCCTCGGGAGCGATCTGGAGGAGGTAGGCACCATCCATCAGCTGTAAGTTGGTGTCCATGCTGGTGGTTAGGGGGAGGGCCGGTACTTTTTTGCTTTTCAAGTAGGCCATTGCTCCTGCGTCCGCGCCCTCATTTGCAAAACTCTTTGCTGGATTCACGTACAGGTAACCTTCAGAATTCGATATTTCCACGGGCAGCGGAATCAACGGCAGGTCGCTTAGTGGCGGCATGGCGGGTGGCGGCGGAGTGTCATTGCCGCAAGAGAAAAATAGGAAGCTGAGAAGTAGAGGAAGTAAATAGCGCATGATCAATAGTTTTTATGGGGAAAGATACAACTTGGGCGCGGGGCTATACCGATTTCGCTACGTGGCTATTCATCTGTTTGAAGCACGAAGATAAACGATCACACTTTTGTGGTCGGCGATGGCGCGGAGTAGTCTTTAGGGGTGCGTTCGTCGGTAGGTACGGGCGGGTACTAACGGAAACGTGGGAACCGGTTCTCACGCTAAGGAAAGCGGTCCTCCTAGCTTTCTATCTGCATGATAATCTGGTGCCTATCTCTTGATAACGAAGGTGTTGTGCCATGTTTTATTTTTGTCAAAATGGAAGCGTTGCAACTTTTTTCCGAAGACGAAGAGTTATCTTAGCGTGTGAAACTAAGCTGTTAAGCTGTTACTGCTATCGTCAGTCACTACACTATGTTTGCTCACCTAGGGTGAGCAAGTAATCGAAGGTTACCACGAAGTGAGCCGCCGCGAACAGAAACAACGGCAGTAACTCAGAGATTCAGCAACGCGCCAATAAATTTTGAGCCATGAACCAACCCGCCCTGATCGACATGAAATGGCGCCGCCTAGACGGTCGCTCCATAGATCTGCCTATCGTAGAAGCCGTGCGCAGCACCCTGGTTCGGGAAAAGGAAGCCGGTCATAAGCTCAAGGTGTGTATTGGTACCGACAGCCAGGTCCGTGGTAAAATCACCGAATTTGCTACCGTAATCGTGTTCTTGCGCGAAAAAAAAGGAGGCTTTATGTTCATCACGAACTATAAGAACGAACAGCAGATGTCTATCCGTGAGCGGATGATTCTTGAAGTAGGTAAGTCCGTAGAAGTTGCTTACGCCCTCTGTCATTTACTGGACGAGCATAAGGTTGAATTGGAAGTCCACGCCGACATCAACACCGACCCTTCTTTCGAGTCCAACGTCGCCCTGAAGGAAGCCATGGGCTATATCCTGGGTATGGGCTTTGTGTTCAAGGCCAAACCTAATGCCTTTGCCAGCTCTGCTTGTGCTGATAAAGTCTGCTGAGCCGCTAAGTTGGCAACTCACGCATTCCACTGAGGTTTTCGGAAAAATAACCAGGCCACCATAAAAATCGCAATCCAGTAAAGAATCTCCACCGACCAGGCCAGTACCATCGTTCCCCACGATGCCCGGACGGCTACGAAAATTATTATAATGTAGGCGGCAGCTACTATGCTCTGCACCTTTAGCGCCAGCTTGGTCTCCCCCGCTCCGATCAGGCCGTTGAAGAAAATACTGCCGAAGCTGAAGGTCGTCAGGATACCCCATAGTACCCAGAAGATTGGGTAAGCCGCATCGATGAGGTAGGCCCGCTCGTCGCCGAGAATAGGGTAGAGGAAATAACGGGGAAAGGCCAATAGCGGCACGATCATCAGCGTCGTGATGCCCAGACAAAGAATGGACGTTTTCCATAGTACCGGTCGGATATTTTCCGGCTGGCCGGCCCCTACGAAGTAGCTGGCCATCGTGTTGATACCCGTGCAGAAACCCCAAGCCGGAATGCTGAGGATGAGGTAGGCGATGCGGACGATGTTCGTAGTCGCCAGCGCTCGTTCTCCAAAGTTGTCTACCAGCCCGAAGAAGACAAAGCTGCTGCTCAGCCCCACTACCGACATCGCCACAATGGGCACGGATAAGCTAACGATCTCCCGGATGATGACCGGGTCCCATTTCGGGAGTTTGAAGATATTGTAGACCCGATTTTTTCGATCAAAAACCATGTATACTACAAACACTAGCAAAGCCACGTACTCCGCGATTGTACTGGCCAGTCCCGCCCCAGCGATGCCCATTTCCGGAAAGCCGTACATTCCAAAGATCAGCGCCCGGTCCAGAAAAATATTGACTGTGGCAAGGATTAAAGTGTCGATAATGATGAAGAGTGGCCGTGCAATACCGGTGTAAAGCGCAATACAAGCTACGCCGAAGTAGCTGGCAAATACGCCCCATTTTCGCATCTCTAGGTATTCTAACGACTTAAGGAAGATCACGTCAGAATCCACCAGGCTAGCGAATAACCAGTAGGCCCCATGGGTCATAAACAGGAACATAATCACGGCCAGCGCCAGCTCAAAATAAACCGTAGAGTAAAAGACGCGCCCAACCTCATCCGGCTTTTCCTGCCCGGCCCGGCGGGCCATTAGTATTTGTCCGCCCCGGCTGAAGCCGAAGCCGATGGCCGCAACAATGATGTAAAAAGCGGCTACGAAGCCGATAGCGGCGAAGTCCTCTTCGTCGGTGTAGTATAGGAAGACGCTGTCCGTCATCGCTACTATGTTCTGGGCCGCGCTGCCAATGATAATGGGCAGGGAGACCTTCCAGATGTCGCGGTAGGAGGTGGTTAGCTTCACGCTGTAAAAGTAGTGTAGTAATGTGGCATTATAGCGACTAGAGGACTATTCCCCGTGCCGGAGCTTGAGCGCATCCTCCCGAAGCCGCCGCAAAAAGGGACTGGCAAAAATAAAGTCCTCTAATGTCTCATTATCACTTTCCAGCACCTGAGACTTATCACCCCGCCAGGCAACGTGGCCGTTTTTCATCAGCAGGATGTTGTCTCCGATGCCCATTACGGAGTTCATGTCGTGGGTATTGATGACGGTGGTGATGTTGTTGCGGATGGTGAGATCGCAGATCAGCTCGTCAATTAGGATGGAGGTCTGGGGGTCGAGGCCAGAGTTGGGCTCGTCACAGAAGAGGTACTTCGGCTCTAGCACCATGGCGCGGGCGATGCCGACACGCTTTTGCATACCGCCGGAGACCTCTGAGGGGTAGCGATTGTTGATACCCTCCATGTTAACCATTTCCAGGCATTGGTCTACCCGCATCCGTTTTTCCTTGAGGGTGCGTCGGGTAAACATGTCCATCGGGAACTGAATGTTTTCGCCAACGGTCATAGAATCAAAGAGGGCGTTGCCCTGAAATAGCATCCCGATTGTCATCCGAATCTGGCGCAGTTCCTTTTTATTGAGGTCGAAGATGTTGATGTCATCGTACATTACTTGTCCAGAGGTTGGCGTGAACAGACCAATGAGTAACTTCAATAATACGGTCTTCCCCGCTCCGGAAGCACCGATGATAAGATTTGGTCTACCGTCGTAGAACTCGGTAGTAATACCCTTGAGCACTTGGTTGTCCCCGAAGGATTTTTCGATGTTGATCGTACGGATCATAGCAGATATTCTGTGGGGCTCTTAGGTCAGTAATAAGGCGATAATGAAGTCGAAAAGCAGAATCAGTACGTTGGAGACGACCACAGCGTTGGTACTGGCTTCGCCCAGTTCAATGCTTCCGCCCTTTACGTAGTAGCCAAGGTAACAGCTTACGGAAGTCAGCAGGAAAGCGAAGACTGAAGCTTTGACGAACATCATAAATACGTACCTCGGCACGAAGTAAGACCGCAGTCCCAGCACGTATTCTGTATGCGAAAGCGTACCTGGCCATACGGTAGCCACGTAGCCACCGATGATGGAAACGAAGGCGGAAATAGCTACCAGCAGAGGTATTACGAAGACGGCTGCTACAAGCTTAGGCATGATCAGGTAAGCGGCAGTATTAACGCCCATGATCTCCATCGCGTCAATGTGTTCTTTTTGGCGCATCCCACCGATTTCGGCCGCCAGGTTGGAGCCAACTTTACCCGCTAGTACCAAGCAGGTGATCGTCGGGGCCATCTCGATGATGGTGATGTCGCGTACAATATAGCCGATATAGTAGGTCGGTACGAAGCTATCGCCCAGCTGGTCGGCAAACTGTACGGCCGTCACCATACCGATGAACATCGAAATCAGGATCACGATGAAGACTGAGCCGACGCCGATGGCATCCATCTGGCGAACGGTCTCTTTGTAGTACATCGAGAACCGCTCAGGCTTGGCCACCGCGGTTTTTAGCAGAAGTACGTACTGGCCGAAGTTGAAAAGGAAAGTGTCTATTAGCATGCTTGCCGGGGATGAATTGATCGTTGGCTGGTGGGGAAACGTGTTGGGGGCGGCTTAGGTTGGCGGAGGGCGAAGATACGCCGTTCGTCGGGAGCGTTTTCTATGGCGCGGCCGCTGGTGTAAAGAAACATTTGAAGGAGCAGAGTTTGTAGAACAGCCTCTTCTTTGTCATCATCTTGCCGCCTACCTCATGCGGGAGCGACTACATCACTAAGCTACTCTTCCTCCGCCGTCATCCACCGCTCCATTTCCCAAAGCATATGCAGAATGGACTCCTCCGCAGCGTAACTATGGTCTTCGTGCGGCAGTAGGCAGAGCCGCGCCGTTTTGCCTAACGAGTTCAAAGCAGCGAATAAGCGCTTGCTCTGTACCGGGTAAGTACCCGAATTGGCGTCTTCTTCACCGTGGATCAGCAGCAGCGGTGCGTCGATTTTATCGGCATGAACGAAAGGTGAGAGCTTGATGTAAGTCTCTGGGACTTCCCAAAAAGAGCGTTCTTCTGCCTGAAAACCAAAGGGCGTCAGCGTCCGGTTATACGCTCCGGAGCGGGCGATGCCGCCGGCGAACAAGTCGGTATGTGCGAGTAAATGCGCCGTCATGAAAGCGCCGTAGCTGTGACCGCCGACGTAAATCCGGTCGGGGTCAGCCACTCCCATTTTCACGAGCTTTTCTACGGCGGCTTTAGCGTTCATCTGTACTTGTTCGATGAACGTTTCGTTGGGCTCCTGGTCGCCTTCGCCAACGATTGGCATGGAGAAGTCGTCCAGAATGGCGAAGCCAGCCGCCAGGAAAGGCAGCGGGCTGAGCGGCGAAATGCGCGTAAACTGGTGCGGGCTCGTCGTTACTTGCCCAGCCTTGTCCGCATCCTTATATTCCTGAGGGTAGGCCCACATGAACACTGGTAGGGGCTTACTTTCTCCCGCCACGAAGTCCTGCGGTGTGTGCAGGTCTCCTCGCAGCTGAACGCCGTCTTCGCGCGGGTATTCCAGCTTTTCCAGACTAGCGTCGCGCAGCTGCGGGTAAGGATGCCCGTAGTCGGTGAGCTGAATTTCTTCACCGGAAATGAGGTTGCGGAGGTAGAAGTTCGGCCGTACCGTAGTTTGTTCACGGCCCATAAAGATCCAGTCCGGGTGTTCATCGAGGAAATAGCCGGGGTATTCGAATAGTGGTGGAGCAGACTGCCAGAGGCGCTCGGTTTCTCCCGTAGCAATCTCATACGTATCGATGAATGGTTGGCTGCCTTCGGGCCCGTGACCGATACCCGCAAGTACCATTTTCGTTCCCTCTTCACGGGTCAGTAAAACGGAGTGATCGTTGCGCTGGGTGATGGTCATGAACATGCCGGGGTCGTTGTAGTTGTCCTCCCAGTTTTGGTCGAAGATCACTTCTGCGGTGCGGGTGGGTTCGTCGGGCCACCAGCGGCGGGTTACCTGTTGGCGATCTTTGTAGCTCCAGTCGATGAAGATGGCCAGGTCTCCCCGTCCCCAGCGGATGGCTCCGTAACGGAGGGGCATCTTTACGCTTGGTTGCGGCTCGCCGGTAAAGGGCGGCTCGAGGTAGAAGAGCTGGTCGCGAAAATCAGCTTCGTTGCGGGTGTCGCCTTCGTCCTGAGCCAGGGTCCAGTAGAGCTGGGCTGGGTGGTCGCTACGCCAGCTATAGCGACGTGGAGTGGTGGCTACCGCGTCAAAAGGAGCTGGAATGTGCTCGCGGGCTGGGCGCTCGGAGAGTACCTTGATAAGGCTTCCTTTTGCATCCAGCATTTCTACCTGATCGGCGAATTTTTCGAAGGGTACGCTGAAGCTGAAAGGCTCAGTTACCCGTACGGAGAGGAAGTATTGCTTATCGGGGCTCGACTTTACTCCGGAGATGATACCCGGTTCGCCCCATTTTTTTTCAGTGCCGGTGCTGAAGTCAGCTAGCCAGATTTGAGCTTCGGCATAGTGGCGGAAAACTTCCACATCGTGCTGGCTTTGCAGTAGGTTGGTGTAGGTGCGGTTGCGGCCTTCCTTACCGCTGGTGTCCTGTACGTTAGGGCCGTTAACCGCTGTTTCTTCGGAAGGTTTCTTTGCACCTGCGACCCGCCGCTTCGTCATTATAACGTTATTGGTTACGAATTCGAAGGTGTGTCCACCAAGGCTGTTGTTGAGGTCGGCTGCGCCGAGGGGTACACATTCTAGGGTGTCCGTCGGGCAGCTCCAGAGCTGGAGGCCAGCCGGGGTATTCATGCAGAAAGCGATGCGTTTTCCGTTGGGTGACCAGGTGAAAGAGCGGAACGTTCCACCTTCCGGAATGCCTTTGAACGGGGTTTCTTTTCCTGTTTTCAAATCACGTAGCCGGGGGGCATGGTATCCCCGGTGGCCGTAAGGTGTATACGTCGCAGGGTTGATCTGGCGACCGGCCAGCTTTAATTTTGGCTCACGCAGCTCTTCGATCGAAGGGTAGCTCGGCCGTTCGGCAATCAGCATCAGGTTACGATCCGGGCCAAAAAAAAGCAAGGGGTCGGGCTTTAGGTTTACGAGAGCGGCAATGGCCGGGGAGGGGGCTTGATAGGTCAAAGGGGAAGTATGTTAGGCTGTTAGTTCGTCAGACTGTTAGAAGTTCGTTGTCTCGTTCCACTAACGGGTCAGAAGTCTAACGAACTATAAGGACGAACAGGGGCGCGGCCGCAGGTGCCAGGCAAAGGATAAAAGGAGCAAGGGAAGAAAAGGATGGGGTATGCCTTTTTAAGCTTCATCATAGGACGGGTCAACGGTATCGATAACCACGTTGCTAAAGGAGTACTCTGCGTACTTCTCTAGGTGCCTGAACTCAAGGCGTTCGGGCCAGTTATCGTCCGGAATCCACTCTTCGAGTAAGGTCTCCAGGATGGGAAGAAAATTGTCTTCAATCCATTCGTCAGCGTCCTCAATACCTTCAAAATCGGGTAGAAGGTATACGGTACTTAAGTCCGAAGGATCATCAAGGTCGATCTCTTCGGCCAGGCTAGGCTGCTCACTAATGGCCCACTTCAGTAAGGTTTGGCTTGGTGAGATGATTAGGGCAGCGCGGTTGATGTCGTAGAGTTCCATGTAATGAATAGCTTAAATGTGCTGTGCAATATAGGTTAGAAACGCTACCGTAGGGTTTAATGTTGAAACCAAGATCTTATTCCCAGCCAGCCATCTCACTTAGTGGCCACCACATCATCGGAGCTTTTACCTTATTGCCCGCAAGAGACAGAATTTCCGAACGGCCCTGTCTGGCATCAAGGTGATAGTAGAAACTGATGGTATCCGTATTGTCGGCGAAGACCCGAAGGTAAATTCTTTCGTCCGGACGCTCCTGCAACAGCAGTGCGGCACTTTTTGCATTAGTGACTTACCAACGCCTTTACCTTTAGCTTCGGGAATTACGTGGAGGTTGTCAAGGTAGTAGCCATCTTTTGGGTGAATGTCAGGCTCCAGGCAGCAAAATCCCGTGAGTTGCTCACTATTGTATGCAACTATGGTTTGTATTTGGCCTTGATGATCGGTCGGCCTTACTGTTCAAAAACGGTCGCGCTTAGCCGAGGCTTCATGGTTCAGGTACTGGTCGGACATGGCGCTCCCGTAGTGTAGCGGCCAACTGCGCGTATGGATGGCAGCGATGGAGTATGCATCAGATGCTTTGGCCGGACGAAAGTGCATGGTAAATCTAGAGTTGTCGGACATAATGTCAAGGCACCTGACATAAAGGCTAGTCGCACTGGCATCCTACTTCTCCCAATAGCTCCCGGTGCTCTTCCAGTAATTGCTGGGTCACTTCATAAAGCTGCTCGTACTGGGCGGCGAAGAGGTCGGCTTCTCTGCATGGGTTATCCAGGTTGCGACGCTTATACTGAAACAGGCGACGGGAAGATTGCACCAGTTCGGTAAGCTCAATAGCCCGGTGGCGTAATTGAGCGAGGCGTTCTTTCTCTTCCATCCGGCGCTCATCATGAGATAGCTGAGCGAGTAACAACTCATTAGGGTCGCTGAGGTCGCGGCGGGTGATGTCTCGTGGGTTAATCTTAAGTAAGTTACTGATCCTGAGTAGCTTGCATATATTTGGTTCTGCCGAACCGCTCTCGTAACTTGCGATGTTCCCCCGGTTGAGGAATACTTTTTCCGCTAGCTCGGACTGAGACCACCCCTCTCGGTTGCGCAGTACTTTAAGGTTGGAGGCGATAAAGTTGGGTAGGGCCTGCTTTACCGGCTTTATGACTTCCTTCGTTTTCATATTATCTTGCCAATTAATTACTTTATGTCTACAACTCGTTGACAAAAATGGTTGATAACTGTCATTTTTTTTTACGTCTTCCGCGTTCTGGCGGGCCATGGCACGCCTTTTGTACGTATTTAGTAGACTTACGGCAAAAAGACTTGCGTCAATTGTCGATAATGCTTATCTTTGTAAAGAATCTTTACAATTACAGCCAAAAATTAAAAAAATGAAAGCCACAAAGAAGCAACAGAAAGAAATTCAGGACCTCCTGAGCACTATTACAAACAGTCTTCGCGCTTTCAGCTTGAAACTCACAGGCAATATGAACGATGCAGAAGACCTATATCAGGACACTGCCCTGCGTATCATGACCAACGCCGAAAAGTATAATCCTGGTACCAACTTCAAAGCCTGGGCTGTTACGATTATGCGTAACATATTTATCAATAATTACCGTAAGAAGGTCCGTCGTAACCTTATTATAGACCAGACGCCTAATAACTACTACATTAATAGTGGTAACAAAACGGTGTTGAATGATGGTGAAAGCGAAGTGACTTTTAATGAACTTCAGGAATTGGTAGACCGCTTGCCCGACGATTTCCGCGTTCCCTTCCTGATGGCCTACCAAGGCTACAAGTATGATGAAATTGCAGAGCAACTTGGGAGCCCGCTGGGGACTATAAAGTCTCGCATTTTCTTCGCGCGTAAGAAACTTCAGAAGATGTACGAAGAAGCGATGCGTGAACGCAGCGTTGCGTAGCTACTTCTCGACAAAATTTATCTTTAACAAAAGCCCCTAAATGACAACCATTTAGGGGCTTTCCTTAAATATCCCAATTTTTGTCTGCGCCTTAACGGACACATAGTAGAGGTTGAATTTTGTATTTGTCGTAACCTAGACGTTAACTTTGCGTTTCACACATTCTACTATTGTAAGTTTTTTTTTGCACATGTCTGATATTATAGCCGTTTTTTGGGATTTTGAACACTTGCATCAAGCACTGATGCTTGATAAGCACGGGCATCCCGGCCATAAAAAAGCAAATGGGCGCCTTCAGCCGAAAATGGTCAGCGTAGAAGCTGTCGTGGATTATGCTCGTTCCTTGGGCCAGGTTCTTACCAATGAAGCTTTTGGTAACTGGCACTGGATGGCACGTTACCGGGAATCTCTACTACTGGAAGAAACTGTTCTGGTTCAGGTTTTTCCTGAAGACCAGTATGCTCCGGCTGATGTCTTTTCCTCTCTAGTTACACGGATAGAACGATTCATTCGGGACAATGAAGATGTCACCAAGGTGGTACTGGTTGGTATGGACAACGACTACGTTAAACTCGTGGAAGCCCTCAAGGCTTTGGGCTGTCATGTTCATGGCTTGGGGACCGATTCACTAAAGGACGACGCGCTGCGCGAAACCTGTGATGAGTTCAAAGATTACTATGACCTGGAGGGTGCCAAACGCCCTACGGCTAACTCTGGCAGCCAGGCTCAGGATCTACCCAAATATTATTTACGGATTGCTGCACAACAGGGCGTTAGGATGCCTCTACCCCAAGTAATGTGGGTCGGTATAGACATATACTCTTCCTTCTTGCGTGATTTCGGACAGTTCCAATCGTTTAAGGAACTTGACGACGAATGCTACAACCAGCTTTCTCAAGATATGCCGGGCGCTACCATGACCGAGGTTAAGAAAATTCGGCAGGTGCTGTTTAAATGCTACCTCTTCCGCCCCAGCGAAGATGGCCAGATAAGCTTTCAGGAAAACATTCAAACCCTGGCTGATATCGAGGACTGTTATTTTGAGCTCATGCTCAAACGCATTGCCAATAACCTGCGGGAAGCGACTGATTATACTGCGCTTAGCCTTGCACTTACCGGGACGGACGAATCTGCTGCCCGACTAGAGAAGATGCATGGAGAAATAAATAGTAAAGAGGACACCGAGGAGCAGTAGGGCTGTCCAGTAAAATCCGCATATAAACATGTTTATATGCGGATTGTATTTCTACACTAAACATCGCGAGTCAACACCACCGTTCCAAGGCGATGGCACAACCGTGCCCAACGGTCGAGGCTGATAACCTGTACCCCTAGTACAACCATCTCTCTTCCCGGCACGTTCCAACCGAAACCCAAAAATCATAATGGCAAAATTTAGCATCGACCTTCAGGCCGGTAAAGTAAAAGAAGACAAGACGGTAAGTTCTGTAGGCCAGACTATCGTCGGCATTGACCTTGGCACGACAAACAGCCTAGTAGCGGTCGTTTCCGATGGGAAGGCGGAGGCCGTTGCTGGTGCCGACGGGAAAAACGTTTTGGTGCCCAGTATCGTACACTTCGCGGAAGACGGTTCCGTGTTGGTGGGCGATGACGCCAAGCCTTACCTCACCACCGCTCCCGAACGAACGATCTATTCCGTAAAGCGCCTACTGGGCAAAAGCTACGGAGACCTTTCCTCCGTCCAAAATCGCTTCGGTTACCGGATTATTGATGAAGACGAAGACCGGCTCGTGAAGATTGCCGTACCCGGCCCGGACGGAAAAGACAAATACTACAGCCCCATTGAGCTTTCTGCCGAAATTCTTAAGTCGCTTAAAACGCGGATCGAGGCAGAATTGGGGAGCGAAGTCAGCCGTGCGGTAATTACCGTTCCCGCCTATTTTAACGATTCTCAGCGGCAGGCTACCCGCGATGCTGGCCGTTTGGCGGGCCTCGATGTGCTTCGTATTGTGAATGAACCGACGGCCTCCAGCCTGGCCTACGGTATCGGACTACAGGATGAAGACGAAGGCCGTACCATCGCTGTGTACGACCTCGGTGGCGGCACCTTCGACGTATCCATCCTCCGCATTGAACTGGGCATCTTCGAGGTGCTTTCCACCAACGGCGATACCTTCCTCGGTGGCGACGACCTCGATCAGGCCATCGTTGACCACTGGATCAACGAAAAATCCCTTAAGATCAATACGGCGGAGAAGCGCGGAGAGATTCGGCTCCTCGCCGAAGCGGCTAAGAAGCTCCTTTCTACAGAGGACAGCTTCACGGCGGAGTTCCATGGTATCACGCTTTACCTCGATCGTGACCAGGTGAACGTCCTCTTTACTCCGCTCATCAAGCGGACCCTTGCATCCTGCGGCCGCGCCCTAAAAGACGCTAAAATAACGACCAACGAGATTGATCACGTCATTATGGTCGGTGGTTCTACCCGTGTACCGCTCGTACAAAAAGAAGTCACTAATTTTTTCGGCAAAGCGGTCAATAACACCCTTGATCCCGACCAGGTGGTAGCCATCGGCGCCGCCATCCAGGCCGATGTGCTGGCCGGCAACCAGAAAGATGTGTTGCTGCTCGACATCACGCCCCTAAGCCTAGGCATCGAAACCGTCGGTGGACTAATGGACCCCATCATCGCCCGAAATTCAAAGGTGCCGACCCGCGTAGGCCGTAAGTACACCACCAGTGTCGATGGCCAGAAAAACCTGAAGGTCGCCGTCTACCAGGGCGAGCGCGACATGGTGAAAGACAACCGTAAACTCGGCGAATTCGTACTCGGTGATATTCCGCCAATGCCCGCCGGCATCCCGCAGATCGAAATCCAGTTCGGCCTCGACGCCGACGGTATTCTGCGCGTGAAAGCCATCGAACACCGCAGCGGACAGAGCCAGTCCGTGACGATTAAAAGCCAGTACGGCATCAGCGAGGAAGTCATGGCCGAAATGCTGATCGATAGCCTCTCCAACGCCGAAACGGATATTAAAAATCGCGCGCTCGTCGAAGCCCGTAACGAAGCCAATAACGTCCTGCTGAGTACCAAGAAATTCCTCACACAGAACGCCAGCTGGCTCGAAGCAGATCAGGTAACGAGTATTGGAGCTTACGCCGAAAAACTCGCAGTTGCCGTAGCTGGCGAAGACAAAGACGCCATTAACCAGCGGCTGGACGAGCTCAACCAGTACTCTACTCCGCTGGCTCATGAGGCTCTGGACCGGAACGTATCCGCGGCCATCAAAGGAGACGGCCTGTAGTAATTTGCCCCGGTGACGGAAGCAACGAATTTGTCGGGTGTTATCGTCCAGGTCGAAGCCTTCCAGGCTGAGTCTGTAAGGCTCCCAAGGAGAGAAGGCTACGTTTAAAGCAATGCTTTAGGAACACGAACAAAGTAAAGTGACATTCTTGAGCGTCTTATTTTGCCCTCACCGCACTTGAAAATTCTTTCCGTAGCTATGGCTACGCAAAGAATTTTTCAAATACGGTGAGAACAAAAGCGCCAGCTCAAGAATGGCACTTTATTTAATTCTTAGCTAAAGTAAGGAAAATGAAAAAGCGCTATTACCTGCTGCTCTCTATCCTGCTGGTAGCCATATTCAGGGGCCAACTATTCCGCCTATGCGTAAGCTACGAACCCACTGGCAGCAGAGACTTCATCGCCCTAAACGATAAAATATTAACCCACGAAATAGACGAGTGGACCGCCGAAAACCCTGAGGCCACCTCAAAACAACTAACCACCTACGCCCGCAAGCAAACCGCCCGCAAGGCTTCTTTCGTAATGCGCTCCACTTCCGGCCAACCAGATGACATCGCTAAAAGCGGGGTAGCGAATTGCGTAGGCTACGCCCGCCTATTCGCCGCCATACTAGACCGAGCAGACGTGGATGATCGCTTCCACCAAGAAATACTAACCGGTAAAATATCTCTCTTCGGGCAATCCCTTCACCAGCTGACGAATGATCCCTTTTGGAGCGACCATGATTATAATAAAATTGTGGATGTTAATTCGGGGGCGGTGTTGTTTCTGGACGTTACTTTGTTTGATTATTTTGGGGTTCGGTGGGTATCCTCAATTACGAGTTAATTATGATTCAACCGATCAGTTAGAATAGCCATTCTGCTGTTCTCAATGCCGCACCTGTCGTATTCTATCAGGAACCTGATGTAATCTTCTTCAAAAAGCATCGTGTCAACCAGTACGCTACCGCAATACTTAATATTGATATTTTCAAGAATGAGGGTATCGCCCTTAATACGGTAGTTGCCATAACTTTCGTTGACCCCGAGCATGTGGTTTTCTTCGCATTTAGCCGTCATGTTTTTACGTAGATAAAGGTCAATTGTCGATCTGCCGTCAAATCTGGCGTGTAATAATACGGCTGGGCTGTCCAGCCACACTTTGTAGCTGATGGAGGTGAAGGTGATGAGAATAAGCGCAACGCCAAATATTTTGAGCCCCCAACGACCCGATTCCCAATCTCTTTTTTCTGCGTAAGCGTTGGTGACTAAGAGAGCTAGAAATGAGACCAATGCGATGGGTGTCATGAGTATTGTAACTATACTAATTACGCCATAAAGGTAGAAGTCATAGGTGATTAAACTGAGCGAGCAGGCGAACAGGAAGCCGGAAATGCAGTTGACAGCAATAGTGAAAATTCTGAGGGCATTGGTAGAGTATTCTTTATCCATTTTAGGTTGTTTTTAGAGGTAGCTGCGAAGCACACCTTGATTATCGTAGGGCCTGCAAATTCCGCCAATCAGCATAATTCCAAGACCGCCAGTCCGCATAACGGTACCGATCGGCCGTCCCTTTCCATATTTTCAAAACCTCCGCTTCCGGATGCTCCAACAATAAAAAAGTATTGTCGCGGGGCAGCTGCTTTAGGTGCTCCCAATCAATTTCTTCGGTGGTTTGGGTAGTTAGATTTACCCGAGTAATCACGTTTGTCCAGTTCACCGCAGCGAAGAGGAGTAGGCACAGCCAGGCGGCCATACCGTTGGTGTGCAGCAGGTAAGTCAGGCTGAGTTTATCGCGGACTTTGCGGAAGAGCGTGTACAAACCGAACAGAATCAATAGCAGCACGAAGGCGATATAGACCCGTCCGAAAGCGAGGCCATGCGCATTCACGTAGTGCCAATTTCGAACGCCGACGGAGAGGGCGAGCAGGGCGTTTTGAGCAACCCATAGTTTGGCCAGCGGGGCGAGCCAAGGAGTGTCTTTGAGGAAGTTTAGGTTGCCCCGGAAGTAGTACAGTACCACCATAATGGCCAGTGCAATGGAGACCACTAGGTTCCACGTTCCCGTGTGTACGTAATTGCTCAGGGTGGCGGCGGAAAGCGCTCCGGTTTCTAGCCAGACGTAGCGGAGGTCGGTCGCGTTCACCACGGTAAGCAGTAGGTTGAGGAAGCTGAAGGTGAGGACCGCTTGCAGGTATTCTCCCTTCAGCGCAAGTATTTTTTTAGGGCGCGGACGCGGGTGCACAGAAGGGTAAAGGAATTCGGATGGATCAAAACCACGCTTCCCACGCGCCCGCACCAGCTCGTCCCGGAAACCAGATTGCTGTTTCACCAAGTGAGAAATACCCTCCCGTGGAAGCAGAAAACCGAGGGTCAGGAGGTAACCAAAAACCGTTAGCATCAATGTCCAGTAAACGTCAACGCTCAGGGGAACGTCGCTAAAGGAATTCAAGAACAGGCTCAGCCCCGCCGCAAATTTATCGTTCCCGCCGGCATAGAGCAGGAGGAACGGCACCAGTACGAAAGCCGGAACCAGCGCCTGCCGCAGCCACGGCCAGACGGGAGACGCCACTTTCTGCTCCCGTTGCCGCCGGACCGTCCGCCACCGCCGGACAGCATTGATCGGTGTCTCGAAGACGGCCGAAATACCTAGTAAAAGCCCGTACCAAACGAAGCGCAACTCGCGCGCCTGCGTAAAGCCCAGTACCAGGAAATACGTCAGGTGGTGCGCAAAGATTGCTGCGTCGCTGTGCACAACCGTAACGCTACCTGCCGCAAACAGCAAGCCGCCGACGGACCAAACGAAAGCTTTGTGTTGCGCCAGATCCGGACGAACCGATAGCGATAACCCGATCAGCAGCGCATCGAATAGAAAAACGTTGAGCCCCACCTCTCCGTGGAAGAAAAGAAAGGCGTAGGCCAGGCCTAGGCTTAGGGTGATGAGGCTGGTTTTTTTACTAAAACACATAGTTCTTTGTTTTTCAAAGTTTTTAGACATAGACTTTTGATGGAATTTTTGATCACAAGTAATTGATGGTAACTGGAGGGGCGATAAAAACAACTACCGCAGTTCTATCAAATTAGGATGAACCTTACTGCGTAGCGTTTTTCACAAAAACGGAAAAGTTGAAACGGAGGAAGCGATAGTTGTTTTTATCGACATTAGTTGTCCATCAGCTTAATGAATTCCTCCAGCTCCGCCAGGTGCGCTTCAAAGGCCGCCTGCCCTTCAGCGGTAGCCCGGTAAGAAGTCTTAGGCTTATCATCCACAAACTTCTTCTCCACCTCAATCTGCTTTTCCTTAACCAGGGCTTTGAGGTGGCTGGCCAGAGAGCCGTCCGTAAGTTTGAGGGTGTCGCGGAGGGCGACGAAGTCGGCCCAATCGTTCACCATCAGGATGGCCATGATGCCCATCCGGCTGCGGTGGTTGAACAGTTTATTGAGGCCGCCGATGGATACTTTCGTAATGGCGCCGGTGCCGGTAAGTGTTGGTGCGTTTTTCAAGTCAGTGGTTAATTTTGGAGGTGATTGATGGTTAAGCCGCAGGATTTTTGTGGTCCAGCTAATAAACATAACCAGAATTTAGCTGCAGCTAACTGAGGATTCTGACGACGAAGCTGGCCTATAAAAAGCCAGGGCTTGGGCCGTCAAGGGCCCCCGAAACCAACCACTTGATCATATTTGCGGTACATCCAGATGCCATAAGCAATGTGCATTACCCCGAAGCCCATGGCCCAGAAGTACAGTCCGTACCCGATAAAGAAACAGGAGATCAGCCCCAGGGCGATTTCCATGTAGCCGAGCCAGGAGAGCTCTTCCCGGGCGTAGCCGCTACCGTTAAGCAGGCTAAGCCCGTAAAAGATCAGTGTAGCTGGCCCGATGAAGCCGCCGTGCTCGTGGTAGATTAGCGCTAGGCAAAAGACACCGCCCACCGCTAGTGGAAAGAACAGATGCCAGGCTAGTTGGTAAGCCTTCGTGTGGAACAACTCCTGCCCCAGTCGCTTAGCTCTGCGCATGGTGAAAAAGTAACCGCAGGCAACGGCGCCGAGCAGAACTCCCGCCGCCGTCATCGCTAGAAAGGGTAGGGGAGCGATGCCCCAGGGATGGTCCGAGGTCAGGTAAATCGACCGGCTGATAAACAGCAAGTCTTCCCCACCAGACCAACGGTAAACCGCCACAAGAACACATCCCGCCAGCGCAAATAGCCCGGCTCCCACTCCGGAAAGCCCGCTCAGACCCATAAAGTAGCGGCTTCGCTCCATCAAAGAACGAATCGCGCGCAGGTCGCTGATCGGGTTGGCTATTGTTTTAGACATGGAGTGCTTTGAAATACAAAGTTAATTCATTTGATTCAACTTTGCAACTGCGTTCTTTATCGGAACCGAGGCGTAGGAGTCTTACGGTAGTTATTTATACCGCGTCTTCTAGCATGAAATTAAAACCTGGCCATAACTCCAACCCCAATATCAACCCCAGCAGCAGAAACCCCACTACCAAAAGTACGGTAATGCCGGTCCAATAAATTCTCCCCTTTCAGCCGGAAAGTGAAGTGCTCGTTCAAGATGTATTCTGCGTACAGATTGGCTGTCCACCAGGCGTAGGCACCGGTGTAATTGAGTGGTCCGTCGCTGGCCAGAGGCGTTAGGTCCAGGTTGTCGGCCGTGCCGATGCGGTCTAAGGTGTAGCCGTCGGTAGCGTTGCCGAATATTTCTACGACGGCGTAGTCTCTCACTTGTTTGGCCAGCTGGTAACGTAGGCGTAGACTAAGCTCCCACGGCCCGTCGGCCCAGCTCAAACTTGTATTGCCGTAGGGTGGGGGAATGTGGTCTTGTGGTAGGGTAAGTTCGTTGCCGTCTGGAGCG